>Ga0182736_1001994_pt1 | contig 17090 bp, 14 predicted proteins | sample eDN5th30CKraftBY_FD_128882 | JGI IMG/M metagenome (GOLD analysis project Ga0182736, IMG submission 128882) | Enriched backyard soil microbial communities from Emeryville, California, USA - eDNA 5th pass 30_C Kraft BY (version 2) (version 2) | ecosystem: Environmental > Terrestrial > Soil >... | reverse complement strand
GCTCGCCAGCAGCATCGCCGAGGCCCCGTCGGTGATCTGCGAGGAGTTGCCCGCCGTGATCGACCAGCGGATCTCGGGGAACCGCGCCGCCGTGGCGTCGTCGGCGAAGGCGGGGGCCAGCGTGGCCAGCTTCGCCGGCGTGGTGCCGCGGCGGATGGACTCGTCGGCGGTGACGGCGCCGCCGTCGGGCAGCGGGATCGGCACGATCTCGCGGTCGAACCCGCCGGAGTCGGCCGCGGCGGCGGCCCGCGCGTGCGAGCGGGCGGCGTAGTCGTCGAGCTGCTCGCGGGAGAGCTTCCAGCGCGCGGCGACCAGCTCGGCCGACACGCCCTGCGCGACGAGTCCCGGCGCGTAGCGGGCGGTCACGGAGGGACCGTACGGGTCGGCGCCCAGCCGCGCGGATCCCATCGGCACCCGGCTCATCGACTCCACCCCGGCGACGACGACGAGGTCGTAGGCGCCAGCCAGGATCCCCTGCGCGGCGAAGTGCACGGCCTGCTGGCTCGACCCGCACTTGCGCTCCACCGTCACCGACGGCACGTGCTCGGGGAACCCGGCCGCGAGCCACGCCATGCGCCCGACGTTGCCGGACTGCTCGCCGGCCTGGCTCACACAACCGGTGACGACGTCGTCGATCCGGCCCGGGTCGACCCCGGTCCGCTCCAGCAGTGCCGCGACCGTCGCCGCCAGCAGGTCGACGGCGTGCACGCCCGACAGCGCGCCACCGGGTTTGCCCCTGCCCATCGGCGAGCGCACGGCGTCGATCACGAACGGCTCGTCCATGCGTTCCCCCTCTCGTCGGTTCGGTGTGTGTCGCGGGGCCCGGCCGCGGCGCGGGTGCACCCGTCCGCCTCGCCCCGCGCCGTCAGTCCGCGGCGCCCGCGTAGGCCTGCATCAGTCGTTCGTGGGAGGTGAACTCCGACGCCGGGCCCGACGCCTTCACCTCGCCGTTGCTCAGCACGTAGACGTAGGAGCAGTGCTCCAGCGCGACGCTGGGGTTCTGCTCGACGATCACCGCCGGCACGTCGGCGAAGAGCCGGTCGAACCGCCCGTACAGCTCCTTGATCAGGATGGGCGCCAGGCCGAGCGACATCTCGTCGATGAGCACGATCCGCGGCCGCTGCACGACGGCTCGCCCGATCGCGAGCATCTGCTGCTCGCCACCGGAGAGGAACCCCGCGCGCACCCCGAAGCGGTCGCGCAGCCGCGGGAAGGCGTCGAGCACCCGGGCGACGTCGTCGTCGACGTCGCGCCCGCCGCGGGAGTAGGCCGCGGCGCGCAGGTTCTCCTCGACGGTGAAGTCGGGGAACACCCGGCGGCCCTGCGGGACATGGGCGACACCACGCTTGACGATCTCGTCGGGCCGCCGCCCGGTCAGCGCGGCGCCGCCGAGCGTGATCGTCCCGGAACGCACCCCGACCAGGCCGGACACCGCGCGCAGCACCGTCGTCTTGCCGGCGCCGTTGGGGCCGAGGATCGCGACCTTCTGACCGGGGCGGACCTCGATGTCGATGCCGTGCAGCACTGTCGAGCGCCCGTACCCCGCGGTGACGCCCCTCAGGGACAGGCCGCCGCTCTCGTCAGCCGCCAAGGTAGGCCTCCACGAAGTCGTCCTGGCGCCGCACGACGTCGGGTACGTCGTCGGCGATGACCCGGCCGAAGTTCAGCGCGACGACCCGGTCTGCCACCCGCATGACGAGCTCGATGTTGTGCTCGACGAGCACGACGGTGGCCCCGACGTGACGGCTGTGCACCAGCACCCGGCCGACGAGGTCGTCGCCCTCGTCGGGGGTGAGGCCCGCGGCGGGCTCGTCGAGCAGCAGCAGCCGCGGCCGGGCGACGACGGCCCGCGCCACGTCGACGCGCTTCTGCACGCCGTAGGCGAGGTTCTCCACCCGCTCGTCGACGAGGTCGGCGAGGCCCAGCAGCTCGGCGGTCTCGAGCGCGTTCTGCCGCAGCAGCCGCTCGCCGCGCACGTACGCGGGCATCCGGAACAACTGCCCGACCGGGCCGTAGCCCGCGACCGCGTGCTGCCCGATCAGCAGGTGCTCGAGCACCGTCATGCCCTCGTGCAGGCTGAGGTTCTGGAAGGTCCGCCCGACGCCGAGGGCGCGCCGCTGCGCGGGACGGCGCGGAGCGAGCAGGTGCTCCCCCACCCGGATCTCCCCGCCGGTCACCGGGACGAACCCGGACACCGCGTTGAGCAGCGTCGTCTTGCCCGCTCCGTTGGGCCCGACCAGCCCGACGACCGTGCCCGGCGCGACGTCGAGGGTCACGCCGTCGACGGCCGTCACCCCGCCGAACTCGACCCGCACGTCCCGGACGGTCAGCCCGACGCCGCCGCGCTCCGCCGCGGCGGCCGGCGCCGGCTCGGCCGCGACGCTCCTCGCGAGCTCGGCCTCTACGAGCGTCGCGGTGGGTTCCAGCTCGACCGGGCCCGGTGGCGGGGCCGAGCGGCGCGGGCCGAACCGCCGCCACAGCGCGGCGATCCCGCCGGCGAAACCCTCGGGGAAGAAGATCATCACGACGACGAAGACCGCGCCGTAGATGACGTAGCGGAACTCGCCCGCCGTCCGCAGCATCTCCGGCAGGCCCTCGACGAAGATCGCCCCGAGCGCGGCGCCCCACAGGTAGCGCTGGCCGCCGATGATCGCGATGACCAGCGTGACGATCGAGAGTTCGAGGGAGAAGTCCGACGGGGAGACGTAGTTGACCGCGTGCGCGTAGAGCACGCCGGCGCAACCGACCATCGCCCCCGAGACGCCGAACGCGCCGACCTTCTGCCAGCCCAGCGAGATGCCCAGGCTCGACGCGGCGAGCGGGCTCGTGCGCACCGCGTTCCACGCCCGGCCCTGCCTGCCGCGCAACAGGTTGCGGGCGAACAGCAGCGCGATGCCCATGACCACGAGCGCGGTGTAGAGCAGTCCGAGCGGGGTGTAGACGGCGCCGAAGAGCTTCGGCGGGCTCACCTGGGTCCCCGCACCGCCGCCGGTGAGGTCGGTCCACTCGAAGAAGATCTGCTGGGCGACGATGCAGAGCGCCAGCGTCGCGATCGCCAGGTAGAGGCTGCCGATCCGCAGCGACGGCAGGCCGATGACGACCCCGATCAGCGCGCCGACCACGATCGCCGCGACGAACTCGCCCTCCATCCCGAACGTCGTGTGCCGCGACACCGCGATCCCGGCGTAGACACCGGCCCCGAGCAGGGCCGCGTGCCCGACCGACGGCTGGCCCGCCGCACCGAACAGGAGGGTGTGGCTGGCGCCGATGATCGTGAAGATCACGACGACCGTCACGACGTAGGCCTGGTACCCGGTGAGCGAGCCGGACAGCGCGAGGACGACGAGGATCGCGAGCAGCGCGACGAGCACGTCACGGCCGGGCAGCCTGCGCAGCAACGCGATCGGCGAGCGGCCACCGGGCCGGGTCGCCGCCTCCTGCCGCGTGTCGGGGGCGCTCATGCCCGGGTCGCCGACAGTCGGCCGAACAGTCCGGCGGGCCGGATCATCAGCACCACCAGGATGATCAGCACCGGCAGGGCGATCGTGACCGCCCGCGGGGCGTAGGCGATCGAGAGCGCCTCCAGCACCCCGAGCACGAACCCGCCCGCGACGGCGCCCGGCAGGCTCGACAGCCCGCCGAGCACGGCCGCGGTGAACGCGGAGATGAACGTGCCCTGCAGGAAGCCGACCGACAGCACCGAGACCGACGCGACCATGATCGCGGCGATCAGCCCGAGCAGGCTGGAGATGATCCACGTCCAGCGCGAGACGGTCCTGGCGGGGACGCCCATGAGCGTCGCCGCCTGCGGGTCCTGCGCATAGGCACGCATGCCGACCCCGAGGTTGGTGTAGCGCAGCACGAGCGCGAGGACGACCGCCCCGGCGACCGCGACACCGAGGATGACCAGCCGGGCGAGGTCGACGTTGACCCCGGCGACGTTCAGCCCGCCGCTGGGCAGCGGCGCGTTGATGTTCTGCACACCCGAGCCGAAGAAGATCTGCGTCGCGTTGTTGAGGACGATGTCCAGTCCCATCGTCGCGAGCACGAGCCGGAAGAGGTCGCCCGAGCCCAGCGGCCGGACGATGCCGCGCTCGACGGCCCAGCCCAGCACGACCGCCCCCGCCGCGGCGACGGCGAGGCCCGCACCCCAGCCGAGCCCGAGCACGGTGCCGACCTGGAAGAACAGGAAGGCGCAGAAGGCGCCCATCGACGCCGTGGCGAAGTTCACCGTGTCCATCGTCTTGAAGATCAGCGCGATCGACAGGGCGAGCAGGGCGTAGACACTGCCCGTCATCAGCCCGTTGACGATCGCCTGCAGCAGCGTGCTCACCGCGACCCCCGGCGAGCCCACCCGGGGCTGACGCATCGGGTCATCGTCGACCTCCCGTCCTCCGGCGACGAGACACGCCGCCCGATTCGGCTGATAACGATATACATGGATTGGGCGCGACGAAAGCCCGGCCCGGCATCTTGCGCAGGCCACTCGGGCGCTCCTAGTCTACGTCTACTATTAACATAGATTCCTGGCCTGAGGCGGCAGCGACGCCGCCGGGGAGGGACGACCGATGCGTCGTGCACGTCGAGTTCTGGGTGTGGCCGTCGCGGCCGTTGCAGCGACCGTGATCGCAGGGTGTGGCGGGGCCACGGTGGCCTCGTCCGACTCGGGGGGCGGTGGTGGCGGCGCCGACGCGCCGGGCATCACGGCCGACACCATCACCCTGGGGATGGTGACGCCGATGACGGGCCCGTTCGCCGCACTGGGAGTCGACGGCCAGGCCGGCGCGGACGCGCTCATCCAGACCGTCAATGCGGCGGGCGGCATCAACGGCCGCAAGCTCGCGCTCTCGGTCCAGGACGACCAGTACGACCCGAAGCAGGCCGTCGCCGGGGCGCGCTACTTCGCCACGCAGCAGCCGGTGCTGGGGATCTGGGGCAACAACGGCACGGCGACGACCCTCGCCGGGATGCCGACCCTGCAGGCCGCGGGCGTGCCGCTGCTGTTCCCGATGGCGCTGAGCACGCAGCTGGCCACCTACGACCGGTCGTTCGCCTCGATGCTGCCGCTGTCGTCGCAGTTCGAGCTGCTGTCGAACTACGCCGCCGGGCAGCCGGAACTGGCGGCCGGGAAGTGGGGCATCCTCTACCAGAACGACGGCACGTCGTCGGAGGTCGCCGAGGGCTTCAAGAAGGGCAAGACCGTACTGACCGACAACGTCAGCTTCGAGCGCAGCGCCACGACCTACGCCCCGCAGCTGCAGAAGCTGCAGGCCGACGGCGTCAGCGACCTCGTCTTCATCGGCAACGTCAACCAGATCTCGGTGGCGCTCAAGGAGGCCGACCAGGTCGGCTACAAGCCCACCTGGTACAGCTCGCTGGGCAACACGAGCCCCGACCTCGCCAAGCTCGTCGGCCCGCTCGCCGAGGGCGTCATCACCGTGAACCCGTACGCCCCGCCGCAGAGCGACCTGCCGGGCACCAACGAGTTCCGCGCGGCGATGGACAAGTACGAGCCCGGGAAGTCGCAGAGCATGTACGCGCTCAACAGCTGGGTCGGCGGCAAGATCATCGTCGACGCGCTGCAGCGGGCGGGCAAGGACCTCACCCGTGACTCGTTCCTCGCCGCGCTGCAGCAGACGAAGGACCTGCAGGTGGGCGGCATCATGCCGCCGATCACGCTGACCGCGCAGGACCGCACCGCGAGCACCTGCATCGTGCTGGCGAAGGTCACCCAGGGCGTGTTCCGCGCCGAGGGCGATCCCACGTGCCAGTGACGGTAGGTCACCGCGGCATGCGCCGTGCCGTCGTCGTCGGGGCCGGCCTCGCCGGCCTCGCGACGGCGGTCGCCGCCGCCGACCGCGGCGTCGCGGTGACCGTGCTGGAGAAGGGCGACCTCGCGGGTGGCGCGGCGTCCTTCTCCGGCGGCCAGGTGTGGGTCGCGGCCAACCATCTCGAAGCGGCGCAAGGCATCCAGGACGACCTCGGCGACGCCGAGCGCTACGTCAGGGCCGTCGGCGCCTCGCACCCGGAACTGATCGACGACGCCGCCCTGCACCGCTGGCTCACCGAGGCCCCGCGGGCCGCGCGGTACTTCGAGGACGCCGGCGCGGTGACCTGGGAGATCATCCCGGACTACCCCGACTACTACCAGGACGCGCCCGGGTCGCGCCCCACCGGCCGCTACCTCACCGCCGCCTACGACGCCCGCAGGCTGGGCCCGTGGCGCGAGCGGCTGCGGGTCTCGCCGCACTTCCCGGTGGGCACCACCTACGCCGAGATCCTCGGCGCGGGCCTGCGGGCGTCGGCGTTCGGCGCCGCCCGCGAGGCCGACGATCTGTCCCGCGAGGACCGCCTCACCTTCGGCACCGGCGTCGTCGCCGGGTTCCTCGCCGCGGCCGTCGAGCGCGGCGTCGACATCCTGCTCGAGCACGCGGCGGTGGAGCTCTGCGTCGACGACGGTCACGTCACCGGTGTCGTCGCGCAGAACCCGGACGGGGCGCGGCGCATCCTCGACGGCGACGTCGTCATCGCGACCAGCGGCTACGACTGGGACGACGAGCTCGCCCACGACTTCCTCGGCCTCAAGCCCGCCGACCGCGGCAGCGTCGCGCCCCGCACGCTGACCGGTGACGGCATCCGGCTGGCCCGGCAGGCCGGCGGCGCCGTCGTCGAGATCCCGGCGAACCGGGTGCCGGTCCAGGTGGGCTACCCGGTCGACGGCTACCCCGGGTTCCAGGTCGCGCGGGAGCACTCGTTGCCGCACACGTTCGTCGTCGACCGGTCGGGACGGCGGTTCTGCGACGACGCGGTGTACTGGGAGATCGTCAAGAAGACGCTGCAGCCGGGCAGCCCGCACCTGCCCTGCTTCATGATCTGGGACTCCCGCCACCACCGGCGCTACGGGCTCGGCCCCACCCCACCCGGCGGCACCTACCCGCCGGAGGTGGTGTCGTCGGCGCCGACGCTGCGGGAGCTGGGCACCGTGCTGGGCATCGACGGCGAGGCCCTCGCCGCCACCGCCGCCCGGTTCAGCGCCGACGTCGCGAGCGGCCACGACCCCGAGTTCGGCCGCGGCACCAACACGACGTGGCAGCGCTTCCAGGGCGATCCCACGCAGCAGCCGCACCCCAACCTCGGCCCGGTCGACGAGCCGCCGTTCTTCGGGATGCGGCTGACGATGGTCAGCACCGGGATCGGGCTCACCGGCATCGCCGTCGACCCCGACGGCCAGGTCCTCACCGCCGACGGCGCACCCGTCGCCGGCCTGCACGCGGCGGGCGCCGCGGCGGCGTTCACGTCGTCGGGCACCGCCTACAACAGCGGCTTCTCGCTCAGCCGCGCGATCACGCTGGGGCTGTTGGTGGCCGAGCGGCTGTGAGTAGCTCCCGATAGGGAGGCCGCCGCGCGCCGGAACCCGGTGAGCGGCGATGGTCGCCATGGCGACCATCGCCGCTCACGGGGACTCGCGGTCGGCGGTCGCGGCGTCGACACCCGTCTCGCGCAGCTCCAGCTTGCGGACCTTGCCCGACGGGGTCATCGGCAGGGCGTCGGCGATGCGGACGTAGCGCGGGACGGCGAAGGCGGGCAGCCGCGGTTCGCACCACTCCCAGATGTCCGCCGCGGTCAGCGGCACGCCCGCCTCCGGGACGACGACGAGCAGCAGCTCGTCCTCACCCGCCTCGGCGTCGGCCGGGACGCCGACGACCGCGCAGTCCAGGACGCCCGGGTGGGCGAGGACCGGCTGCTCGACCTCGAAGGAGCTGATGTTCTCCCCGCGCCGGCGCAACGCGTCCTTGAGCCGGTCGACGAAGTAGTACCAGCCCTCGGCGTCGCGGCGCAGCCCGTCGCCGGTGTGGAACCACAGGTTGCGCTGGGCCTCGACGGTGCGCTCGGGCATGCCGTAGTAGCCCGTCGTCATCGTGAACGGCAGGTGGGCACGCACGACCAGCTCGCCGACCTCCCCGACGGGCACCTCCTCGTCGGTCTCCGGGTCGACCAGCCGCACGTCGAAGTACTCGTCGACGAGCAGGCCGGCCGCGCCCGGCGGGCGCTCCTCGCCGTAGGGGGTGAGGATCGGCATCGCGATCTCGGTGAGCCCGAAGTTCTCGACGAACGCCTCGATCCCGAAGCGCGCCTTGAAGTCCGCGGCGATCGACGTGGCGAGCGGGACGGCGTAGAGGCAGCGCAGCGGGTTGTCGGCGTCGTCGGGACGGCGGGGCTGCTTGTACACCCAGTCCATCATCACGCCGATGAAGTTCGTGACGGTCACGCCGGACTCGCGCAGCTGGTCGACCCAGCGTGAGGCGCTGAAGCGCTGCTGCAGCACGAACCGGGCGCCGACGATCATCGCCGGATAGCACGCGAGGAACTGCGCGTTGCCGTGGAAGAGCGGGCCGACGGCCATGTGGGCGTCGGCGTCGGTGAGCCGGCAGAGCGAGACGCACTCGTCGGCGAAGAAGTGGAAGTGGGCGTGCGGCATCATCACGCCCTTGGACAGGCCGGTCGTGCCGCTGGTGAACAGGATCGCCGCCAGGTCGGAGGCGGCGACGTCGGGAAGCGACCCCGGGCGGTCGGCACCGGTGAGGGCCGCGAAGGGGTGTGCCTCCCAGCCGGCGGCGCGCAGTGCCGCGATCGCCGCGTCGGCGGCTCCGGTGACGTAGAAGGTCTTGATGGCGCGAGCGGCGTCGAGCGGCAGGAAGTGGTCGACGAACTCGGGGTCGACCACCGCCGCGCGCGGCGCCACGGTGCGCACCTGGTGTTCCAGGAACGTGCCGCGGTACGCGGTGTTGATCGGGACCTCGACGAGCCCGGCCACCGAGGCACCGAGCCACGCGAGCAGGTACTCGACGCTGTTGGCCCCCATGATCAGGACCCGGTCGCCCTGCGTGCAGCCGTCCGCGAGCAGCGCCCCGCCGACGCGTTCGGCCGCGTCGAGCGTCTCGGCGTAGGTCAGCTGCGTGCCCTGGAACGGGACGTCGAGGAAGACGGCATCGGCGTGGGTCGCGGCCCGGTGGCGCAGCACCGCGGGCAGCGTCCAGGTCGCGCGGTCGGGGAAGGTCGGGCGCAGGTCGCGGTAGGTCCTCATCGCGGGTCCCGGAACCGCGGCGCCCGCTTCTCCATGAAGGCGGCCGCGCCCTCGCGCATGTCGTCGGACCCGATGGCCTGCACCAGCATCCCGAGCCCGGAGACGTAGCTGTCACGACAGGCGTTCCACCACACGTTCGAGCTGATCTTCGCGATCTCCAGGTAGCGCGGCGAGAGGGCGAGCAGCTCGTCGGCCCAGCGGGTCACCTCCGCCTCCAGGTCGTCGTCGTCGACGACGGCGTTGAGCCACCCCAGCTGCAGGGCCTGCTCGGCGGTGTAGCGCCGGCACATCATCGAGATCTCCTTGGCCCGCTTCTCCCCCACCGAGATCGCGAGCAGGTTCGTCCCGCCCAGCACCGGCGCGCTGCCGACGCGCGGACCGGTCTGGCCGAGCTTGGCGCTGCGCGCGGCGATCGCGAGGTCGCAGGCCACGACGAGCTCGTTGCCGCCGCCCGCCGCGGCGCCGTTGACGGCGGCGATCACCGGCCGCGGCGAGGTGCGGATGACGTCGAACAATTCGAGGGAGGCGAAGAACATGCCCCGCAGCTCCTCGGGATCGGGATCGGCGAGGTTGGCCAGGTAGCCGCCCGCACAGAAGGCGCGACCGGTCCCGGTCAGCACGATCACCCCCGCGTCGGCCGCGCCACGCACCGCGTCGGTGAGCGCCCGGCCCATCGCCGCGTCGTAGGCGTTCATCCGGTCCGGCCTGTTGAGCCGGACCCACGCCACGTCGCCGCGCCGCTCGACCGTCACATCCTCGGAATCCTCCGCCATACAATGATTACTATCACCCTGGATTCGACCGGACAACGAAAGCGGGGCAGCAATGCGCGACGAGGACCTCGAGGCACGCATCCGGCGTCTGGAGGACCGCGCCGAGCTGGGCGAGCTCGTCGCCCGCTACGGCCGGCTGCTCGACGACCGCGACGTCGACGGGCTCGCCGCGCTCTACACCGCCGACGCCGTCTTCGACTCCACCGACGGCCCGATGACCGGCCGGGACGCGGTGATGGGCTACTACCGGCGCCAGCTCGACCGCTACGGCATGACCTACCACTACCCGCACAGCCACACGATCGAGTTCACCGGGCCCGACGACGCGACGGGCGTCGTGTCCGCCCACGCCGAGCTCGCGATCCTGCCGACGCCGTTCGTCGTCGCGCTGCGCTATCTCGACGTCTACCGCCGCGAGGACGGGTGCTGGCGGTTCGTGTCCCGCCGGGCGCTGCAGCTCTACGCCGCGCCCCTGGCCGAGCTGCCCGACGTGCTGGCCGGGACCCTGCGCCGGCGCTGGCCGGGGACGGAGCCGGCCACGGCCGACATCCCGGAGTCGCTGCCCACCTGGCAGGCCTACGAGCGCGCCCGCGCCTGACCGCCGTCGAGCGCCACCACGTGCACCGCCGCGAGGACGCGCTCGGTGGCGACGACGATCCCGGCGAGAGCCCGCCGGTCGGCCTCCGCCGCGGCCGAGCCCAGGTGGGCGAGCGCGGCGGCGCTGTCGGGGAACCACAGCGCCTCGACGCCGTCGACCACCCCGGGCAGCTCGGGAAGCCGGACGAACGCCTCGACCGCGGTCGCGTGACCACCGCGGCCCGGCAGGCGCAGGACCGCGGCGAGCTCGCCGGGCCCGACGCCCGGCGCCGTGCGCAACAACGTCAGCACCCGCACACCGGTGACGGCCGCGGGCGCAGCCCCGGACACCCGCTCGGTCAGCACGGCCCCGCCGCGCGAACGGTCGACGAACCGGCGCTCGTCGGCGCGTCCGGCGTCGAGGTAGTGCGGGTGGGCGAAGACCGCGTCGAACGCGGCGACGTCGTCGGCGTCCATCTCCGAGCAGGCATCGAAACCCGGCCACGGCAGCGGGGACCCGGCGACCGCGTGGTTCTGCCAGTACCGCCGCAGGCCGGGCAGGGCGCCGATGACAGGGCCGTGCCGGTCGCGCCAGTGCTGCTGGAACCGCGCGACGGTGCAGCCCGCCCTGCGGGGCGCGAGCCCGAACCGGGTGATCACGGCGCGCGGTGCAGCAGCCGGTGCGCGGCCTCGCGCGCGGACATCCCGATCTCCACGCCGCACGCCGCGGCGAGGGCGTTGCGGGCGCTGATGACGCCGTCGCGGTAGCTGGAGAGCCCGTCGCCCATCATCGCGCTGCGGGCGTCGACGGTGGCGCCGGCGAGCCCGTCGCCCTCGACGATCGCGAGACCGGCGATGCCGGAGTCGTCGCGGCCCCGGCCGCCGTCGGAACAGATGAACCCCCACGGCCGGAACTCGCGCAGGTACGGCACGCTCGACCGGCCCGTGTGTCCGGCGGTGACCAGCACGTTCGTGTCGCGGTCGGCCGGGGTGCCGAAGGCGATCGAGTCGGTGCAGACGACGGCCCGCCCGTCGGGACCGGACTCCATCACGGTCCGGTTGGTGATCTCGTCGGGCGCGCGGGTGACCGGCTCGGCACGCAGGAGCAGCGCGGCCGCGTCGGCGACCGTCATCCCGGGGACGACGCCGCACGCGGCCGCGACGGCGTTCACGCGGCTGATCACCCCGTTGCGGTGCACGTCGACGCCGTCGCCGAGCAGGACGTCGCGGACGTCGGCGGTCGCGGCGGGGATGCCGAGGGCCTCGTAGAACCACAGGCCCGCGATCCCGGCGCCCTCGGGGCCGATCGCGCAGTCGAGCCCGATCGCGGCGCGCGGGCGGCGGTCGGCCACGAACCGGGCCGGCAGCACGCCGGAGTACGAGGCGGAGACGACGACGTCGCGTCCGGTGTTGCGCTCGTCGACGTGGTAGGCGGAGTCGATCGCGACCACCCGCCCCGACTCGTCGCCCGCGACGACCGTCTGCAGGTCCTGCACCTCGTCCACTGTCGACCACGTCCCCTCGCACGAACGGCCTGCCGGTGACGGCCGGGCACGCCACACCCCGCAGGTGCGGACCGCCTCCTCGGCTCGGCCCGCATCGTCGGAATCGGGACCCGGTGCTGTCCACCGTCACCAATCTCTGATAACAATATCCCCTCAGAGCGGTCGATCTCACAGAGAGGTGAGGGCGCCGATGAAGCCCCCCGTCTTCGACTATGTGTCACCCGCGACGCTGGAGGAGGCCATCCAGGCCCTGTCCGCGCCCGACGACGGCGACGTCAAGGTGCTGGCGGGCGGACAGAGCCTCGTCCCGTTGCTCAACCTGCGGCTCCCCCAGCCCGGCCGCATCGGCGACATCAAAGGTCTCGACGAGCTGACCGGCATCACCGAGGAGGCCGGATACCTGACCGTCGGCGCGCTCGTGCGGCAGCGCGAGGCCGAGCTGTCCGACGTCGTGCGCACCGCGTGCCCGCTGCTGCACGAGGCGATCCCGCTGATCGGGCACACGGCGATCCGCAACCGCGGGACGGTGGGCGGCAGCATCGCCCACGCCGACCCCGCGGCCGAGCTGCCGACCGTCGCCGCGTGCCTGGACGCCGAGCTCGTCGCGCGCGGTCCGGGCGGCGAGCGGACGATCCCCGCGGCGGACTTCTTCACCGGGTTCTTCACCACCGCGCTCGCCGAGGACGAGATCCTCACCGCGGTGCGGGTCCGCTCGGTCGGGCCGGCCACCGGCGCCGCCTACGAGGAGGTCGCCCGCCGGCACGGCGACTTCGCGATGGCCGGCGTCGCCGCCCAGGTCCGGCTCGACGGCGACACCGTCGCCGAGGCGCGGATCGCGATCTCGGGGGTCGACCTCGCACCCGTGCGGGCGACCAAGGCCGAGGCCGCGCTGGCCGGCCGGACCGTCGACGACTCGATCCTCGACGAGGCGGCCGACGCCGCCGTCGCCGACCTGTCCCCCTCGTCGGACCTGCACGGGTCCGCCGCGTACCGCAAGCACGTCGCGGGCGTGCTGATCCGCAAGGCCGTCGCCGCCGCGGCGGCGCGCGCCCGGGAGGCCCGATGAAAACCCGAGAGATCACCGTCACCGTCAACGGCCGCAAGCGCACCGTCACCGTCGAGGTCCGGCGTACGCTCGCCGACTTCCTGCGCGAGGACCTCGGCCTGACCGCGACGCACCTGGGCTGCGAGCACGGGGTGTGCGGGGCGTGCACCGTCGTCGTCGACGGGCACACCGAGCGCTCGTGCACGCAGCTCGCCGTCCAGGCCGACGGCCGCGAGATCACCACCGTCGAGGGTCTCGCCGGCCCCGACGGGGAGCTGCACCCCGTGCAGCAGGCCCTGCGCGACAACCACTCGTTCCAGTGCGGCTTCTGCACCCCCGGTTTCGTCATGTCGATCTACGGGATGTGCGAGGAGAAGAAGGCCGGCCGGTCCGTGCCGTGCTCGCGCGCCGCGATCCGCGAGGAGCTGTCGGGCAACATCTGCCGGTGCACCGGCTACCAGTCGATCGTCGACGGCGCCGAGGCCGCACTGGCCGGCGCCGGTTCCGACACGGGGAAGGACGCCTGATGGCCGGCGGCAGCGCGATCTCCGGGCTCGTCGGGGCGCGGGTCCACCGCAAGGAGGACCGCACGATCCTGACCGGCACCGGTCGCTACATCGACGACGTGCAGGAACGCGGCATGCTGCACTGCCACTTCCTGCGCAGCACCGTCGCGCACGGGCGGATCACGTCGATCGACGTGTCCGCGGCCCGCGAGGTCGAGGGCGTGGTGCGGGTCTTCACCGGCGCCGACATGAGCGCGATCACCGAGGACCTGAGCTTCGCCCAGCCCATCCCGGGCCTGAACAGCCCCTCCTACCCCGCGATCGCCCGCGACGTCGTGCGGTTCGTCGGCGAGCCGGTGGCGCTGGTCGTCGCCGAGAGCCGCTACATCGCCGAGGACGCGGCAGCGCTGATCGAGATCGAGTACGACCTGCTCGAGCCGGTCATGAGCACCGCCGCCGGGCTCGCCGAGGGTGCCACACAGCTGTTCGACGACGTGCCCGGCAACGTCGTGCACACCGACGAGCAGCTCTTCGGCGACATCGAGGCCGCGTTCGCCCAGGCCGACCACGTCGTCACCCAGTCCCTGGACCAGCACCGCTGGGCGTGCAACCCGATGGAGACCCGGGGCGGCGTCGCCACCTACGAGACGGGCAGCGGCCAGCTCACCTACGAGGCCTCCACCCAGACCACGCACACGCTGCGGTTCCTGCTCGCCGGCTGGATCCGCCACCCCATCCACCAGTTCCGGGTCACCGCGAACAACATCGGCGGCGGGTTCGGGCTGAAGTTCTCCGCGTACCGCGAGGACGTCGCCGTCTGTGCGGCGGCCAAGGCCATCGGCGGCACCGTCAAGTGGGTGGAGGACCGCAACGAGCACCTCGTCGCGGCAGGCGCCGCACGCGAGGAGCAGCTGACGCTCGAGGCCGCGGTGAAGGCCGACGGCACCCTGCTCGGCCTGCGCGTCACCATGAAGCTCGACGCGGGCGCCTACCCGATCAACCCGCCCGCGACCGTCTACGCGGGGCTCGTCCGCACGACCCTGCCGGGCCCCTACAAGCTGCCCGCCTACCAGTTCCGGCACCACATCGTCGCGACCAACAAGGCGTCCTACATCTCGCTGCGCGGGCCGTGGGCGGTCGAGACGCTGGTGCGCGAGCGGCTGATGGACAAGATCGCGCACACCTGCGGGATCTCGCCCGTCGAGGTGCGCAACCGCAACCTGATCACGCTCGACGACCAGCCCACGAAGATGATCACCAACGTGACGCTGGAGAACGTCACCGCGGCCGAGACGTTCCAGAAGCTGGTGGAGATGGTCGACCTGGACGCGGTGCGCCGCGAGCAGGAGGCCGCCCGTGCCGAGGGCCGGCTCCTCGGCTTCGGCGTCGGGACGTTCATCGAGCCGGCGCCGGGCACGCAGGAGTTCTGGGCGGCCGTCGGCTTCCCGTTCGGCTCGGAGCCGTGCCGCATCCGGATCGAGATCGACGGCAAGGTCACCGCGTTCACCCCGCAGACCCCGCACGGGCAGAGCCACGAGACCACGCTGTCGCAGCTGATCGCCGACGAGCTCGGCGTCGGCTTCGACGACATCCGCATCGTCTACGGCGACACCGACGCCACGCCGTTCTCCATGCTCGGCACGGGCGGCAGCCGGGCCGCGACGATGGCCAGCGGCGCGGTCGTCTACGGCTCGCGCGAGCTGCGCAAGCGGCTGCTGGAGATCGCCTCGCACATCCTGGAGGCCAGCGTGGACGACCTGGACATCGCCGACGGCGTCGTCTCGGTCAAGGGGGCCCCGGGCGCGTCGGTGCCGATCGCCCAGATCGCCATGGGCTGCTGGCTCGCGCCGGAGCAGATGCCCCCGGGCACCAACACCGAGATGGAGTTCGTCGCCAACTACGACGGCGAGGGCGGCGGGTTCTCCCAGGCCAGCCACGCGTGCTGGATCGAGGTGGACCAGCAGACCGGGAAGATCGAGATCAAGCGCTTCCTCGTCGTCGAGGACTGCGGCAAGATGATCAACCCGGCCGTCGTGGAGGGCCAGGTCATCGGCGGGATCGCGATGGGCGTCGGCGGCATGCTGCTGGAGCACTCCGCGTACGCCGACGACGGGCAGTACCTCGCCGCGACGTTCATGGACTACCTGATGCCCTCGGCCCCGGAGCTGCCCGAGATCGAGATCGAGCACCTGGAGTTCGAGTCCGACAAGGTCGTCGGCTCGCGCGGTGTCGGCGAGGGCGGCACGGTGCTCGCCCCGGCCGCGCTGCTCAACGCGATCGACGACGCGCTCGCGCAGGTCGGCCGCGAGCGGGTGACCGAGACGCCGGTGACCCCGACCCGGATGCTCGAGCTGCTGGGTGTGATCGAGAAGGAGTGACACTCGCGCGCATCACCTCCTACGCCGAGGCCGACGAGATCCTGACGTCGCGCCGGTTCGCGCAGGAGTCCAAGCACGAGAGCGCGCCGCTCGTGGGCGGGACCGTCCTGGTCATGGACGGCCCCGCCCACCTGCGTCGACGCCGGCTGCTGGCCCCCTTGATGTCGCGGACGGCGCTGGCGGGCTACGACGACGTCGTCGCCAGGACCCTCGACGAGTGCATCCGCGCGCAGGGCGACGACCTCGTCCCGCTGGGGCGGTCGGTGTTCCTGCAGCTCGCGGCATCGATGATCGGGCTGGGTGACCTGGGCGCGCGCACGCCCCGGCTGCTCGCGCTGCTCGGTCCGCTGCTGGAGGCGGTGACGGTCGAGTGGTCGACACGCGACCACGCGGTCGTGCTCGCCGAGGGGCTGGCGGCGCGCGACGCGCTCGTCACGCAGTTCCCGGCGCTGCCCGGCGCCGCCGGCACTCTCGCCACGCTGATGGCCGGCCGTCCCGACGAGTGGGACGACGAGGCGGCCGTCCGCGAGGTAGTGCTGTTCCTCGCGGCGTCCACCCTGAACAACGCGGCGCTGCTGGTCCACGTGGTCGACGAGCTGTCGCGCCGGCCGGTGCCCGACGACGTGCTCCCCGCCGCACTCGCCGAGACCCTGCGGCTCTACCCGCCGACGGTCGCGCTCCTGCGCCGTGCGCTCACCGACGTGACCCTGCGCGACGGCAGGCTCGTCCGCGCGGGCGAGCACGTCGCCGTCGACCTGCACGCCGCCAACCGCGACCCTGCGGTCTTCGGGGCCGACGCCGAGGAGTTCCGGCCCGGCCGCGCGGTGGCGGAGCGCGCCCGGCCGTGGGGGCTGACGTTCGGCAGCGGGCCGCACCTGTGCCTGGGCCGGGCCGTCGTGACGGGCACGGCCGTGACCCCGGGCGTGCACCTGCGGATCCTGGCGCGGCTGCGGGAGCTGGGCGTGCGGCCCGACCCGGACCGCCCGCCCGTCTTCGCCCCGACGGCCCAGCGCCGCCACGACAGCTACCCGGTGCTGCTTGCTTCGTCGGAGAACCGCGGAGCGTGAGCCGGCAGTCCCCGCACCCGGGCAGCGCCTGGTGCGCCGCCGGGAACGTGCCCGCGGGCCCGTGAGTGGTGATGGTCGCCATGGCGACCATCACCACTCACGGGTGCGGCAGTGCTTCAGGGGTGCGACAGGGCCGCGGCTCCGGGGCGTGCGGG
>Ga0182736_1001992_pt1 | contig 17097 bp, 14 predicted proteins | sample eDN5th30CKraftBY_FD_128882 | JGI IMG/M metagenome (GOLD analysis project Ga0182736, IMG submission 128882) | Enriched backyard soil microbial communities from Emeryville, California, USA - eDNA 5th pass 30_C Kraft BY (version 2) (version 2) | ecosystem: Environmental > Terrestrial > Soil >... | reverse complement strand
GAGCTGGTGCGCACGCTCCAGGGCGGCAAGAAGAAGGGCTCGCTGCTCGGGCTCGTGGACAAGACCGCCACGGCCATGGGCGGCCGCACGCTGTACCGGTGGATCGCGTGGCCGCTCCTCGACCTCGAGGAGATCCGCCGGCGCCACGACGCCGTCGAGGAGCTGGTCGGACGCGGCGTTCTGCGGGAGGACCTCGGCGGCGTTCTTCGGGAGGTCGGCGATCTCGAGCGGCTCCTGGGGAGGCTCTCCCTCGGCGTGGGCACCGCCCGCGACTGCCGCGTCCTGGGCACGTCGCTCTCGCGCCTCGCCTCCCTGCGCGCGCTCCTCGCCGGCTGCGAGTCGCAGCTGCTGCGGGAGCGCATCCCCGCGCTGGAGGCCCACGATGATCTGGCGGCGGATCTCGAGCGCGCCATCGTCGACGAGCCTCCCGGCAACGTCCGCGAGGGCGGCATGTTCCGCGCGGGGTGGGACGCCGAGCTGGACGAGCTCCTCGAGCTCTCCGCGAGCGGCAAGGCGGTGCTCGCGCGGCTCGAGGCCCAGGAGCGGGAGCGCACCGGCATCTCGTCGCTGAAGGTCCGCTACAACCGCGTGTTCGGCTACTACCTCGAGGTCACCAAGGCGAACCTGCACCTGGTGCCGTCGCACTACGCCCGCAAGCAGACCACCGCCAACTCGGAGCGCTTCACCACCGACGAGCTGCAGACCTACGAGGAGAAGGTCGTCACGGCCGACGAGCGCCGGGTGGAGCGCGAGGCGGTGCTCTTCGAGGAGCTTCGCGCGAAGATCCTCGCGCGGGCCGCGGGGATCAAGGAGGCCGCCGCCGCCGTCTCGGTGGTGGACGCACTGCTCTCCTTCGCGCGCGTGGCGGCGGAGCTGGGCTACAGCCGCCCGGTGGTGGACGACGGCGATCGCATCGAGATCGTCGAGGGCCGTCACCCGGTGGTCGAGCGGGCGCTGCAGGGCGATTCCTTCGTGCCGAACGACGTGCTCCTCGATCGGCAGAGCCACCAGGTGGTGGTGATCACCGGCCCGAACATGGCCGGCAAGAGCACGGTGCTGCGCCAGACCGCGCTCATCGCGCTCCTCGCCCAAGCCGGATCCTTCGTGCCGGCGCGGGCGGCACGCATCGGCGCCGTCGATCGGATCTTCTGCCGCGTCGGCGCCTCCGACAACCTCGCCCGCGGACAGTCCACGTTCATGGTGGAGATGGTGGAGACCGCCGCGATCCTCCACGGCGCCACCGCGCGATCGCTGGTGGTCCTCGACGAGATCGGCCGTGGCACCTCGACCTTCGACGGCCTGTCGATCGCGTGGGCCGTGGCGGAGCACCTGCACGATCGCGTCGGCGCCCGCACGCTCTTCGCCACGCACTACCACGAGTTGGTGGAGCTGGCCCGCGAGCGTCCGCGGGTGAAGAACGCCACCATCGCGGTGACCGAGCAGCAGGGGCGGGTGATCTTCCTGCGCAAGCTCGTGTCGGGGGGCGCCTCGCGCTCCTACGGCATCGAGGTGGCGCGCCTGGCGGGCGTTCCGCCGGAGGTGCTCACCCGAGCGCGTGAGATCCTCTCGAACCTGGAGAAGAACGAGCTGGATCCCGAGGGGCGGGCGGTGTTCGCCAAGGAGGGCAGGGGGCGCCGCGCGCCAGCGGTCGATCAGCTCGGCCTCTTCGACAGGCCGGCAGCGCCGCCGCCCGAGCTGACCCAGGTCGCCGCGCGGCTGCGCGAGGTGGATCCGGATCGCACCACGCCCATCGAGGCGCTGTCGATCCTCGCCGAGCTGCGCCGCATCCTCGGCGCGTGAGCGGCGCGCGCCGTTTTCCACAACCGCGAAATTGGCAGGCCGGAATGGCGTGTGGTTGGTTGGACCACCTTGGCTCCGCTCGCCCGCCAGCTCGGCCTCGTCGCCATCGTCGCGCTCCTCGCGGGACCGGCGCGCGCTGCGTCTCCCGCCGCGGTGGAGGCCGAGTACCAGCAGGTCCGGAGCGACTTCCTCGACCTGGTGAAGGACGCCAAGCGCAAACAGTTCCGCCACCACTGGAACCCGGTGGTGGCGCGGCTGTCCAAGAGCGCCGCCGCCCTGCCCAAGGGCCAGCGGCAGTGCGAGGCTTGGTTCAACCTCGGCCGCGCCTGGCAGGAAATCTCGTCGGTTTCGTTCCTCCAGGACGATCGCGACCAGGGCGCCCGAGCGTTCCGCACGCTGGCCGACCGCTGTCCCACGTCGAGCCTCGCCGACGACTCCCTTTTCCACGCCGCGTCGCTCACGGCCCGAGCGGATCCGCAGGGCGCCCGGCGCGATCTCGAGCGTCTCCTGTCGAAGTACCCGAAGGGCGACATGGCGCCGCAGGCCCGCGAGCTCCTCGCGACCCTCCCGCCGGCTCCGGCCAAGTCGCCTCCCGTGGTGGCGACGGCGCCCAAGCAGCCGCCCGCGCCGAAAGCGCCGCCGGCGGCTGCTCCGGCCGTCGAGAAGACCGCGACGGCGCCGGTCCAGACGGGCAACTCCGCTGGCGCGCCGATCGCCGGCGCGAACCTCCCCTCTGCCGCCGACATCCTCGCCGCGCTGGACGCAAACGGCGCCGACGCCCACCGCCCGGAGGACGTCGCCCTCGCCAAGGACCTCGCCGCCGATCGCGCGGCCGCCGCACCACAGGCCGCCGCTCCGCAGGCCGCCAAGGCGGAGGCGCCTCCCGCCGCCGCGCTGCAGGCTTCGAAGGCGGAGGCCGCGCCGGATCCGGAACGCATCCACGCCCTCGAAGGCGCGGTGGGCCGGGAGATCCCGCTGTCTCTCGTTGCAGGCCTGAAGGTGAAGCGCGTCGTCATCGACGCCGGACACGGCGGCAAGGACACCGGCGCCATCGGCAAGAACGGCCAGAAGGAGAAGGACCTCACCCTCTCCATCGCCCGCAAGCTGCGCACCCGCCTCACGGCGATGGGCCTCGAGGTGGTCCTCACCCGCGACGCCGACGAGTTCCTCTCCCTCGAGGAGCGCACCCGCATCGCCAACGACAAGCGGGCCGATCTCTTCATCTCGATCCACGTGAACGCGGCGAGGAACCGCAACGCCCACGGCATCGAGACGTACACGCTCAACCTGAACTCCGACCGCTACGCCATGCGGCTCGCGGCCCGCGAGAACGCCACCTCCACCAAGAGCATCGGGGATCTCGATCTCATCCTCGCCGACCTCGCGACCAAGGCGAACACCGACGACTCGGTGCGCCTCGCGCGGTTCGCCCAGGGGCAGATGGTCTCGCACCTGCGCTCCAAGCACGGCGACGCGGTGAAGGACCTCGGCGTGAAGCAGGCGCTCTTCTTCGTGCTGGTGGGGGCGAAGATGCCTGCCATGCTGGTGGAGACCGGTTTCATCTCGAATCCGGACGAGGTCAAGCGCCTCACCTCCGTTGCCTACCAGGACGACATCGCCCGCAGCCTCGCCGACGGCGTGCGCCGGTTCATCGAGGAGCGGGAGGCGATCGCCCGCGGCGACGTCCCCGGCGCCACGAGCGTGTTCTAAGCCCTTCGCGACCGCTGCGCGCCACTCGCCCGAGGCGTATCCTTGGGCCCATGTTCCCCCAGCTCGACGCGCTCATGGAGCGCCCGCTCGTCCTCGACGCTCCCGCGGAGCGGGCCGCGACCCTCCGCGGCTTCCTCCAGGAGGGCCGCGAGCTCCTCCGCACCGCACACGACGAGGGCGCCGGTGGACGCGTCGTTGTGCGCGCCTGGTCGCGCCTCGTCGCCAAAGGCGTCGTCGCGCTCTTCGACGCCGTCCACCAGGAGGCGGCGAGCCCGCCGGGGATCGCGCTCGCGGGGATCGGCGGCTTCGGCCGGCTCGACCTCGCACCCTTCTCCGACGTCGATCTCCTCGTCGTCCACGACCCGTCCGCCCAGGAGGACGTCCAGCGGATCGCGGAGCCGTTCTTCACCGCCCTCTGGGACGCCCGGCTCGAGGTAGGCGCCTCCGTGCGGACGCCGGAGGAGTGCGCGGAGCGCGCCGCCGCCGATCACACCATTCGCACCGCGCTCCTTGACTGCCGGTATCTGGCCGGCGATCGGGAGGTCTACCAGGCCCTCGAGGACAAGGTCCTGCGCAACCTCGGCGACGCGCAGGTGGACGACCTGGTCTCCGCGAAGGTGGACGAGATGCGCAAGCGCCGCGAGCGCTTCGGCGGCACCGTGCACCTCCTCGAGCCCAACGTGAAGCAGTCGCCCGGAGGTCTGCGCGATCTCCAGGCGGCGCTATGGATGGCGCGGGCGCGCTTCAAGGCGGCGGGCCTCTCGGACCTCCTCGCCCGCGGCGTCCTCCCCGGGCGCGAGGTGGAGGAGCTCTCCAAGGCGCGGGACTTCCTGTGGCGGGTGCGCAACCAGCTCCACCACCTGGCCGGGCGCAAGGAGGACCACCTCACGTTCCACCTGCAGGAGCAGGTGGCCACCGCCCTCGGCTACCGGGATCGCGAGGGCGAGGGCCTCGCCGTCGAGCAGTTCATGCGGGACTACTACCTGGCGGCCTCGCGGCTACGCCGACTCGCGGACGAGCTGGCGGAGCGCTGCGCCCCGGCTCGCGAGCCCGACGGTCCTCCGGAGACGTGGCAGGTCTCGCCCGGGCTCAAGGTGTGGGACGGCCGGGTCACCTTGGAGGGCCGGGAGGCGCTGCGCAGCGATCCGTCGCTGTTCGTGCGCCTCTTCACCACCGCGGAGCGGCTTGGCCTCGAGGTCTACGGCTACGCCCGCGATCTCATCCGCGACGAGGCGGCCCAGCTCGATCCGGCGGTGCGGTCGGATCCCGCGGTGTGCGCCGCGCTGGTGGAGGCGTTCTCGAAGCCGGGTCGGGCGGACTGGCTGCGAGCCATGCACCGCGAAGGTGTCCTGGGCGCCCTCGTGCCGGAGTTCGGCCGCATCACCGCCAAGCACCAGCACGACGTCTATCATGTGTATACGGTAGATACCCACAGCATCATGGCGGTGCAGAAGCTCGCGAGCCTCCTCGCCGGCGATCTCATCGAGGAGGAGCCCGAGCTCTCCCTCGCGGCCCGCGAAGTGCCGCGCCTCCTTGGACTGGTGCTCGGCGTGCTCTTCCACGACGCCGGCAAGGGCCTCGGCGGCGATCACAGCGTCAAGGGCGCGGAGCTGGTCCGCGCCGTCTGCGCGCGCCTGGGCGTCCCGGAGCGCGACGCCGCCGACGCCGAGTTCCTGGTGCGCGAGCACCTCGCCATGAGCCACGTCTCGCAGCGGCGCGACCTCTCCGATCCCGAGCTCATCGAGGAGTTCGCCAGGCGCATGCAGACCCGCGATCGCCTCGACATGCTCTACGTGCTCACCTTCGTCGACGTCTCGAGTGTCGGGCCGGGGACCTGGACTGCCTGGAAGGGGAAGCTCCTCGGCGAGCTGCATCAGAAGACCGCGGCGTCGCTGGAGGGCCGCGGCACCGAGGCGGGCGAGCGCTCGGCGCAGCGGGAAGCGCTCCTCTCGCGCGGCGTGCAGGCGGAGAGGGCCGACGCCTTCCTCGCCCGGATGCCGCGCCGCTACCTGTCGTTCGCCGATCCCAAGGACGCCCTGCGATCCATGCGCGTCCTCGAGCTGGGACGGACGCGGCCCCTCGCCACCGCCGTGCGCGATCAGGGCGACGAGACGGTCCTCACCCTGGCGACGAGGGATCGGCCCGGCCTGCTCGCCGACCTGACGGGCGTCCTCTCGGCCCACCGCATCGACGTACTGAAGGCCGACGTGTTTTCCACCACCGACGGCATGGCGCTCGACGTGTTCTCCCTGCGCGGCCCCAGGGGCGGCAGGGTCGAGCGGGGGCGGTGGAGGGCCGCGCGGCGCGACCTGCAGCGGGTGCTGGCGGGCGAGATCGACGCCGAGGCGCTGATGGCGAAGATGCTGCGCCCCTCGGGTCTGCCGCCGCGCCACGTGCCTCCGGTGCCCTCCAAGGTCAAGGTCGACAACCGCGCGGCGCGGGACTTCACGGTGATCGACGTCTTCGCCACCGATCGCCGGGGCCTGCTACGGGCCATCACCGCGGCGCTGCGGAAGGGCGGACTCTCCATCTCCGTGGCGCGCATCGCCACCGAGGGCAACCGCGCGATCGACTCGTTCTACGTGCGGGACGCCGAGGGCCGGAAGCTCACCGATCCGTCCCGCCTCGCGGAGGTCGAGGCGCTGGTGCTGGGCGCCGTCGAAGCCGTGAACTCGTAGCGAACTCCGCCACCCAGGGCGACAAGGAGCCCTCCGCGCGGAGCGGAGGAAGAAATCGCTCCCGCCTCGCGCAACACGTGTCTTCGTGGCTCCGGCCCACGGGGGGCGTGTGGAGGGCTTGCACGCCACCAGGGGAGATGCCGAACGTATGTCCCGAAGCGGCGCACGGGTACCGGAAGAACGTGCACGCCGCAGCCGCCACGGGCGGGCAGGAGGGGCGAGGTTGGTCCGGTTCGGGGTCATCACCGCATTCGAGACGGAGGACGCGAGCTCCCGCGGTCTCCTCGAGGCCTGCGGGCGGCTGGGTGAGACCGTCGCCGTGGATCCCGCCGATCTCCGCGTGGAGGTGAGCGGCTCCCGGATCACGGTGAGCGTGGGCCGCATGCCAGCCGACGAGATCGACGCCTTCCTGCTCCTGCGCGGCGTGGGGGCCGAAGGCGACGCCGACTTCCAGCTCGAGGCGTACAGGCTGCTCGAGCGCTGCGGTGCCCTCGTGATCAACGGGCTGGAGCCGCTCCTCGCCGCGCAGGACAAGCTGCGCACCAGCGCGCTCCTCGCGGAGGCGGGCGTCCCGACGCCTGCCGTCGCGGTGGTGCAGCGGCCTGCCGAGCTGGCGCCCGTGCTTGAGCGGCTCGGACAGGCGGTCGCCAAGCCGCAGTGCGGATCGCTGGGCGACGGCGTCGAGCTCCTCGAGCCCGGCGCGGCAGGCATCCGCCGCGCGGAGGAGATCCTGGGGGAGCGCAAGGTGCTCTTCCTGCAGGCGTGGGTCGATCATGGCGGCAGGGACGTGCGCGCGTTCGTCGTGGACGGCGCCGTCGAGGCCACCATGGAGCGGCTCGCCCCGCCGGGTGAGTTCCGCACCAACGTCTCGATCGGCGGCGAGGGCCGCGAGATCGAGCTCGCTCCGGAAGTGGAGGAGCTGGCCGTGCGCGCCGCTCGCGCGCTGGGCCTCGACTGGGCAGGAGTCGATCTCGCGTTCGGGCCCGATGGGCCGGAAGTGATCGAGGTGAACGGAAGTCCGAGCTGGAAGGGGATCGGCCGCGCCACGGGACGTGACATGGCCGAGGCAATCGCCGCGCATGCGGCGCGCCGTGTGTCGCAGCGAGGTCTGCGGCGGGCGGCTCACGTCGAAGGGGGCTGAACATGGCTACGAGGAAGAGCACCACCACCAGGCGCACCACCACCACCCGCACCGGACGCGCTGCGCCGGCGCGCACCACCACGCGCAGCAGGACCACCGCCCGGGCGACCACCGGCACCCGCGCCGCCAAGCCGGCGGCCCGGACCAGCGCCCGCAAGGTGAGCACCGGCGGCGGGATGACCGTGCAGGAGGCCGGCCGCAAGGGCGGCATGATCGGCGGCCGCAAGGGCGGTCAGACCGTGCTGCGGGAGCGTGGGCCGCAGTTCTACAGCGAGATCGGCAAGAAGGGCGGCCAGCGCGTCCGCGAGCTCATCGAGGCCGCCAAGGCCCTCGAGGCGGGGACGCCGTCCCGTTCGCGCACCACGCGGTCGCGCAGCCGCTAGCGGACGGCTGGTGGAGCGCGAGAACCTCGGCAGTCCGGCCAATGCGAGCGGCTGTTCGACAGGTGAGACATTCGTGAGCAAGCAAGCCAGGGGAGGGTAGGGCGATGGCCGAGGAGAAGAAGGGAAGCAAGGGCGCGATGAGCGTCGCCGAAGCGGGACGCAAGGGTGGCGAGCGCGTCAAGCGGGAGCGCGGTCGCGCCTTCTACGAGGAGATCGGTCGCAAGGGCGGCGAGACCGTCGCCCGCGAGCGCGGCCGGGAGTTCTACGAGGAGATCGGCAAGAAGGGCGGCGAGACCGTCAAGGCCGAGCGGGGCGCTTCCTTCTACGAGGAGATCGGCAAGAAGGGCGGCGAGACCGTGAAGGCCGAGCGGGGCATGCCCTTCTACGAGGAGATCGGGCGCAAGGGCGGACAGAAGGTGCGCGAGCTCATCGAAGAGGGCAAGCGCTCCGCAGGAACGCCTACCAAGGAAGAGAAGTAGCCGGCTCCTCGGCTGAACCGTTCGATCGGGAAGGGCCCCCACCGTGGGGCCTTTTCCATTTTGCGGCAGCGCTCCGCGTTGCCGCTCTGCGCCGTCTTGGGTAGCGTGGCGGGGCCATGGCCGACGCCCCCATCCTCGCCATCGATCCCGAGCACCCGCAGCCGCGCCTCATCGAGCGCGCGGTCGCCGCCCTCGAGGCCGGAGGCGTGATCGCCTACCCCACCGACACGTACTACGCGATCGGCTGCGACCTCTCGAACAAGAAGGCGATCGAGAAGCTCTACCGGCTCAAGCAGCGCGCGTCGAACAAGCCGCTCTCGTTCCTTTGCGCCGATCTCTCGGACATCTCGCGGTACGCGAAGGTGTCCAACCAGGCCTATCGGATCATGAAACGCCTGGTACCAGGTCCGTATACTTTCATCCTCCCGGCCACCCGCCTCACGCCCGAGATCGCCATGACCAAGCAGAAGACGGTCGGCATCCGCGTGCCCCAGGCGGCCATCCCGATGTCGCTGGTGGAGCGCCTCGGACGACCCCTCCTCACCACCTCCGCCACCTTCGGTGGCGAGGCGCTCGACGATCCCCGGGAGATCAAGGCGCACCTCGGCCACGGCCTCGAGCTCGTCATCGACGGGGGCTACCAGCAGACAGAGCCGTCGACGGTGCTGTCGCTCCTCGACGACCGCGTCGAGGTGCTGCGCATGGGAAAGGGGAAGATCGAAGGCGTCGAGTAGGGCGCCGGCGAAGATCTCCACACCCGTTTCCTTCGACTTCGCGGGCCGCGGTGCTCAAATGCGCGGGCGATGGCCCGTCCCCGCACCCGCGTCCCCGTCCCGGGGCCCCTCGATCCCCTCCTCGATCTCTTCCTGCAGTACATCCGGGTGGAGCGGGGCCTGCGTCCCAAGACCGTGGATGCGTATGGCGAGGATCTGCGCGACTACCTGGATGACCTGCACCGGGAGGGCGTGAGCGCCGTGGGTGAGGTGGAGCCCGGGCACATCGAGCGACACCTCGCGCGGTTGTCGTCGAGGGGGCTCTCCGGCCGCTCGCAGGCGCGCCACCTGGCGTCGATCCGGATGCTCCACCGGTTCCTGCTCGCCGATCGGATCGCCGACTCGGATCCCGCGCGCGCCATCGAGCGGCCCAAGCCCGAGCGCAAGCTCCCCGTGTATCTCTCCGTGCCGGAGGTGGAGGCGCTGCTGGCGGCACCCGAGCCCGCCACCGTCGTCGGCGCCCGCGACAAGGCGATGATCGAGCTCCTCTACGCCACGGGGCTGCGCGTCTCCGAGCTGTGCGGCCTCGAGGTCGCGGACCTCAACCTCACGGCGGGTTACCTCATCGCCAAGGGCAAAGGCGGCAAGGAGCGCCTCGTGCCGGTGGGCGCCATCGCCCGCGCGTCGGTGGAGCACTACCTCGACGGCCCGCGGATCGCGCTGGAAGGCGGCAGGAACGCGCGGCACCTCTTCCTTCGCCCGGGAGGAAAGCCGCTGTCACGACAGACGTTCTGGAAGCGCCTGCGCCGCCACGCGATCGCAGCCGGGATCGACCGGCCGATCTCACCGCACAAGCTGCGTCACAGCTTCGCGACGCACCTTCTCGAACGAGGCGCCGATCTACGCGCGGTGCAGCAGATGCTCGGGCACGCCGACGTCTCCACCACGCAGATCTACACCCACGTGGATTCGCGTCGGCTGCGCGGGCTGTACGACCGCTTCCACCCGCGCGCCTGATCTACTGCCCCAGTACGCGGGTCGGGCTCGTCTTCTTCTTGTTGGATCGGGTCGTGCCGAGCTGGCCGTTCTCGTTCGGACCCCAACAGTAGGCGAACCCGTCGGTGGCGATCGCACACGAGTGCTGGGACGCGTGGATCTCGGTGAAGCGCAACGCGGTGTTAACCGGGGTGGGCGTCGTCTTGTACTCGATGAAGACCGGGTCGTCGTCGCTGTCGCCGAGGCCGAGCTGGCCGGTGAGGAGGAAGCCGTCGGTGTTTCCGCCCCAGCAGAACGCCTCGCCTTCCGGCGACAGGGCGCAGGCGTGGCTGCGCCCCGCCGACAGCTGAGCCAGCGTCTTCTCCGGCGGCAAGGTCACGGTCACGGGTGAGGCGCTGTTCTGGTTCGGCGGCTTGCCGTTCCCCAGCCGGCTCATGCCGGAGAGGCCCCAACACATGGCCACGTCGCCCTGCAGGCCGCAGGCGAAGTCGCTCCCGGCGGTGACGTCGTCCCAGACGGCCACGCCGCCGATCCGCACGGGCGTCGCCGTGCCGACGGTGTTCGGAGGGAAGGTCTGACCTTCTGCGAGGTTGCCCCAACAGAACAGCTCGCCACCCGTCTTCAGGCCGCAGGTGTAGTAGTCGCCCGCGACGATCTTCTTGAAGGGACCGCTCACGGAGCGCACCGGCGTCGGGCTCGACGTCCACGCGGTGGCGGAGAGGCTAAGCTGGCCCCGCTCGTTGTCGCCCCAGCAGTACACGTCGCCGGCGTCGTCCAGCCCGCAGGTGTGCAGGCCGCCCAAGGCGAGGTCGGTGAACACGTGCACGCCGAAGACCGGCACGGCGCTCGTCGGGGTCTTCTCGGAGTTGTTCCCCAGCCGGCCCTTGGCGTTCGCGCCCCAGCACCAGGCGGCCCCATCCGCCGTCAGACCGCAGGTGTGGGTGGTGCCCGCCACGATCTTCGTGAGCGCGGGCGCGCCCGGCACCAGCACGGGGAGCTCGCTCTCCGCGTTGCCGAAGAACGACCCCCGCTCGCCCCAGCAGAAGGGGAGGCCCGTTCCCTCCGTGATGCCGCAGCTGTGCGCCATCGCGGTCACGATCGCGCCGAACTTCAGCGTCACGCTCAGGGTGCGGGTGCTCTTCACGCCCCCGATCCACCCGTCGATCGCCACGCCGTTTCCGGGGCCGCGCCCGGTGACCAGCCCGTTCGCATCCACCGTGGCCGCCGTCTTGTTGCTCGTGTACCAGAGCACCGGCAATCCCGTGATGACGTTGCCGTCCTCGTCACGAGCCTCGGCGTGGAGCTGCAGCGTCTCGCCGACGCGCAACGTGCGGGCGTCTCCGTCTGCGGAGATCGTCACCGTCGCCACCTGCACGGCAGAGACCGTCACGTCGGCGGTCCCGTCGACGCCGCCGGCCGTCGCGCGGATCGTGACCGAGCCCGGCGAGACGCCCGTCACCAGGCCTTCCGCGTCCACCGTCGCGACGTCGGGGTTGCTCGACGCCCACGCCACCGGAACGTCCGCTGGTTCGCCATCCCAGTCGAAGACCGAGGCCTCGAGCTGGACCGTCGCGCCCGGCATCACGCTCGCCTGCGGCGGCGTGACGGTTACCGAACCGACCTCCACCACGGTTCCGCCCGTCCCGCCCGTGCCGCCGCTCCCCGCGGTCCCGCCCGTGCCGCCGTCACCGGCGCCGCCGCCGCTGCCGGCGTCGCCGCCCGCTCCGCCCGCGCCGTGGTTCGGCGGCGTGGTCTCGGTGCCGCAGGCGATCGCCAACGCCGCCGCAGCCGCGAGCGCGCCGAAGCGGAGCACGCGGCCCGTCTGGAGCAGATCGAATCGAAAGGTCACCTTCGTCTCCTTGGCCAGAAGCGAATACTTGGATCCCGTCGACCCTATCACCCGGGCAGCGATCGGTGAACCCGGCTCCGACGGTTGCATTCGCGATGGCCGGGACAGACGATCCGCGCCCGTCGACGTACGGAGCGGTTCCTTCGACCGGCGGCGAGACCGCGCGGGATCTGCTGGAGGTGTCGGGTGCTCGAGATCCTCGGTCGTTACTGGTGGACCATCGTCCTGCGCGGCGTCTTCGCGGTGATCTTCGGCATCCTCGCGCTGGCGCTGCCGCGCCTCACCGTCGTCGTAATGGTGGTCATCTTCGGCGGATGGGCCTTCTTCGATGGTGCCCTCTCCCTGGCGACCGGCATCGCCTCCGCGAGGCGGGGCGGCCGCTGGGGCGCCCTCGTCTTCACCGGCGTCCTTGGCATCGTCGCCGGCCTCGTCGCCTGGATCTGGCCCGCCATGACGGCGCAAGCGCTGCTCGTGATCATCGCCATCTGGGCGATCCTGCTCGGTGTGCTCAGCCTGTTCACCGCGCTGCTCTTCAGCGTCATCCCGGGCGTCGGCCTCGTCCTCGGCCTCGCAGGCGCGGCGGCGCTCCTCCTCGGCATCCTCCTCTTCGCGCACCCGATGGGCGGCGCCATCGCCGTCGCGTGGCTCGTGGGCCTCTTCGCGCTCATCGTCGGCGGCCTGCTCATATTTGCGGGCTTCTTCGTCCGCGTGTTCGCCGGCCGTGTGCGCCGCTATTAGCCGCCGGTGTGGGGTTGCCACGAGCGTGCCGCCCCCGATGGGACCGGCTCTCGATGCGATGCGCGACACCTCGAGGATGCGCCTTCTCCTTTGACAACTGGTGAGGTACCCTGCGCGGTTCGAAGCTTCATTCAATGCGCTTGGAGGGGATCATGCGAAACGTCCTGTGGGCCTCGGTTGTTCTGATTTGTTCTGCGGGTTGTTCGTTGACGATGTTGTCGTTGGGCCAAGCGAACCCGCGACCAAACGTCGATATCGAGGAATCGAGCCGCTCGGTGGCGCTTGAGTTGGCCGAGTCGATCCAGGACGACTTCGAGGTGCCTGGGCAACAGGGGATCGTCACGCTCAGAGTGCAGGACTGGCGTAAGACACTCGAAGTTGGTTTCAAGAACGGATTCTCGAACTCGTTCGATCTGGACAGCGGCAAGTCGGAAATGAAGGTCCAGATCAAATCGGCAGATTTCGTCCTTGTGCCGTCGGCCGTTCGCGCGGACGGCCGGGTGGTCGCGATGTCGGCACAAGTCCGGTACCAGGCTCGGCTCCTGGATGGGGAGGGAAAGGTGGTGCGTCGCTCGGCCCGGACGGTGTCTTCGAAGGGGATCACTTCGGACGGCGGCGACTTGGAAGTGACTGCCGCCAGCGCTGTGGAGTCGATGTACGAAGCAATCGCGGCCGACTTCTTCTCTTCTCGCTGAAAGATGCCCCATCTGTGATTCGTATAGACACAGGTGGTAGTTCCCGGAGTGCAGCGCGAGGCGCTGCGGGCCCACGTACAAGGTCGCCTCGGGGGCACTCCTTTCGGACCTCCGCTCCTGCACCCGCGGGGCGTCTTGGGAGGTGCAGCGAGCGGAGGAAGCGGGCCGTTCCGTCCGGAACGGCAGGAACGCACTTCTCTTTCGCTTGCCCCGGGGAAGCCGATGATCTACTTCCCTCCCACGAATGGCCCCATAGCTCAGGTGGATAGAGCGGCGGTTTCCTAAACCGTAGGCCACAGGTTCGAGTCCTGTTGGGGCCGCCAATTTTCATAAGTAAATTCAAGACTTAGGGGATCAGGGGGTTGACCGGTCCCCTTCGTTTTTCGCCCGAAAACGCGCGGTTTCGCCCCTGGGAGTGGGGATAGAGTGGGGAAAAACTCGGCGCCAGATCTGCGGCAAAAGCCTTCTAACAGGGCCATTGGGGGCCGATCCTACCGAACCAGTGGGGACGGCGGTAGGAGAGGCACGGAAGCCGGTCGTAATCTCCTCCGCCTTCTGATCGGAGAAGGTCAATCAGGCGGCTGAGGCGTCCCCAACTCGGCTCACCGACTGGGATACGCCGCGGACTTCACGGTCAAGGACACGTCCGTTGAGGCGGTCTTTGACTGGGTGAAGTCCTCCTCGATGCCCTTCGATCAGGTAATCGACGAGACGAAGGGCGGGAAGCGCTGACTCCACCTCTCCGTTGACCCCAGGGCGCGGGGGATGGCCTTCAAGGACTGGCTGTAGAAGGCCCCTGGCTGTATCGGATCAACCTGTCTTTCGCTCCTGTGCCTCCTCTTGCACGAGGCGAATTGCTTGTCCGATCGTTGTTGCCGTTAGTATTTCGAGGGTCGGGAGTCCGAGACTCGCGCTCATCCTAACGGCTACTATCGTTGCTGATTGGCTGATGCGCTGTCGGAGCGATGCGATAGAAACGGCGGTTGCCTGTTCGATTGAAAGGCGAACCACTTCATGAATTGCCGATTGAAATTCCATCTCGGCCGTAAGGACTTCCGTAGAATAGAGGAAGCAATCGGCCATGCTCACCGAGGTTAGCTCGTCTGAGGCGTTCTTAAGCTGGTTCCGGTAATCTTCGGAATCTTCTCCCTGTGAGAGCTTCCGGAGAAGGATAGTAGCGGGGCGCACGTTCCGTTGAACGAGAACGGAAAGCTCTCTGTAGGCGGCTAGTTTGGCTTCGAAGATTGGTTGGTTCAGTTGGTCCGCTCTCCCAGCCTTCGCTACCTCCATCGCTCTATCGGCCCCATCCGTCGCAATTTTGTTGGCTTTGTTCGCAGTCCAGACCGCAAAAGCTCCCGCGATGACAGCGGGCACCCAGCCCCCTAGATGCGAGAGAATTTCCCTCACGATCGAAGCCAGTTCGATTAGTAGACCCATGCCGATCTCTCCCTAGGCTACGGACCGTCGAGCCCGCCGTTTCTCGTCCCTCAGTGCCCTTTCTTGAAGGTCCAGGACCGAGGTAGACGAAACGAGGTTGGCGACTTCCTCCGTTAGTGCATCCACCTGGAGGGCCTCCCGATTGGCTTGAAGGATTGCCATTCGTAGCGCGACAGTTCGATCATGAAGGGCTGGGATCTCCTCCTTCTTCGGCGGTGCGTTCTCCATTTGTTCCGCAACCCAATCGACAAACTCTTTCGCCTTCTTGATCGTCTCGCTTGGGAGGTAGATAGAAAACCGGTAGAGTGACCTAGCTAGCATTTCGGCTCGATAATCGGTTTCCAGAACGCGCTCCTGCTCAGCCGGAAGCCCGAAATTTCGTATACACAGATTGAAGCTCACCGCCAGGTCATCGGCCCGCCGCTGGATCTTGAAGCAGGCCTCCACTTGCTTCCGGTAGAGTTCCAACGTTAGGGCGTCCTTCCGCTTCAGGTTCAGAAGCTGGTTGGAAAAGAGGGCCGCCACCAAGACGAGAAGCGGACTGATCCAGTCGGAAAGTTCCATTCGTCTAGCTCCCGAGAAGCGTCTTGGGCTTCTTGTCGTTCGCGGATGGGAGAGCATCCGGCTTCTTCCCGTTCGCTTTCGCATCGGCCCTGGCAAGCAATCTGCTATGCCGGGTCGGCCTCACATAGAGGAAGTCGAGGAGTTCAAAGACGATCCCAAGAACGGCGGTTGCCTCCTGGGGATCTACGTCCACCCAGTCCCCATCGTCAGCGGTCTTCGGGTGGCATGCGATGTTTCCGAAGCGGCGGACTAGATGTGCAAGGCTGGAAGTAACGCCTTCCATCTCCGGGAACTCGTTGATCAGATCCTCTAAGCGCTTTCTGGAATCGGTCTTCTCCCGCAACGCTTGCTCTAGGATTCGCCTTGCGAGGAAGCAAACGCTATTTGGGGATAGCTTCTCGATCTGCTCAGCTTCCTCGAAAAGCGTTCGAAGGTGCGGGGGGATCTCGTCCGGGAGAGACCGTTTCACCGAAGTTCTCGGGAAAATGACCTCCTCATGCTGAAGGTGGAAGTCCCCGCCGAACGCGGGCTTGGAAACGATTCGGTGGAAAATCGTCACCCGGCGGCAAGGCGGATGCGGACATCTCCCGAGAAGGAATGTGTTCTCTACGTCGTCCCCGTAATCGTCCGGGGAAGTGACGTTGAATCCAGACCCTTCCTCGATCGGATCGAATCGGACCGATCGATTGCAGTGGCCACAGTGCCCCAGCTTCAGGCCCCGATCCGGTCCCCATGGCTCAAACTCGAAATCCGGTTCCAGCTCTCCACGCATGACGGTACCCCACTTTTAGAAGCTTCGAGGATATCGCCCAGCGAACTGCGGTCAATCCCGAACCCAAGGCCCCCAGGACCGCTCAGGAAGCCCGAACGAAAAAGCCATAAACCCAGGAGAGGGAACAGGGCTTCTTCGTTTCTGGGGGACGGAAAGCGCGGGTCCACCTCTCAGTTGATCCCAGAGCCCGCCGGATGGCTTTCAAGGGCTGGAGCTAGCGTCGTGTTTTCTAATCCCTTTCAGTGTTTCTGATTTCACCAAATCTGCCTCTGCCTCGCTCGCGAAACCGAGGCGCGTCTTGTGACGTTCCCCCGGAAAACTGGACAGCAAATGGACTGAGTAGTTCGCTTCGGATTGGGCCTTGGGAAAGGACGATTCGATGCGGAAGTCGAGGTTCACCCAGGAGCAGATTGCGTACGCGCTGCGGCAGGCCGAACAGGGGCACCGCCGTCGCCGAGCTCTGCCGGAAGATGGGCGTCAGCGAGCAGACCTTCTACACCTGGAAAAAGAAGTACGCCGGAATGGGGATCGTCGAGCTTCGGCGCGTAAAGCAGCTCGAGGAGGAGAACCGCCGGCTGAAGAGCCTGGTCGCCGATCTCACGCTCGACAAGCACGTGCTGCAGGAGGTCCTGCGAAAAAAAGACTGACGCCCGCTGCGCTCCGTGAGCGAGTCGAGTGGATCGTCGCCGCCTTCCAGATGAGTAAGCAGCGAGCCTGCAAGCTCGTCGGGATGGCCCGGTCGTCGTTCTACTTGCGCAGCCGGGCGAAGGACCAGACGCCGCTTCGGCGGCGACTGCGCGAGCTGGCCGCAGCGCGCCCCCGATTCGGCTATCAAGGCCCCACGTGCTCCTCCGCCGGGAGGGCTGGCACGTAAACATCAAGCGGGTTTACCGCCTCTACAAGCTCGAGGGCCTCGGCGTAGAGCGGAAAAAGCGCAAGAAGCGTGGCAGTGCGCTCCGCGTCGTTCCTGACCTACCGACGCGCGCGAACGAGCGATGGAGCATGGGCTTCGTCCAGGACACGCTCCTCGACGGCAGGAAGTTCCGAGTTTTTACTGTGGTCGACGTGTTCACCCGCGAATGCCTTGCGCTCCACGCGGACCATTCGCTCACGGGACATAAGGTCGCGGCCGCCTTGGACCG
>Ga0182736_1001989_pt1 | contig 17125 bp, 15 predicted proteins | sample eDN5th30CKraftBY_FD_128882 | JGI IMG/M metagenome (GOLD analysis project Ga0182736, IMG submission 128882) | Enriched backyard soil microbial communities from Emeryville, California, USA - eDNA 5th pass 30_C Kraft BY (version 2) (version 2) | ecosystem: Environmental > Terrestrial > Soil >... | reverse complement strand
CCTCACCACCAATTCCCAAGGCCGATACATTGCCCGGGACACGTCCCGCACGATCGACCTGACCAACCCGCCGGCTGACGCGTGGGACCGCATCCGCCGCGGTTTCGCCATCCCCAACCTGAACACCGACCTCTCCAAGCAGTGGACCGACTACTACGCGTCCCACCCCGAGGCGGTGCAGCGCATGGCCGAGCGCGCCGGCAAATACCTGTACTTCATCGTTGACGAGATCAACCGCCGCGGCCTGCCGACCGAGCTGGCGCTGCTGCCCTTCGTGGAAAGCGCGTACAACCCGACCGCGCTGTCGCGCGCGCAGGCCTCGGGCCTGTGGCAGTTCGTGCCGGCCACGGGCCAGCACTTCAACCTGAAGCAGGACTGGTGGCGCGACGAACGCCGCGATCCCATCGCCTCGACCAACGCGGCGCTGGACTACCTGGAAAAGCTGTTCGAAATGCAGGGCGATTGGTACCTCGCCCTGGCCTCGTACAACTGGGGCGAAGGCTCGGTGCAGCGCGCCATGGCCAAGAACGAGGCCGCCGGCCAGAACACCGACTACCTGTCGCTGAACATGCCGGACGAGACCCGCAACTACGTGCCCAAGCTGCAGGCCATCAAGAACATCATTGCCGATCCGCAGCGCTATGCGGTGGCGCTGCCGCCCGTCGGCAACACGCCGTACTTCGTGACGGTGCAGAAGAACAGCGACATCGACCTGGAAATCGCCGCCAAGCTGGCCGAAATGCCGCTGGACGAGTTCAAGGCCCTGAACCCCTCGTTCAACCGCCCGGTCATCCGCGGCGACCACGGCCCCACCCTGCTGCTGCCGGCCGACCGCGTCGAGATCTTCAACGCGAATCTCACCAACTACAAGGGCGACCTGTCCGCCTGGAAGGTCTACCACTCGCGCCGCGGCGAATCCTACGCGTCCATCGCCAAGCGGTTTGGCGTGTCCGAAGCCACCCTGCGCGAAACCAACGACATCAGCCGCCGCCAGAAGGCCGCTAACGGCCAGGCGCTGCTGGTGCCGGGCGACCCCGGCACGGGCGGCGTGCAGATCGCGTCGCTGGCGCCCCCGGTGGGCGCGCTGGACTCGGCCCCGCAAGACAACAAGGCCGCCGCGCCGCGTGGCCGCGCCGCGCAAGCGCCCGCCGTGCGCGTCTCCAGCGCCCGCCCCAACGTGCGCAGCCACAAGGTCCGCCAGGGCGACACCCTGTTCTCGTTGGCCAAACAGTACGGCACCACCGTCGACGCGCTGCGCGCGCTCAACAACATCAAGGGCAGCGCCCTGAAGATCGGCACGCAGCTGCGCGTGCCTGGCACGAACGCGCGCGGCTGACACCCGCCACGTACGGCGCGGCGCCCCGGCACGGGGGCCGCGCCGCTCGCCCGCTGGTCCGCCAAATTCCCTAAAATAGGCGGTCTCCAGAAGGGAAAAAATCAAAGGACACATCTATGGGCTTTCTTGCCGGCAAACGCATCCTGGTCACCGGGGTGCTTTCCAACCGTTCCATCGCCTACGGCATCGCGCGCGCCTGTCATCAGCAAGGCGCCGAACTGGCGTTCACTTACGTCGGCGACCGCTTCAAGGACCGCGTGAGCGAGTTTGCCGCCGAATTCAACAGCAACATCGTGCTGCCCTGCGACGTGGCCGAAGACAGCCAGATCGACGGCGCATTTGCTGAACTGGCCAAGCACTGGGACGGCCTGGACGGCCTGGTCCATTCGATCGGTTTTGCGCCGCGCGAAGCCATCGCCGGCAATTTCCTGGATGGCCTGTCGCGCGAAGGCTTTCGCATCGCCCACGACATCTCGGCCTACAGCTTCGCCGCCATGGCCAAGGCCGCCCTGCCCCTGATGGAAGGCCGCAACGGCTCGGTGCTGACGCTGACCTACCTGGGCGCCGAGCGCGTGGTCCCGAACTACAACACGATGGGCCTGGCCAAGGCGTCGCTCGAAGCCAGCGTGCGCTACCTGGCCTCCGCGCTGGGCCCGCGCGGCATCCGTGCCAACGGTATCTCCGCCGGCCCGATCAAGACCCTGGCAGCCAGCGGCATCAAGGACTTCTCGGCCATCCTGAAGTTCGTCGAGAACCAGGCTCCGCTGCGCCGCAATATCACCATCGAAGACGTCGGCAATGTCGCGGCCTTCATGCTGTCGGATCTGGCCGCCGGCGTGACCGGCGAGATCACCCACGTGGACGGCGGTTTCTCGACCATCGTCCCGGGCATGGAAGAGTAAGACTTCCTTAGGCGGGGCGCTGCGCCCCGCCTTGCACAGGCGGCCCCGCCGCCTGCACCGGCCTTCCTCAGTCCGGCCGCACGATCAGGGTGGACACCTGCACGTCCACCGCCGTCATCAGCTTGTGGATCGGGCACTTCTCGGCCACCGCCAGCAATTCGTCGATCTGGGCATCGGACAGCTCGCCGTGCAGCGTCAGCTTGGCGGTCAGCCGGTAGATGCCGCGACGTTCCTCGCTGGCATCGCGCACCACTTCCACTCCCACCGATTCCAGCGGCAGCCCCTTGCGCTGCGCGTAGACCATCAGGGTCATCGCCTTGCAACCGCCCAGCGCCGTATCGAAGTAATCATGCGGATCCGGCCCCTCCCCCTGCGGCTTGGGCATGTCCAGCGGCAGGTCGTGACCTTCGGCCGTCGCGGTGAACTGCAGGGACTGGGGCGCATTCTGGCGCACGCGGATGCTCATGGGTTGATTCTCCTGGTTGGGATTGCCGGGGACTGCCGAATGGCCGGCTTCAGGACGGTTTTAGCACTTGCTGAACCCTTGCGGGGCCGGATGGCGAGACTGACGGAAAGCTGAACTTCCTGCCGCGCCCACGGTCCGATATCCCTGACCGTCAGATTCACAGGAGGCCGCATGAGCGCCCGGCAATTACTCGATCAACTGTTGCAGTCCGGACAAGGGCTGCTTTCCGACACCACGAACCGCGTGCAGAACGCCACCGGCGGCAAGGGCTCGTCCCTGCTTTCGGGCCTTGGCGGCGGCGCCCTGGGGGCAGGCGCCCTCGGCCTCTTGATGGGCAGCAAGAAGGCCCGCAAGATCGGCGGCAAGGTCGCCATGTACGGCGGCATGGCCGCGCTGGGCGCGCTGGCCTATCGCGCCTACGGCGACTGGCAGCGCAAGCAGGCTGGCGCGCCCACCGCGCCGCCGCAGACGCTGGACCGCCTGCCGGCCCCGGAAGCCGAACAGCACAGCAATGCGGTCCTCACCGCCATGATCGGCGCGGCCAAGGCCGACGGCCACATCGGCCCCGAGGAAAAATCCCTGCTGGAAACGGAACTGGCCAAGCTGTCGTCCGACGCCCAGGACCGCCGCTGGCTGGAGGCCGAACTGTCGCGCCCCCTGGATCCCAGCCTGATCGCCCAGTCGGCCAAGACGCCCGAAATGGCGGCCGAGATGTATCTGGCCAGCCTGCTCATCGTGGACGAGGAAAGCTTCATGGAGCGTGCCTACCTGGACGAACTGGCGCGCCAGCTCAAGCTGGAGCCGGGCCTGAAGGAACAGCTGGAGCAGCACGCCAAGGCGGCCGCCTGACCGCCGCCGCCGGCTTTGTAGCCGGCGTTGCAGCTCAATCCGCCCGTAGCCCGATCGCCTCGGTCAGCGCCGTGTAGCGGTCGATATCCGCGCCGATCATCCGCTGGAATTCATCCGGCGTGCTGCTGGCAGGCGTGAAACCCTGCTCGCGCAGCGCGGCCTGCACGTCCGGCCGCCGCACGATCTTCGCCACTGCGGCATTCAGCTTGTCGACCACTGCGGGCGGCGTGGCCGCCGGGGTCAAGAGGCCATGCCACTGATCCAGCGCGTAGCCGGACACGCCCTGCTCGGCCACCGTCGGCACCGTGGGCATCAGCGGCGAACGCGCCGGCGACGTCACGGCCAGCGCGCGCAGCTTGCCGGCCGCAATGAGCGGCGCCGCGCTGGATGCCGTCACCACCCCGAGGCCCACCTGGCCCGCCGTCACGTCCGTCAGCGCCGGGCCGCAGCCCTTGTACGGCACCTGCTGCATCACCGCGCCCGTCTTGCGAGAGAGCAGCTCGCCCGCCAGATGTTGCGGCGTGCCGTTGCCGCATGTGGCAAAGGGCAGCGGCTTGTCCGGCACGGCGGCAGCGATCACGTCGTCCAGGTTGCGCAGGGGCGAGGCGGCCGGCACGACGAACACCGAAGGCACGAAGGCCACGTTGATGACCGCCGCAAAATCCCGTTTCGGCGAGAAGCCCAGGTTGCGGTAGACACCGGGGTTGATCGCAAACGAACTATTCACCATCAGCAGCGTGTAGCCGTCGGGCGGCGCTTCGGCCACGATGCGCGCGCCAATATTGCCGCTTGCGCCCGGCCGGTTTTCCACCACGACCGGCTGCCCCAGCGACTCCTGCAGGCTGGCGCCGAGGCGGCGCGCAAGCAGGTCGGTGCCGCCGCCCGGCGGAAACGTCACGACGATCGTGATCGGATGCGATGGGTACGATGCGTCTGCCGGCGCTTCACCCGACGGCGGGTTGCCGCAGGCAGTCAGGGTCAGGGTAAGCAGCGAGAGCGACGAAAGCAGCAGGCGTTTCATTTTGCAGGCCGATAAATGTTCAGGCGTCCAGACCGATGTCGAGCACCTTGGCGCTGTGCGTCAGCCAGCCCACGGCGATCTGGTCCACGCCGGTGGCGGCCACGGCCGCCGCGGTGTCGGGCGTGATGCGGCCCGAGGCCTCGGTGATGGCACGGCCCCGTGCCATGGCGACAGCGCGGCGCAGGTCGTCCAGACTCATGTTGTCCAGCAGCACCACGTCCACGCCCAGCGCCAGCGCAACCTCAAGCTGCTCCAGCGTGTCGACCTCCAGTTCGATCTTGACCATGTGGCCGACGCCGGCCCGTGCGCGCTCGACGGCCGTCGCCACGCTTCCGGCCAGCGCGATGTGGTTGTCCTTGATCAGCACCGCATCGTCCAGCCCGTGACGGTGATTGCTGCCGCCCCCCACGCGCACGGCGTACTTCTGCACCGCCCGCAGTCCCGGCATGGTCTTGCGCGTGCACGTGACGCGCGCGCCGTAACCCGCAATCGCACGCGCAATCGACGCCGTGGCGGTCGCCACGCCGCTCAGGTGGCACAGGAAATTGAGCGCGACCCGCTCCGCGCTGAGCATCGCGCGGGCATTGCCCTGAATGCGTGCGATCTCCATCCCCGGCGCCAGATCAGTGCCGTCGCGGTGAGACACCGTGAACGCAAGGCTGGGATCCATCAGCCGGAACGCCAGGCGGGCCAGATCCAGCCCCGCCAGCACCCCCTCCTGCCGCGCCACCAGCCGCGTTTCGGCGGTGGCGTCGGCCGGCACGATGGCGTCGGTGGTCAGGTCGCCAGCGCGGCCCAGGTCTTCCAGCAGCGCCGCGCGCACAAGCGGCTCCAGCATGACGTCCGGCAAGGGCGGAACGGGCAGGCGATCAGCGGCGGCGGGCACAGCGGCTTTAATGCTCATTTTGAGTATTTGTAGCGTAAAAAAAGGCGCGCGAGATTTGCGCAACACTTATGCTAAATATGAGTATAAGCCTTGTCAAGCGTCAAACGACACGCGAGACGGGCAGCTTGCTGCCTGCAATGGCGCGCTCCAGCAGGACATCCCGGCGGAACCGGAAAAGCTTGGCGGGCCGTCCGGCCGTCCCGGTCGCCATCGCGCCGGTCTCTTCCACCAAGTCCTGCTGCTCGATGAAGCGGCGAAAGTTCTGCTTGTGCAGACCCCGCCCCGCCAGCGCCTCAACCGCCATCTGCAACTGCAACAGCGTGAACTCGTCCGGCATCAGCTCGAACACCACTGGACGGTACTTGATCTTGGCGCGCAAGCGCGCGATACCGGTGGCCAGGATGCGCCGGTGGTCGTGACGCATCGGCTGCCCCGGCGCCGCGGCCTGGCCGCCCGTGCGCCGCGCCGCCTCGGGCACCAGCCCGGCTTCGAACAGCAGTTCGTAGCGTTGCAGCACCATGTCTTCGTTCCACGCGGCGCCGTCCAGGCCGAACGTAATGGCTGCGCGTTGATGGCGGCGCGCGCGGACCGAGGCGTCCGCACTGTCTTCGCACCAGGCCGACAGGCGCGGCACGATTACCTCGTCCACCAGCGCGGGGGTGCCGGCACGCCGGTCCTCCCACGGAAAATAGCGATACCAGTCCTGCCATCCGACCTGCGCGACACCCGTTTCGCCCGCCTCGCGCGTCAGGCCCAGATAGCTGACCGAGATGACGCGCCCGCCTGACTCATCGGAGCGGTCGCCGTCCGCGAACGTATAAAGCTGTTCGACATAGCCCAGCGGATGGTGCGTCTGCGCTTCCACCCAGTCGCGCAAACCGGCCTGCAGCGAGCGATGCGACAGCTCGAACGGTCCGGCCGGCAACGCGCGCGCATCGTCCGTGGTCAGCACGCGCGGCTCGCCGTTGGTGACGGCCACCAGCACGGCAACGAGTTCAGCATGAACGGAGCGTTCGACGGATTCGGTCAAGGCAGGCGAGGAAAAGGAAGTGTCGGTGTCGGCGCGCGCAAGGCGGCGGCAAGGTGAGGATTATAAGGATGCAGTGTGGCAAGTTTGGGGGCCGTTGTCCTGCAACAGCCCCTTGCAATCGTGACATCCAGAACGCAGCCTGCCCGCGGCGGCGGTTCTAAGATAGGTTCATGTCCAGGCGCATCGCCATCCTGGCATGCGCGCAGCCGGAGCAATCGCCATGTTGAAAACCTCTCCCGATCCGAACGCCGCGTCCAAGGCTGCTGACGAACCGAAGCCCCCCGTCAATCCGCGCAAGGGCACCGAAACCCTGCCCATGCCCGACGAAAGCAAGGTCGTCGCCGGCATGCCCCGCCGCGGCCGCGCCATTGCCGAACCCGGCGAGCCCGGCGTCATCACGCCGGAAGACGACGTGCTGGATACGTCGTACGACACGCCCAAACCTTGAGGCGTCGTCCGCCTTCAGACGCCCGGGGGTCCACCTTGGGCCACCCGGAGCCATTCCCATCAATCCAGCTTGACTTTCGCGCCCTCGATCACAGGCTTCCACTTCTGGTAGTCCTGCTTGATGGTCGCCGAGAACTGCTCCGGCGTCGTGGGCATGGCCTGCGCGCCCTGAGCGGCCAAGGCTTCCTGCATCGCCGGCAGCGCCAGCACCTTGTTCAGTTCCGTGTTCAGCGTCTGGATGATGGGCTTGGGCGTCTTGGCCGGCGCCAGCAAGCCATACCAGACCCGCACGTCGAAGTTCGGATACCCCAGTTCCGCCACCGTTGGCACGTCGGGCAGAACCGGGCTGCGCTGCGGCGAGGTCACGGCCAGCGCGACGGCGCTGCCGGCCTTGAGCTGCGGCGCTGCCGACGGGATCGACGTGAAGATCACCGGCACCTGTCCGCCCAGCAGGTCGGCCATGGCCGGCCCCGACCCCTTGTACGGCACATGCACCAGCTTGATGTCCGCCCGCTGCTGAAGCAGTTCGGCAGCCAGGTGCGTGATGGTGCCGGCGCCGGGCGACCCGTAGTTGACCGCGCCGGGGGCCTTGCGGGCCGCTTCGATCAGCGCCTGCAAGGTCTGATAGGGGCTGGACTTGCCGGCCACAATGACCAGCGGCGCTTCGCCCACGATGCCGATCGGCGCAAAGTCCTTGACCGGGTCGTACGAAAGCTTGCTGTAGATGGAAGGCGCCACCGCCAGGTTGTCGACCTGCCCCATGACGATCTCGTAGCCGTCCGGCTTGGCGCGCGCGGCCGCGCCGATGCCGATGGTGCCGCCAGCGCCCGGCCGGTTCTCGGCCACCACGTTCCATTTGGTGGTCTCGCCCAGTTTGGCGGCCACCGTGCGGGACAGGAAGTCCGTGCCGCCGCCCGGGGTGAACGGCACGATGATGCGGATGGGCTGAGTCGGGTAGGACTCCTGGGCGTGGGCGCCTGCCGCGACGCCCAGCACGCAAGCTGAAAGCAGAAGGTTGCGTAGCATGTGATGTGTCTCCGTCGTTATTGCTTTATAGGCAGGCGGTGTCGCCTTGGTGGTCCTGCCGCGGCGCGTTCAGATGACGCCGCGTTCCTGCAATCCAACAATGTCGTCCTGCGCAAATCCGAACTGCAGCAGCACATCGCGGGTATCGGCGCCCAGCGCGGGCGCCGGTTGCACGGGCCGGGCTTCGGCCTGCGCAAACTTGATCGGGAAACCCAGCATACGCACATCGCCGTGGCCGCCATGCGGAACGTCGATCGCCATGCGCTGGTCCTGCACCTGGGGATCCTCGAACACTTCCTGCAGGTTCAGCACCTGGCCGCACGGCACGCCGAACCGGTTCAGCCGTTCGATCCAGTGGGCGCTGGTGTGCTGACGCGTGCGCGTCTGGATGGCCTCGGTGATCGCCGCACGGTTGCGCATGCGATCGGCGTTCGTCGCAAAGCGCGGGTCGGCGCGCAGCTCGGACACCTCCAGCGCGTCCAGCAGCTTGTGATAGACGACGTCGTTGCTGGGCGCGATGGCGACCTGCCCGTCGGCCGTCTCGAACAGCCCGTAGGGCGACGCGATGCCGTGATCGTTGCCCGTGCGCGCCGGCAGCCGGCCGTCGGCAAAATAGTTCGACGCCTGAAAGCTCAAGAGGCCGATCATGCTGCCCAGGAGGCTCACGCTGACGCTGTCGCCCTGGCCGGTGCGCTCGCGGCGCAGCAGCGCGGCCACGATGCCAAGCGCGCCATTCATGCCGGCCACCAGATCGCTGATGGGCGGACCCGCGCGCATGGGCGGCTGGTTTTCCGCGCCATTCAGGCTCATGAACCCGCTCATCGCCTGCGCGATGAAATCGAAGGCCGGCCGGTCGCGATAAGGCCCCGTCGTGCCAAAGCCGTTGATGCTGCAATGAATGATGTCGGGCTTGAGCGCCTTGAGCGCCTCGTCGCCCAGGCCCATCTTCTGCATGACGCCCGGGCGGTAGTTCTCGACGATCACATCGCATTCGGCGATCAGGCGCCGCAGCACGGCCTTGCCCTCCTCGCTGTACAGGTCGAGCGTGACGGATTTCTTGTTGCGGTTGTAGTTGGCGAAGTACCAGCTCAGGCCGTCGCGTATCACGCCCTGGGCGCGCACCGGGTCGCCTTCGCCCGGCGTCTCGATCTTGATGACCTCTGCGCCCATGTCGGCGAGCAGTGACGTGCAGAACGGGCCCGAGATGATGCGGGTCAGGTCCAGAATGCGGAATCCGGATAAAGGCATGGGTTCTTGTGAATCCAGGGTTGCGGAAATCAGCCGACAGCGGCCACGGCGCCGTCGTAATCGTGCAAGGCAAGACGCGGCCCGGCCTTCATCACCTGGCCGGACAACGGGCGCTTCATCACCGCTTCAAGATGCCGCGACGCCTGGATCAGCGCCGCCAGGTCAATGCCCGTCTCGATGTCCATCTCGTGCAGCAGATTGACCGTATCTTCGGTGCAGACATTTCCCGTCGCCCCCGGCGCAAACGGGCAGCCGCCCAAGCCGCCCAGCGACGATTCAAAGGACGTGATGCCCGCGTGCAGGCCCTCGACCACATTCACCAGCCCGAGGCCGCGCGTGTTGTGAAAGTGCAGGGAAAAATCCATGGCCGGAAACGCGGCGCGCAGCGCGTCGACCGTCTTGCGCACGAGCCGCGGCGTCGCCATGCCCGTCGTGTCGCCCAGCGTGACGGCGTCGAAATCCAGGCGGGCAAACTCGGCCACGATGGTCTTTAACGTGGCGATATCGATATCGCCTTCGAATGGACAACCGAAGGCCACCGCGATGGCGCCCTTGCGCCGCATCGGTTGGCCCTTTAACAGCGCCGCCACATCCTCGATGTCGCGCAGCGATTGCTCGACGGACCGGTTCAGGTTCTTTCTGTTGTGGCTTTCGCTGGCCGACAGGAACACCACGACCTCATCGGCACGCGATGCCAGCGCGCGTTCCACGCCGCGCGGGTTCGGCGCCAGCGCGCTCAACACCACGCCAGGCCGCTTGTCCGCCAGCGCCAGCAGTTCCGCGGCGTCGCGCATCTGCGGCACGGCACGGGGCGACACGAACGAGGTCGCCTCGATGTGCCGCACGCCGGCGGCAATCAATTCATTCAGGATGGCAGCCTTGGTGTCGGTGGGCACGAACTCGGGCTCGCTTTGCAGCCCGTCCCGCAGCCCCACCTCCACGATCTGCACTCGGCTTGGAAGGCTCACTTCTGTCTCCTCGCGCCCGCACGGCGGGCGGTCCATGGGCTTGATGAGTCATCTTCCGAGGTCATCCTCCACGGCACAAATCGCGAATCTTCAGCGGGGCATCGCCATTGGCGATGGCTGCGCGCGGCGGCGCCTGCGTTGGCCGTCCGGATTTTGCTGCGCAACATCCGGGTCCGAATCCGGAAAGATCCGCCTCAATTGCCGGAGGCTGCGGCCTCTTGCAGCAGGTGCTCCATCAGCAGCCGGGAAGCGCCGGACAGGGGTTCATTGCTGCGCACGCACAATTTGAGCTGGCGACGCGCCCACGCGTCCGTCAAAGGGATAATCCTAAGATCGCCGCAATCGAAGAGGGACAGCGCCTCCACGGGCACGATGCCGATGCCCAGTTCCCGGCGCACCATCGACACCAGCGCATCGTACGAGGTGACCTGGAATCGCAGCCGCACCGTCCGATTGATGGCCGCCGCCTCGCGCGTGAACAGGTAGTTCGCGGCGCTGCCACGGTGCATGCCAACGTGGTCGTATTCCAACGTGTCGGCAAACGCCACGCGCTCGCGCGCGGCAAGCGGATGAGACCGGTTGACCACCAGCGTCATCACATCGCGCCGGTACGGAAAACTCTGCAGCCCGCTGTCGTCATCGGTCTGGGTATAGATGCCGATATCGCTCACGTTTTCCTGCACCGCGCGCGTCACCGCCGAACTGACGTTTTCCTCAAGATCGATCTGCACGCCGGGATGCAGAGCCAGAAAGCGCTGCAGATCTTCCGGCAGAAACTGCGTGATGGACGACAGGTTGGCCGCAATGCGCACGTGCCCGCGCACGCCCGACGAAAAATCCCGGATCTCGTCCGTGAGGCCGCGCGCCTGATGCAGCAGCGCCCGCGCATGCCGCGCCAACGCGTGACCCGCGCCCGTCGCTTCCACCCCGCGAGCATGCCGCGTGATCAGCGCCACATCCAGGATGCGTTCCAATTCAGATAACCGCTTGCTCAGCGCCGACGGCGCAATGTGCTCACGCGTGGCGGCCGCCGCAATGCTGCCTTCTTCAACCACGGCCACAAAGACCTGCAGGCTGTAGAGATCCAGGCGAGGCGCGGATGATCGAATCGGCGGGTCGAAAGTCATGGCACGAGCGTACCGTAACGATTCCCGGAAATGCAAAAAGCCCCGATTTCTGGGAAATCGGGGCTTTTTATTGGCTGGCCGGTGAGGCCTTGCCGGTATTCGTGGCGGACAGAGGGGGATTCGAACCCCCGATACGCTTTTGACGTATACACGCTTTCCAGGCGTGCGCCTTCAACCGCTCGGCCACCTGTCCTACTGCATTTTCAGGGGCCTTTTGGTGCTGCTAAAAAGGCGCTGCTGAAAATGCGAATCCGCGATTCTAGCAGAATGCGCGGCTACACAGCAAGCGGCCAAACAAAAAGGGACGCACTACGCGCGTCCCTTCCCCTGCCAGCGGTTTACTTCGACGCCGGCGGGTCCTGCTCCCGGTAGGAGCTGATCGTGCCGTCCGGTTCGGTCTCTTCGAGCCGGACGCGGAATCCCCACAGGCGGGCCAAGTGCTTCATGACCTGTTCGGCGTCTTCGCCCGCCAGCGGCCGGCCGCGGCTTTTCAGGTGGCGCAGCACCAGCGAGCGGTCGGTGTCGCGATTGAAGCGGATGACCTGGATGTCGGGCACCTGGTTGTCGCGGTTGTGCTGCGCAGCAAGCAGGCGGCGGATGTCGCGGTAGCCCTCGTCGTCGTGAATCGCGGCCACTTCCAGCTTGGGGTTGGCCTGATGGTCCGAGATGGCGAAGAAGCGGAACTCGCGGATCAGCCGCGGGGACAGGTATTGCGAGATGAAGGATTCGTCCTTGAAGTTGCGCATGGCGAAGTCCAGCGTCTTCAGCCAGTCGCCGCCCGCAATGTCGGGGAACCAGCGGCGGTCTTCGGGGGTGGGCGCCTCGCAGATGCGGCGGATGTCCGACATCATCGCAAAGCCCAGCGCATAGGGGTTGATGCCGCCATAGCCGCGCTCGTCAAAGCCGCGCTGGCTGACGACGTTGGTGTGGCTTTGCAGGAACTCCATCATGAAACCGTCGTTCACCAGCCCCTTGTCATGCAGGCGGTTCAGGATGGTGTAGTGCCAGAATGTGGCCCAGCCTTCGTTCATGACCTTGGTCTGGGTCTGCGGATAGAAATACTGCGCGACCTTGCGCACGATGCGCACCAGTTCCTTCTGCCACGGCGCCAGCTTGGGCGAGTACTTCTCGATGAAGTACAGCAGGTTTTCCTCGGGCTCGGGCGGAAACACGGCTGCCGCAACGCGGGTGTCCTTGTCCGCCTCGATCCGCGGCAGCGTGCGCCACAGGTCGTTGTACTGCAGGCGCGCGTGTTCTTCGCGCTCGGCCTGGCGGGTCGCCTCTTCCTTGTACGAGACCGGCGTCGGCCGCTTGTAGCGGTCCACCCCGTGGTGCGACAGCGCATGGCAAGAGTCCAGCAGCGACTCCACGGCGTCGATGCCGTAGCGGTCTTCGCAGTCCATCACGTACTTGCGCGCGAAGACCAGGTAGTCCAGCACGCCATCGGCGTCCGTCCATTGCCGGAACAGGTAGTTGCCCTTGAAGAAGGAATTGTGCCCGTAGCAGGCGTGCGCAATCACGAGCGCCTGCATTGGCATGGAATTCTCTTCCATGAGATAGGAGATGCAGGGGTTGGAATTGATGACGATTTCGTACGCCAGCCCTTGCATGCCGCGGCGGTAGAACTGCTCGTTGCGGATGAATTCCTTGCCGTAGGACCAGTGGGGATAGCCGATGGGCAAGCCCGCCGATGCGTAGGCATCCAGCATTTGTTCCGAGGTGATGACCTCGATCTGGTTCGGATAGGTGTCCAGACCGTATTCGCGGGCGATCTGCGAGATCGCGTCGTCATAGGTCTGGATCAGTTCGAACGTCCATTCGGAACCCTGCGAGATCGGCACGGCGGCGCCGCCCGATCCCGGCTCCGCGAGAGCACCCATGTTGGCGTTCATGCGGTCTCCTTCTTGAACAGGTCGTGGAACACGGGAAATATCTCGCCGCGGTCGCAGATGCGCCGCATGACGAAATGCGGTTCCAGTTTCTGTTCGTACTCGGCCCACAGGCTGCTCTTGCGAGCCTCTTGCGAATCGGGAATTTCAATGTAGGCGAAGTAGCGCGTCGAGGGCAGCAGATGCTCGGCCAGGAATCGCGCGCTCTTGCCCGCGTCGGCGCCAAACGAGTCGCCGTCGCTGGCCTGCGCCGCATAGACGTTCCATGCGGCCGGCGGGTAGCGCTTTTCCAGGATCTCGCGCATCAGCTCCAGCGCCGACAGCACGATCGTGCCGCCGCTCTTGGGGTCGTAGAAGAAGGTGTGTTCGTCGACTTCCTCGGCGTTGTCGGTATGGCGGATGAAAACCAGGTCGACGTGTTCGTACTTGCGCGACAGGAAGAGGTAGAGCAGCGTGAAGAAGCGCTTGGCGAGATCCTTCTTGCCCTCGTCCATGGAGCCGGACACATCCATCAGGCAGAACATGACGGCGCGCGCCATCGGGATGGCGACCGACACGCGATTGCGATAGCGCAGGTCCAGGTCGTCAAGGAACGGCACACGCGCCAGGCGCTCACGGCAGTCCTCGACGTCCTGTTCCAGCTCGCGCACGCGCGCCGCGGGCGCGCCCGCCGCCTTGGCCTCTTCCAGCGCCTTTTCCGCGTCTTCGAGGTCGGCGCGCGCCTTCACACCGAGCGACACGCGCCGCGCCAGCGACGACTTCAGCGTACGGCTGATGCTGAGCGTGCTGGGCGAGCCCGTGGTCGTGTAGCCCGCGCGTTGCCACTTCTTCTGGCTGACTTCGCCAAGCTGGTTGCGCGCCAGGTGCGGCAATTCCAGATCCTCGAAAAAGAGGTTCAGGAATTCGGCGCGCGACAGGCTGAAGGTGAACTGGTCCACCGACTCGCCTTCACCCGGCTCGGACCCGCCTTCGCCCTGCCCGCCCTGCGGCCGGTCGAAGGTGTCGCCCTTGGCGAATTCGCGATTGCCCGGATGCACCATCTCGCGGTCGCCGCCCGCGCCGTGCCGGAACGTCGGCTCGGAGATATCGCGGGCGGGCAGGTTGATCTCACCGCCTTGATCCATATCCTGGATCGAGCGGTCACGGATCATCCCGTGCACCGCCTTGCGGATCTGATCCTTGTAACGCCGAAGAAAGCGCTCCCGGTTAACGGCGCTCTTGTTGCGCCCGTTAAGACGGCGATCGATCAGTGAATTCATGATTCACCTCGCTCAGGAAGACTTCCTCACACGGAGATACCACTCGCACAGCAGCCTGACCTGCTTTTCCGTGTAGCCCTTCTCCACCATCCGGTCGACGAAGCTCTGATGTTTCGACTTGTCCTCGGCCGAGGCCTTGGCGTTGAAGGAAATCACCGGCAGCAGGTCTTCCGTGTTCGAGAACATCTTCTTCTCGATCACTTCGCGCAGCTTTTCATAGCTGGTCCAGTTCGGATTGCGGCCGCTGTTGTTGGCGCGCGCCCGCAGCACGAAGTTCACGATCTCGTTGCGGAAGTCCTTCGGATTGGCAATGCCCGCCGGCTTCTCGATCTTTTCCAGCTCATCGTTCAGCGCGCTGCGGTCGAAGCTTTCGCCGGTTTCAGGATCGCGGAATTCCTCGTCCTGGATCCAGCAGTCGGCAAACGTCACGTAGCGGTCGAAGATGTTCTGGCCGTACTCGGAGTAGGACTCCAGGTAGGCGGTCTGGATCTCCTTGCCGATGAACTCCGCATAGCGCGGCGCGAGAAAGCCCTTGATGAACTCCAGGTAGCGCCGGCGGATCTCGTCGGGATAGTCTTCGCGGCCGATGCGTTGCTCCAGCACGTACATCAGATGCACCGGATTGGCGGCCACTTCGGTCTGGTCGTAATTGAAGACGCTGGACAGGATCTTGTACGCGAAACGCGTTGAGACCCCGGTCATGCCTTCGTCGGTGCCCGCGTAGTCCTTGTATTCCTGCAGCGCCTTGGCCTTGGGATCGACATCCTTCAGGCTTTCGCCGTCGTAGACCCGCAGCTTGGAATAGATGCTGGAATTCTCGGGCTCCTTCAGGCGCGTCAGCACCGAGAACTGCGCCATCATGTCCAGCGTTCCGGGCGCGCACGGCGCTTCGGACAGCGAGCTGTGATGCAGCAGCTTCTCGTAGATGCGGACCTCTTCGGAAACCTGCAGGCAGTAAGGCACCTTGACGATATAGATACGGTCAAGGAACGCCTCGTTGTGCTTGTTGTTGCGGAAGGTCTGCCACTCGGATTCGTTCGAGTGCGCCAGGATCGTGCCGTTGAACGGGATGGCCGAGAAGCCTTCCGTGCCCTTGAAGTTGCCTTCCTGGGTGGCCGTCAACAGCGGATGCAGCATCTTGATCGGCGCCTTGAACATTTCCACGAACTCGAGCAGCCCCTGGTTCGCCAGGCACAAACCGCCCGAGTAGCTGTAGGCGTCCGGGTCGTCCTGCGAATGGCGATCGAGCTTGCGGATATCCACCTTGCCCACCAGCGACGAAATGTCCTGGTTGTTCTCGTCGCCCGGCTCGGTCTTGGCGATGGCGATCTGGCGCAGCACCGAAGGATTCAGGCGCACAACGCGGAACTTCGAGATGTCGCCGTCGAATTCCTTCAGGCGCTTGACTGCCCACGGCGACATGATGCCGGTCAGGTAGCGCTTCGGAATGCCGTATTCCTTTTCGAGCATGTCGCCGAACCGTTCGGGATGAAACAACCCGAGCGGCGATTCGTTGACCGGCGATCCCTTCAGGGCGTAGATCGGAAAACTTTCCATCAACGCCTTGAGCCGTTCCGCGATGGACGACTTGCCGCCGCCCACCGGCCCGAGCAGATAGAGGATTTGCTTGCGCTCCTCCAGTCCCTGCGCGGCGTGCTTGAAGAACGCGACGATCTGTCCGATCACGTCCTCCATGCCGTAGAACTCCTGGAACGCCGGATAGCGTCGGATGGTCCGGTTGGAAAACAAACGGGAAAGACGTGGGTCGTTGCGCGTATCCACGATCTCGGGTTCGCCGATCGCGGCCAACATGCGCTCAGCGGGGCTGGCGTAGGCCATGGGATCGCGCTTGGCGAGGTTCAGATACTCCTCGAGCGAGAGCTCCGATTCCTGCTCTCTTGCATACTGCGACTTGAAGCCTTCGACGATGTTTTGCACGGAAACCTCCTACAACACGCGAAAAATTCAATACGTCCCTACATGCCCATTGTGCATCAGCGCCTGCGAATTACTAAACAACTTCGCTGTCGGCGTTTTCGGCAGGTCGTTATGTTGCTTTCGCCACACATCAACCATAAGCACGATCGGACCCTTTCTGTTTAGGCTGCACCCCTCGGAAACAAGTTCCATCAGGGTTGCAACGTTGGTGAGCAAATTCGCACAGTCGTTTTCAGCATAGAGCCGCATATAGCGTGCCTGAGGCAGCCGCACATGAAATGCTCGGCAATGAAATGACGGAATGAGCGATATCCAATGGATTCTTATGAGCCGGGGATAAACCCGAAGCGTCCGCCATGCGATCGCAGCGAACGTGCTGAACGGCGCTTTGCGTCTTCGTTCAGTATCGTGCCGGTCGGTGTTGAACTGCGCCGATTCGCGGCACGGGAATCCGTGGTGACGAGGGCGCGCGGCGGCTGTGCGGGGGGTCCGTGAGCGCGTAGCGCCAAGTCATGCGTCTTATGCTAAGCCTGTGACCGTCTCGTGGCAATTCATTTTGTGCGAATTGCGCGTGCTCGTAATCACGCGAAACACGATTGACGCCGCGCGTGCCGATGCCGGTCATCCAACACGGCACGTCGCATCGGCAGCGCCGCGCCGCCAAGACGCAGGCAGCGCGCGGCTCTACGTGGATTGGCAGCCGAACGCCCGGAGTGCTAGCAGCGGTTTTGCT
>Ga0182736_1001987_pt1 | contig 17143 bp, 17 predicted proteins | sample eDN5th30CKraftBY_FD_128882 | JGI IMG/M metagenome (GOLD analysis project Ga0182736, IMG submission 128882) | Enriched backyard soil microbial communities from Emeryville, California, USA - eDNA 5th pass 30_C Kraft BY (version 2) (version 2) | ecosystem: Environmental > Terrestrial > Soil >... | reverse complement strand
GCCCGCGGGGAAACCCCAAAAAAGGGGGGCCCGAACAGCCAACCGGTGGGCGGCCCCGGGGCGGGGGCCCCCCCCCCCCCCCCGCTCGAGTGGTGCACACAAACGCACCCGCATGCGGGCCAGTGAGCGAAGGGTTCGAGTCCCGTTACCGCTTCTATTGTGGGCGCTCAATGGGGTCTGCCGCACGGGTAGGTGACATTTGAGGTGGGTTGCCCGGGAGGGTGCCCTGGAAGGATGTCATTGTGCCCAAGCCTTACCCGAGCGAGTTCCGTGACGACGTCGTGCGCGTCGCCAGGAGCCGCGAGCCCGGAGTGACCATCGAGCAGATCGCGACCGACTTCGGGGTTCACCCGATGACCCTCACGAAGTGGATGCGGCGCGCCGCCGTTGAAGAGGGCGCGAAGCCGGGTGTGACCCGGTCTGAGGGTGCGGAACTGCGGGAAGCGCGGAAGCGGATCCGGCTGCTCGAGCAAGAGGTCGAGGTGCTGCGGCGCGCGGCAGCGTATCTGTCGCAGGCGAACCTGCCGGGAAAAGGCTTCACCCGCTCGTGACCGAGCTCGCCGTCGACGGTGTTCCCGTCGCGGTGACGTGCCGGGTGCTCAAGCTCTCCCGCCAGCCCTACTACCGGTGGCTGGCGAACCCCATCAGCGACGCCGAACTGGTCGCCGCGTATCGCGCGAACGCGTTGTTCGATGCGCACCGCGACGACCCGGAGTTCGGTTACCGGTTCCTGCTCGACGAGGCCCGCGACGCGGGCGAAGTCATGGCGGAGCGGACGGCGTGGCGGATCTGCAGGGACAATGGCTGGTGGTCTGTGTTCGGGAAGCGTCGTCGTGGGAAGGGCAGGCGTCCCGGCCCGCCGGTGCACAACGATCTCGTGCGTCGGGAGTTCACCGCGGACGCCCCGAACCGTCTCTGGCTCAGCGATATCACGGAGCACAAGACCGGTGAAGGCAAGCTCTACCTCTGCGCGATCAAGGACGTGTTCTCGAACCAGATCGTCGGGTACTCGATCAGCGATCGGATGAAGGCTCGTCTCGCCGTCGACGCGGTGAACAGCGCCGTCGCACGGCGCGGGGGCGCCGCCGGCTGCGTGGTCCACACCGACAGAGGATCCCAGTTTCGCGCGAGGAAGATGGTCCGCGCCCTGCACCATCACGGGATGGTCGGATCGATGGGACGAGTCGGCGCAGCATGCTCTGAGTGTCACAATCGTTCTTCAGTCTGCTGCAGAAGAACGTCCTCAACCGGCGCACCTGGGCTACCCGCGACGAGCTCCGCATCGCCATCGTCACCTGGATCGAACGCACGTATCACCGACGCCGCCGACAGAAACGGCTCCACGGTTTGACCCCGGTCGAGTACGAAGCGATCATGAACACCGACGTCGCCCTCGCGGCGTGACTACAAGCCGTCACCTATCGGTGCGGCAGACCCCGGCATATACACCCGGCTGCGCGTGCATTGACGTTGCCAGCGAAACAACCTGAGAGAGCGGTGCGGCCATGAGGTCCTCCACAACCCATCCTGCCCCCAGCCCCGGACACGTCTGGGGAACGGTATCGGGGTTGCGACGGCGTGTCCCCGGCTACATGATCCGCACGGGTCGGCGGCAGCTTCCACCGATCAGTTGTCCGACTTGCGCGCTGACCTCACAGCTTGCCGCCAGCCTCGCCGAGCGCGTCCGTTACCGCCCCCCTGATGGCGAGCGTTAGGCCATTCGCCAGGCAACATGCGGATTTAGCCGTTCGTGTTCTGCCACAGCACGGACCTCGAACCGGCGGGTCAGAGACTCGAAGTATTCGTGGTTGTTCGCCCATTCCTCGCGGTAGAAGTGCTCGAAGACGAATCGCAGGAACTGTGCCGGGTGCATCGGCGCTTCAACGGGGATCCGGCACGAACTGAGGTTGATCGTTAGGTGCGCGGCGGGGTGTCCGTCTCCTGCGTTTTTCGGTGCGTAATCGAAGCGGATGGCCGTCTGCATCGATAGCTCGTCGTGATCTGTCATGCGATGAAGGTCGAGGAGCTCTTCGATGGGGTCGCGGGCCAGCTCCAGAGGATCGAACTTATACGGGCAGGGCGCGTAGAGAAGTCGATGTTCGACTACTTCGCCACCCACCATTCGGTAGTTGAGTTGCATCAATCCGCCGTCGAACAGGAGGGCAGAGTAGTCACCCTCGATTGCCCAGCGCCGGTAGTTGCCGATGGTGATTGAGTCCGCGAAGTCGATCACAGCACCCTGGCGGCCCGGGGCCGCCCAGGAGACTAAGTCCCCATTGACGGTGACCGCGCTGTCACACCCACGCCGAGAAGGCCCAGCATGAACAGCCAGTCCACCAGCGGCACGCCCGCCAGCGCGGAGAACAGCCCCGCGAGCGGGCTCTCGGCGGTGGCGTTTGTCAGGAACCCCGTCGTCGGGCTTCCTCCGTTGACCCACGCGCGCTCGGCCGGCGTGGAGTATCCGAGGCCGAACACCTTGTCCACGAACGCCCAGAGGAAGTAGAAGCCCAGCAGAATGCGGGTCACCGCGATCGCGGTGTGCAGGGCGGTGTTCCCCGTGGATGCCGCGTGGGGGCGGACGTCGGAACGGACCGGAGCATCGGTCAGGGTGGCCATGATATGGACCTTTCTGTGAGGCGCCGCCTCGTGGGCTGCGCTGCGTTGATGACCTCAGTCTCCGCCCGCCTGGGAGCTGCCTGAGAAAAGTCCGCCACCGATCTCCATGTGGTCAGACCACAGAAGGTCACGCTTTGTGGGAAAGCTACGAACAGGGTTCGCGACAGCGCGCGACGCGTCGCCCGCGGCGGGCATCCGCGCCGCGCGCGCCTGCGAAGCTCAGTCGAAGATCCGCCGCCAGACGTTCGTGTCGGCGAGATCGATCAGTTCGTCGCCGCGACCCGACATCACGGTGCGCAGCGCCCACAGCGTGAAGCCCTTCGCCTGCGCGGCCGTGATCGACGGCGGCATCGACAGCTCCTCGCGCGCCGTCACCACATCCACCAGCACCGGACCGTCGATCGCCAGCGCGCGGGCCAGCGCATCGCGCAGCTCCGACGCCTTCTCGACGCGGATGCCGGTGACGCCCACCGACTCCGCGACGGCCGCGAAGCTCGGGTTCTCGAGCCCCGTGCCGAAGTTCACGATGCCGGCGGCCTTCATCTCCAGCTCGACGAAGTTCAGCGACGCGTTGTTGAACACCACGATCTTGATCGGCAGGTCGTTCTGCTTGATCGAGAGCAGGTCGCCCATCAGCATCGCGAGCCCCCCGTCGCCCGACAGGGAGATCACCTGACGGTCGCGGTCCTCGGCCTGTGCACCCAGCGCCTGCGGCATGGCGTTCGCCATCGACCCGTGCACGAACGACCCGAGCAGGCGCCGCCTGCCGTTCATCGTCAGGTACCGCGACGCCCAGATGACCGGGCTTCCGACATCGGCCGTGAACACGGCATCCTCGTCCGCCAGCTCGTCGAGCAGCTTCGTGACGTACTGCGGATGGATCGGCTGCTTGCCGTCGTCCACCGCCAGCTCGTCGAGCGACGTGCGGGTCTTGCGGTAATGCCCCACCGCGTCGTCGACGTGCGACGAGCTGCGCCCCTCGTCGATGAGCCCCGTGAGAGCCACCGCCGTCTCGCGCACTCCCCCGACGAGTCCCACGTCGATGGGCGTGCGGCGACCCAGCTGCTCGCCGCGGATGTCGACCTGCACGACCTTCGCCTTCGACGGGTAGAACTGCCGGTACGGGAAGTCGGTGCCGAGCATGAGCAGGGCGTCGCACTTCTCCATCGCGCGATACCCCGACGAGAATCCGAGCAGACCCGTCATCCCGACGTCGTACGGGTTGTCCCACTCGATGTGCTCCTTGCCGCGCAGCGCGTGCACGATCGGCGCCTGCAGCTTGGCGGCGAGCGCCACGACCTCGTCGTGCGCCCCCGCGACGCCGGCACCCGCGAGGATCGTCACCTTCTTCGCGCCGTTGAGGACCTCGGCGGCGGATGCCAGGGTCTCCGCATCCGGCAGCACCGTGGACCTCGTCGCGAGGATCGGCGCGGTCGGCCGGCGGTCGGGCGCATCCTTGAAGAACACGTCGCCGGGGACGACGACCACGGCGACGCCGCGCCGCTCCACGGCCGTGCGCATCGCGATCTCGAGCACCCACGGCAGCTGCGCGGGATCGCCCACCAGCTCGCTGTAGACGCTGCACTCGCGGAACAGCTCCTGCGGGTGCGTCTCCTGGAAGTAGCCGCCGCCGATCTCGGCCGACGGGATGTGCGACGCGATCGCGAGCACGGGCACCCGGCTGCGGTTGGCGTCGAAGAGCCCGTTGATGAAATGCAGGTTGCCCGGGCCGCACGAGCCGGCGACGACCGCCAGCTCGCCGTTCAGCTCGGCATCCGCGCTCGCGGCGAACGCCGCGGCCTCCTCGTGGCGCACGTGCATCCACCGGATGCCGCCGTCGCGCCGCAGCGCGTCGGTGAACGCGTTCAGCGAATCGCCGGGGAGTCCCCAGATGCGGGTGATCCCCGCGCGTTTGAGCGTGTCGATGAAGAAATCAGCAGCATTGGCCATAACGGTATGTTCCTCTCTTCGAGCTCGTCGCCGCGAGGGCTTTTCAGAACTCTTCGTATGTGGCAGGGTCCTGATCCGCGATCCGCCCGTCGGGGCGGCCCAGCGCGGTGATCGCGGCCACCTCGTCATCGCTCAGCACGATGCCGGACGCCGCCAGGTTCTGGGTCTGACGCTCGGACGACGCCGCCTTCGGAATCGGGACGACCCCGCGCGCGACGTCCCACGCGAGCATGATCTGGCCGGGGTTCGCGTCGTGCGCCTCGGCGATCGGCGCGAGCGCCGGGTTCGACAGCAGGTCGTTGCCGCGGCCGAGAGGGCTCCACGCCTCGGTGATGATGCCGTGTGCCGCGTCGAAGGCAACCTGCTCCTCCTGCGGGAAGTACGGGTGCAGCTCGATCTGGTTCACCTCGGGGAGCACCCCGGTCTCGCGCTCGAGGCGCTCGAGGTACTCCGGAAGGAAGTTGCACACGCCGATCGCGCGCAGCCATCCGCGCTTCTTGGCCTCGATCATCGCCGTCCAGGCCTCGACGTACAGGTTCTGCTTCGGGTTCGGCCAGTGGATCAGGTAGAGGTCGAGATAGTCGAGCCCCATCCGGTAGATGCTCTCCTGGATCGTGTCGAGCGCCTCGTCGTACGCCTGGTGGCGGCCGGGGAGCTTCGACGTGACGATCAGCCCGGAGCGGTCGACGCCCGAGCGGCGGATCGCCTCTCCGACGGTGCCCTCGTTCTCGTAGTTGAACGCCGAGTCGAGCAGCGTGTAGCACGTGTCGATCGCGCTCGCGATCGCGTCGGCCCCCTTCGCTGCCGTTCAGCTTGTAGGTGCCGAACCCGATCGCGGGCAGCTCCAGTCCGTCGTAGGGAGCGGCCTACAAACCTGCTTCGTACACGAACGACATTTGATGATCACCCCGAAGCCGGTGCCTCCAGCCAGCCGGGTGCCACCAGAGTCACGATGACCACCGCGATACCGGCGATTCCGAACAACAGGAGTCCGATCTCCCACACCACGAACGCTCGATACCGCTTCATCCAGTCAAACCAAGGATGGATCTCCGTATCGTCACGGCGATCCCTCCACGCGCTTCCGTGCGCCTCCATAATCTGCTTGCTCGCACGACCTCTGCGCTCTTCGAGATCCGCCAGCCACTGGGCATCGGCGATGTCTGCCTGTCGGTGCCGGGCAAGGAGCAACATGCTGAGCGCGGTGACCGCTACTGCGAGGGAAGCCGAGATGATCCGGGCGAAGGGCCGAGAGTCCGGCCCAAGCGTGATCGTGAACAGGAACGCCTGCGCCGTGAGGCTGATTATCGGCACCTGCCACGCCATACTGTCGAAGCCAGCGCGCCGTGACGCGACCGCCGCATAGATCGCGTCATCTGAAATCTCCGGGTTCTTCCCCATACGAGGAGGCTAATGGCTGCGAGGGCCGCGCCCCTCGAACCGTGGTCTGTGGTCTGCGGTTCGAGCTGGACGACCGCAGCCGGCGGGCAGGCCGGTGGTGAAAGCTGACAGGGCGCTGCCGCGGGGACCCACGCCGTTCGGTCGCCTGCTCTCATGAAGCTTCAATACGGCGAACGTATGGCCTCCTCGGAAGAGTGACGCCGCGGCGGGCCAGTTCTTTTCGAATAGCATTCCCGCTGACACCGACCTCGCGCGCAAGAGACTCCACCCCCGCGGTGGCGATGTGCCGAAGCATCACTACCGTCTCCGGGTAGGCGGCCTTTACGATTCGACCCGGTGTCGGCACCTTCACCAGGTCGACTCCCCTGCGCAGCAGGTAGCGCCGAAGAGCTTGTGTGCTCCCGCCGAGCTCCCGGGCGTAGGCGGCGATGCCGACTTCCCCGATACGGCGAGTTATCTCTGAGAGAGGTTGTATTACCGGTTTGCGAGTTTCGCAATCTGTCCCCCGGGGCATGCGCTCGTAGCGCTGGGTGGGCGTCATCGCGTTCGTCCCCATAGGGTCGAGCTATCGTCTCAACAGCCCGGATCGGAGTTACTAGTGCAGTGGGAACTTCGCCTTCCGGGCGCCAAGACACTCGCCGTCGCCCTGCCGCTGGGTTTTGGAGTCCTCGCCGGGTTGACGGCTGCGCTTCCTCCGCGACTTGCTGCCGGCGCGGTTCTGGCGCCGGCGGCGCTCTTGCTGTGGGCGGTCTGGGTGCTGTGGGCCTATCCAAGCATGACTTATCGCAACGGTCAGTTCGTCGTGCAGAACCCGCTCCGCTCGGTCTCGTTCACCGCCTCGGCCGCGATCACCGTTTCCGGGACCGGCGTTCCTCGCATACAGCACGGCTCCCGTTCCATTCGGCCGGTCGTGATGCTCGTCTCCCCGGGCGGCATGACGGACACAATGCGTGCCGGGCAGGGCGTCACTCTCGGCGTGAACGTTGTCCGGATGGAGACGCTCGCCCCGGGTTTCGAGTCCGACTCAGACCGCGCATCGACGCGACTGCGTGACATCTGCGTTCGCGCCGGTGATGTGCCTGCCGACTACGTGGAACGGTGGAACTCAGCTGGGGTCGCACTGACCCTGGCGTTGGTTGCCTGGGCAGTCTTCTTGACCTGGTTCTGACCGAACGGTACGGCTTTCATTGGTCCAGTTGACCGATGAGGAAGGTGGCCGTGACCTCCGGCGTCGCCACGTCGACGTCGACTTCGGCGGAAACCGCCGCACCCTTGTGCTCTACGAGCGGCAGCCAAGCCGAGTAACGCTCCCCGTTCCCATCCCGGGCCGCAGCTGCGAGGTCGTCCTGGAGTTGGGTCAGATCTGCCTCTGCCCAGCCCCACGCGGACGCCACCCGCTGCAGATCCGGGAAGACCGTGAGCCAAGCGCCGTTAGCCTCGCGCTCGAACTCCACCGACTCCACACGATTGTCTGCCGTCGTCAGAGTGAACGAGCGCACCAGGTCCACATGGAACGAGCCATCCGGAGCGACCGCCACCGCCCGAATGGGAGTGATCGGCTCGAACGTCTGGGATCCGTCGGCTTCAAGTCCCAACTCGGTGGCGGGAAGCGAGTCCGGCCCGATTCTCACTCGCACAACACCCTGTCGAGTGAGGTAGTCCATGCCCGGGCCGGTGAACAAGGACATGCCGTCGTCTGCTTGCTGACTTTCATCAGCGGGGCGATCGGGATCGGTCCACCACGAGTTCTGCATCCACACGGCGCCAACGACGAAGGCGATGCAGAGCAGGGCGACGATGGAGATCGGAATCCATGAAAGCAGGCGGCGCCTCGTGTCCGTTCGGACCACTGACTCAGGCAAGCCGCCCCCAATTCCTGGCCTCATCAGGAAGAGGCCCACGTCATCGTTCCAATGACCATAACAAGGGCGCGCAGCCGCTGCATGCGCCGAACCTGTTGTGCGTCGGCGTCGGGACGTTAGTGAGAAAACGGGTAACGCGGATCCCCAACAGGTCATCTGGGTATCGATCTGTTCTTACTGAACTCATGCCGACCATGTACGCGGCGCGAAATTGTTTTGCGTTGCCGTAGCGCGGCCGCTCGCGCCTAGGAAGGCACTAGCCCCTTCGATAGGCCCCACACGCAGACACACACGTTGACGAGATCACCCCCCGTCCACGTCGTGCCTCGCAGCAGACCGCTTCGGACGCAGCCGCGCCCCAGACGCCCTGGTAGCCGTCGGCGAGCGGGTTCTTCACACCTCCCAAGCCCGGTGGTGAGGTAGCCGCGAACGATGAGTTCCTCACCGAGTGGTGCGGTGGAGCGGGGTCCTCCTTCCACGGCATCAATCTCGACGCGGAGTACGGGCTGATCTTCCCCGTGTTGCTCGGTTGCCTGAGGCCGCGCTCGGATTGGAATCGCTGTCGTCCGACCAGCAGACTCGGATCGGTACTGGCTCGTCCCAGTGTGAGCGTCCGGACATGGCGATCACGTTCAGCCGCACGGGTCTGCTCTGTCGCATAATCGGCGGCTTGGTGTCGGTGACACAGGACATGATCGGAGAAGCCGCGCTGCCATTTGCCTTGACCGCGGGACGGTCGCAAACGCTCCGCGACAGCGCCAGATCGACACGAGCGAACGGCGGAACGGAGGAACACCACCCTACGAGCCGCCGGCAGGCTGAGTCGTTCGCGGGGATCATTTCCACGACCCGCAGGGACCATCGCCACTTAGGCGGCCGCCGACAGCTCGCAGCATGCATGACCCGTCGGACGAGCCCAAATCGCCCGACCGCAAGGACGAATCCATGAAAGACCCCCCTCAAGAGCCGATACCGACCCGTGGTGGCAATCGACATCGACGGCGTTCTCCGCCTTGCCGTGCCACCAGAAGGCCCGGGCCCCGCGGATGCGTTCAAAGTTGAACTCACCGTTCACCGGAACGCGTACCCGAGGATCTACCACAAGGCCCCACGTTGGGACCGCGACGGCACCGCTACCCGCACCTACTGGCTCTCTGGAACGGGAGCTCGTTGGATCCGATCACTCCTATCCCGCGACATAGAGGTCGTGTGGGCGACCACCTGGCAATCCTTCGCAAACGTCTACTTCGCCCCGCTCCTGAACATCCCGCCCCTACCCGTCGGAACGGAGGGGACATACGAACAGCAATACACGTCGTCAGAGTGGAAGACCAGCGAGCTGGCATACCGGTACCCAGGCCGCCCGCTGGTCTGGGTCGATGACTCCCCAGTACACCTCGATGCCTACGAGCTGCAGGCGTTGAGGAGCCCACGCGACCGAGCACTCACGCTTTCGTGGTGGATCAAGGACCCCCGACGAGGGATCACGACCAACGACATCGCCGGCGTCGAGGCGTGGCTCGAACTCGCCTTCACCCCGGACGGACACGACGCACTCCGTCGACAACGACGCAACGAACAAGCGGCACAGCGTCGACGACGGGCGCTCAGCCGTCACGGCTCCCTCGAGCGTGCACGACGGTGGCGAGGCGCTTTCAAATTCCTCTCGCAACTGAACGGTGGTTCGCCCCCGCGATTCGCTAGCTACGTGGCGGACTACCTCCGCGACACCGCCGAGGTCGACGCCGACCAGGTGCGTGCGCTTATCAGATATTGGTGGCAGCGCGGTGACCCTGAAGTCGATGTCGTCGTTGCCGCGATAATCCGTTGGTCGCGGACGGAGTCCACCGAGGAGGCGAACTGAGCGGATGTCGGGCGCGACATGGAGGATGTGGGCATGACTATCGATTCCAAGGCTGAAGGGGCGCCCTTGCCGGCACGCGCGAATCAAACCGAACTAGCCGCCGCGATCGGCGATGCAAACCGCGACGCCCGGAAGCTACTAGAGCGGCTGGGTGAGCCAGACGCCTCCGAGCAGCGTCCGACGCTTGTAGAGGTGGTCGCGGTGTTGCGGCGTCTGATAGATGCCATCGGTGCGGTCACGGACGATCTTGCCGACGCCTGGACGGTCAGCCCGCTCAGCGAAGAGCAGATCGCGTTTGTCATCCAGGGAGGCGTGTCGCCAAAGGTGTTCACGGATCAAGGCGAGCGTGATGCTGAGGACTGGCTTGTGTGGTCCGCGATCCGGTCAGGTGCTGAGCGCGCGCGCCTGAATCGTCTATCCGACCTGCCGCTCGATGAAGTCGTCCCGGGGCTCCGCGCGCCCGTCGGCGCCTTCCCGATGGACTACACGGACCTGGACCGACACGTCGTTCTCTGCGCGCCCCGGGAGTCGCTCGACGGGGTCTCGCCCATCCGATGGTTGTTGCAGGGCGGCGACCCCGGGACGGTACGGGAGCTGATTGAGGATCTGCATCGGGCACATTAGATCCCTCCTCGAGGTTTGTGCCGAGGACGTGTTGTCGGCGGCGGCGCTGGTGGGTCGGTTCGATCAACACATCGGTCAGCGATGTGCGTCCCATGCCCTAGCCGCCACGCTCAGCAGGAGCTGTGCGTCCTCCGCCACGTCAACTGGCCGAGGCGCCGTCCCATCCTTCTTGACACCCAGATAGGTGGTCGGGCGGACCAGCCACAGAAGCACGTCCTCCGCCGCGACGCTTTCGTCGCTCGCCAGCTCATGCAGGGGTTTGACCCAGGGCCACACCGTCCCGTTCCGCGCATCGAACTGGAATGCTGGGTAGAGGTACTGATTGCGCCTCTGAACGCCAAGAAGCTCGCCGCGGGTGCGCATCTCGTTCGCGAGGTTTCGATTCGCGGTACCGGCTCCGAGGAGTTGCGATACGCGCGCCGAACTCAGGAGTCCGAATTCCTGGTCGATGCGCTGCCACGCGTTCTCTGTCGCCTGCAGGGCCGCAGCGACCGCCAGAGTAGGCGTGTGCACGTGGGTCTGGTCGGTCTTCCGGATGCGCCGGCTCCCCTCTTCGTCTTGGACTCCTTTGACGGGCACCTCACACTCCCCGGGTTCGCGTCTCACGTGCCTAGCCGTTCCGAACCTTCGACGTTCACGCAGCTCAGCCGAAGAACGCGGTCGATGTCGACCGTGACCAGCGGCCTGTAGTGGTCACCCCAGCCCTGACCCATCCGTTGACCCTCCTACGCCTCCGGCCCGCCACATCCACGTCCCACGGTAGAGCGTGGCCGAAGTGCACCGCTCGCGTATGCCGTTGAGTCGGCGAGATCGAGTCAGTCTGCGATGACGTGCTCCCGGCCACCGACTGACGTGGTGGTTTCGGCGGCGCGCGAGGAGATGCCGCGGAGCCAAACCGCTGAGATCGCGCCGGGCGCCGCCGGCGCGCGATCCGACCGCTCAGCGGGGGACCAGATCCCGTTCGTGATCCAAGGTGGCGTTTCTCCGCACGTGTTCACAACGTGAGGAGCTCGATGGGTCTTCGCCGATTCAATGCGCGGCGGCGACCCCTCAACGACGCTGCGGCTGATCGGTGATCTGCATCGGACGTCGTAGCCGCGCGCTCCACGACCCCGCGGCCTGATCTCACCGCGGGGTGGTGCCGGGGCTGCTAATAGCGGTTGCCCCAGGGGTTGAGGAGCGCGTTCAGTTGAGCTGCCTGAGCAGGTCCCAGTTCCCCGCGCTGGAGACGGCCAAGTTGCCGCCCAAGCCATCGCGCAAGAGCGAACTCCGCTGCGTCGGCGCTGTCGAGCCGCGGCAGGTCTCCGGTGAGCCGACGGTGTTCGTGGCAGGCGACGAGGCGGCGTTGCCAATGCACCATTCGAGGGTCCCATTCGAAAGCTGGTGACACCTCCAGTCGAGCTCGCTGGTATGCGTTCAATCGCTGTTCGAAGCGTCGCTGGTATCGGGCCCACTCGGCGAGCCGTCGCTCTTCGCCGGGAAGCGTGTGGCGCGCGCGGGTGTTCTCGCGGGGTGGGCGGTCGTGCTCATCCCAGAAGGATTCATATCGGTGAAGCGAGCTGATCCAGCGTGCTGCGCGTCGGTGGGAGACCGCCTCTCCATAGATGAACGCCCTCTCGGCCTGGGCGTACGGTGTCGCCGCGGGGTCGTCGGGTTGGGTGGCACGCCAGATGTCGGTGGCGAGGGTGTGCAGGTGAGCGCGATTCACACGTAGGTCCTTCCGTGGGCACGGGTGTGCGCCCAATGGACCTATGCGCAGGCTGCGGCGAAGTCGGGGTCACCCGGCGCTGCGACGCCCTTGTCGTTGAATCGGCGGAATTCAAGACGGAATGGCGACCCCCTTGCGCTCTGCCGCACGGCGTCAGCGCAACCCGGCGCAACAGGCAGCGGCTGCGTGGCGGAGCGGATTGGCGACACGGAGCGGGCATCGCGGCGTCAGTCAGAACGGTGTGCGCACTTCTCGTCGTTGCCGCGTACATATGCGGCATGGAGAAGCAGAAACACCAACTCACCGACATCCCCACCGAATACGAGGAGGTGCGCGCGAAGCACCCCCACATCCCCGACTTCGCGTGGAGCATCATGCTCCGTTACACCCCGCAGAAGCCGGTCACCCCGGCCGTGTGGGAGGTGGTCCGACCGTTTACCATCAGCACCGCGGCCGAGATGGAACCAGGGACCTACGACGTCACGCGCCGGCTGATGACGACCACGGCCCACTTCCACGCTTGGGTGTGGGCCGGCACCGGCGCACAGCTGGACGTGTTCTCCACCTACACCCAGGACAACATCGACCGGTACTTGCACAGCGAGCACAAGCGCAAATCCGCGGACCACCGATGGGGAGTTTCCCGCCAACTCGTGAAGATCGGGCGCGAGCTGGCTGATGCGGACCTGCTGGCCCTCCCTGCCCCGGACGGCAAACCGCGCCCGCCGTTCACGACGAAGGAGATCGCGTCAATGCACAGTTGGGCCAATTCGCTCTCCACCAGCCTGAAGCGCCGGAACGCGTGGGCGCTCCTGGGCCTGGCCGGCGGAGCGGGGCTCACCACAACGGAGATCGCGGACGCCCGGGTGAGCGACATCCACCGCGACGGCACCGTCGTGTTCGTGGATGTCCGCGGCGCCAACGCCCGGCGCGTGCCCGTGCGGAACTCGTGGGCGCGGGTCCTGCTGCGCAGCGTGGAAGGCCGGGAGCGCGCCGACGAGCTCCTGTTCCACGGTCACCGCTTTGCGGAGTACCCGCCTCGTGCCATCCAGACCTTCCTCACCGAGAACCGCGCATCGGTGCGCCCCACACCCATGCGACTGCGCAACAGCTGGCTTCTGCACCACATCAACAACAACGTTCCGCCTCAGATCTTGCGGGAGGTATCGGGCATCGTCGACTACCAGACCCTGATGCGGTACTACGCACACGCCGAACGACGCAGCGTCGCCGACTACTACGACCTGCTCACGGGCGCGCCACTGTGATGAGCCTTGTCCTCGGCCTTCCCGACCGATGGCCGGTCGGTCCTGAAGCGGGAGGGCGGCCATTCCCTTGGGGCTCGTCCGAGGAGGCGTGCGCAACGCCACGCCGCGCGTCGGACGTGTTGTCGATGAGTCGGCGGAAGTGAGCTTCGCCCGGTTCGTAGCGTGGCGCCACGACCGAAAGGACTGGCTATGGGACCAGAACCACCGCCCGCGACGGAGACTCACTTAGATTGCCGGGCCGATGTCCCGGAGCTCGCGAAGACAAGCACTGCGTCGTACCGCTCGACAGGGTCGGCTGCCTACTGGGACGTGGTGGAACCGGTGGTTACGGCCGCGGTCGATCGCGCTGCGCGCGTTACAGGCAGGCCAGCTCGAGCGCTTTTCCCGATCGCCACCGCTTTCGTGGTGTGGGCATGGCAGACGAAGGCGGTGGAGCTTGCCGTGCCCCGCATGTTCCGCAAGCAACTCGTGGAGGAGTTCGCCCACCGTGGGATGACCGAATACTCCCGCGGAAGCCGCGCCACCTATCGCTCGGCGCTCAACGCCATGGTCTCCGCCCTCACACCCCCCAGCGATGCGTCCTTCCCGATTCCGCGTTCTGAACCCACCCCTCCGTACTCTGCCTCCGAGATCAATGCGTTGCTGTCGTGGGCCAACGCGCAGCCCTCGGCGTCTCGCCGTGAGGACGCTCGGGTTCTCCTCACGCTGGGGTGCGGGGCCGGGCTTGCTACGCGCGAACTCCTGAGTCTCCGCGTCGAAGACGTCTTCGTATCGCCGGAATCAGTACAGGTCATGGTCTGGAGTGACCGTCCCCGCCTCGTCCCGATCCTGAACGAATGGGACGGACCACTCCGCACCGCCGTCGATGCACCACCACACACCCTGGTGTTCAGGCCCGGGCGAACGACGATTCGCGCCGCGCAAGTCACAGACTTCCTGCATCGCGGCCACCAGACACACCTCGACGTGAGGCCGGCGAGGATGCGGACAACCTGGATACTCGCGCATCTGAGCGCCGGCACCCCTCCGCGTGACCTCCTTCGCATCGCGGGTTTGGAAAACCTCGCCGCCCTCGACCGCGTCGCCCGGTTTCTCCCACCAGCCCCGCCGATGCCGGTGATGTAGGCGGGCCAGCCCGGGTTGCAGGACCGGTGAAACCGCATGCCGGAAATCGGTTCGAGACTTGGACGCTCACTCGGGGAAGTCGCCGCGTACATGCCCGATATGCCCCACAAGTACCGATTCACAGACATTCCGGCCGCCCCGCACCCCCGTGTTCTTGACACCTGCACCGACGCCATCGGACCCAGCAGCGCCGAGATCAGCGCACGTGGAAGCAACTACGACGTCATCGCCGACGATGCCGTCCTCCTCGCACACAGGCGCGTCCATGCATCCGGCATCGACCAGCTCCTGGATGACTGGGCGAAAGCGGACGGAAGAGATCACAGCCTCGGCGGCCGACCACACGCCATTCCCACCCACGCAGTGTTCGTCGCGCTCATGCTCCTCACGCGGGAGAAGAAGGCGCTGAACCTCACCCTGGCCGCACACCTGCTGCAGCATCGACTGTCACCACAGTCTCGAGATCTGCTCGGCATTCCCCACCCGCACACGACCTTCACCGCCGTCACACCCAAGCACAACAAGTGGTACACGAACACGGTCCGCGCGTTTCGCCGCGCCGTTAGCCTGATGGACCCCTACCCGCAGGAACGGTACACGTCTAAGACGTACGCACAGATCCAAGCCATCCTCGAGCGGCATGACGTGGAACGGGAGAAGCTGTACAAGGCACGTCTCGACGAGTTCACCCGACGCCTGGTGCACATGACTTTCATGTCTCAGCCGCGATGGGTGCGTCGCGCGTCGAACACCCTCGACGTGTCGTTCGACCAGACCTACATTCCCCTCCCCAACAGCAAGGGGTACTCCCGCAAGAACCTCCCGGAACGTGTCAGCGACGAGCAGCGCGCCGAAAGCCTCGGCACTCTCAGCCCTGGACCTGTGGAAGCGCATGCAGGCTGGCACGCACGGTCCAACGACAACCGCCGGGACTTCCAGCGCGGCGAGCTCAACACCGTCGCCCCCGAGCGTGCTGGAAGCACCGAATACACGTGGGGACTCGAAGCCAACCTCGCGGTGCGCGTCGACTCGGATTCTCCGGGCTCGCAGAGGTTCCCTGCCCTCATCGTCGCCGCATCCCTGAGTATCCCGAACATGGAAGTGGCCGAAGAAGCCAGCAGATTGCTCGAATCCGCGTCGCTGCTGGGGCTGATCCCCAGCGTGGCCGACGCGGACATGCAGTACTTCGCCAACGCCCGCCCCGAACGCCTACTCGAACCCGCCCTCAAGCTGGGCTTCACCCCGTCGACCGAGTACCGCAAGGACCGCCTCGGAATCAGAGGCGGCGCGCACGGCCTGCTCTTCGTCGAGGGCGACGGATACTGCCCCCATACTCCTCAGGCGCTGCTGACCTGCTCGCTCGACTACCGAGAAGGACGCATCGACGCCCCCACCTACCACCGCCGCCTTGAGGAACGACGCGCGTACCGCGCGCACGTCAAAGGCAAGGCGAAGGCACCCCAGGACCGGATCATCAAGACCGGCAAGCGCACCGGCCAGAGCGTCACCAGCCTGCCAGTTTTTGTCCGGTGTCCCGCGATCGGCCCCAGTCCCACCGTGACCTGCCCGCTGCGCGAGATGTTCATGGGAGCCGCCGAGAAGTCCCGCCCGCACGTGGAACCCGAGACGCTCGAAGCCGAGTTTCTGGACAAGATCTGCACGCAGCACTCCGTCTCCATCAACCTGGCGGAGATGGTGAACCCCGCGCAGGCATTCGATTACGGCTCGAAGGAGTGGGACGAGTTCCACTCCCACGCCCGCAACACCATCGAGTCCGCCAACCAGCAACTCAAAGACCCCGCCGCCGAAGCCCTCGAAGACGCAGCCCGCCGTCGTGTCCGTGGTCCCGCTGCCGCGCAGGTGATGATCAGCTTCCTCATCGTCAACTACAACCTCCGCAAGATCGCGGCCTGGCTCGACGACCACGCCCGCGGACGACTCCCCGATCCCGCCAAACAGAAGACACTCCGCCGCCGCGACCGCGTCTGGGCGAACAGGTACACCAAGACCACCGGCAGCGGCGACCCCACTATCCCGCCACGCGGGCCGCAAGCGACAGCTGCACCAGAGCCCGACGCGTCACTCATCCCGATGCGGACCTGACGCGTCCGGCGCAACAGCATCACCGGCCGGTGACGAGACCGGCACACCCCGCACACCCAGGACAATCCAACGCGCCCGAAAATCGGGCGCGTTCGTCGTTTCCGGGCCCAGCACCCACAATGCGGCCTGCTTGGGCACTCCCGAAGCCACGGACAACACAGAAAACGAGAAGGGCACCGGCTCGAAGCCAGTGCCCTTCTCGTTTCTCGACCGTTTTGCCAACAGTTCTGCCAACGGCCCTCCGGTCGGGATGACAGGATTTGAACCTGCGACCCCTTGACCCCCAGTCAAGTGCGCTACCAAGCTGCGCCACATCCCGGCTCGTCGCCCGCGCGCGGACAACTCCCCCATCCTACCCGGTCTGACGAGGGCTCGCGAACACGGGCGCATGTCGGGGGCGTCGCGTAGCGTGTCGGCATGTCCGAGATTCGCGTCAGCCCGGCATCCGCAGACCGTTTCGCCGACGTCGAGCATGCGCTCACCGGTGGCGGTGACGGCGCATCGTGCTGGTGCCAGTGGTGGATGCTGCGCGCCGCCGAGTTCGACAAGACTCCACGAGAACAGCGGCGCGAGCTGCTCAAACGCGATCTCGAGGCAGCTCCCCCGACAGGTCTCGTCGCCT
>Ga0182736_1001985_pt1 | contig 17181 bp, 17 predicted proteins | sample eDN5th30CKraftBY_FD_128882 | JGI IMG/M metagenome (GOLD analysis project Ga0182736, IMG submission 128882) | Enriched backyard soil microbial communities from Emeryville, California, USA - eDNA 5th pass 30_C Kraft BY (version 2) (version 2) | ecosystem: Environmental > Terrestrial > Soil >... | reverse complement strand
GCGCCGCGGCCGAGCTGGGGCTCACCCCGCGGGCCCGGTTCCGCGGCTTCGCCGTCTGCGGCGACGACCCCGTCGAGATGCTGACCGCGCCGATCCCCGCCACGCGGCGCCTGCTCGACCGCGCCGGGCTGACGATCGCCGACGTCGACCTGTACGAGGTCAACGAGGCGTTCGCGTCGGTTCCCCTGGCGTGGCAGGCGGCGTTCGACGCCGACCCCGACCGGCTCAACGTCCGCGGCGGTGCGATCGCGCTGGGCCATCCGCTCGGGGCGTCGGGCGCCCGGGTGGCGACGACGTTGCTCGCGGCGCTGGAGGCGCGCGGCGGCGGGCTGGGCCTGCAGACGATGTGCGAGGCGGGTGGCATGGCCAACGCGATGCTGCTCGAGACGGTCTGACCGGAGGAATCACGTGGACATCGCAGGCATCTCGGCGCTCGTCACGGGCGGCGCCTCCGGGCTGGGGCTGGCCACCGCGCGGCGGCTGGTGAAGGCGGGCGCGAGCGTCGTGCTGCTCGACCTGGAGTCCTCGGGGGGTGCCGCCGCCGCGGCGGAGCTCGGGGACCAGGCCCGTTTCGTCCCCGGTGACGTGCGGACCGAGGAGGGCGTGGCTCCTGCGCTCGACGCCGCCGAGGAGCTCGGGCCGTTGCGCGCCGTCGTGCACTGCGCGGGGCGCGGGCACGCGATGCGCGTCCTCCAGCGCGACGGCAGCCCCGGATCGCTCGCGGACTACTCCGCGATCATCGAGCTCAACCTGATCGGCTCGTTCAACGTGCTGCGACTCGCCGCCGCGCGGATCGCCACGACCGAGCCCGTCGACGGCGAGCGCGGCGCGATCGTGCTGACGGCGTCGGTCGCGGCGTGGGAGGGCCAGATCGGCCAGATCCCGTACGCGTCGTCGAAGGCGGGCATCGTCGGCATGACGATCGTCGCGGCCCGCGACCTCGCGTCCAAGCAGATCCGGGTGGCGACGATCGCGCCCGGCATCTTCGACACGCCGCTGCTCGGGCGCCTTCCCCAGGAGGTGCGCGACTCGCTCGGCAAGATGGTGCCGCACCCCAGCCGGCTCGGGGTCCCCGACGAGTTCGGCGCCCTCGCGACGCACATCCTGGAGAACCCGATGATCAACGGCGAGACCATCCGCCTCGACGGCGGCATCCGGATGGCGCCCAGATGACCGGCGTGCACCCGAACGGAGCCGCTCCCACGCCGACCGCGCCGGGGCTGCTCGTCGAGCGCGACGGGCCGGTGCTGGTGCTGACGATCGACCGGCCCCGGCGGCGCAACGCCGTCGACCTCGCGACGGCCCGGCTGATCAGCGCGGCGCTCGACGAGCTCGACTCCGACCCGGAGCTGCGGGTCGGCGTGCTGACCGGGTCGTCGGGCTTCTTCTCGGCGGGCATGGACCTCGCCGCGTACTCGGCCACGGGCGAGCGGCCCGTCGACGAGCGGCGCGGCGGGTTCGGGATCGTCGGCAGGCCGCCGGAGAAGCCGATCGTCGCCGCGGTCGAGGGCCCCGCGCTGGGCGGCGGGTTCGAGATCGCGCTCGCCTGCGACCTGGTCGTGGCGGGGGAGGGCGCGACGTTCGGGCTGCCCGAGGTCAAGCGCGGGCTCGTCGCCGCGGGCGGCGGGGTGCTGCGGCTGCCGCGGCTCGTGCCGCGCAACGTCGCGAACGAGGCCGTGCTGACCGGTCGCCCGTTGACCGCGGCCCGCTGCGCCGAGCTGGGCCTGGTCAGCCGTGTCGTCGCCGACGGCGGTGCGCTGGCGGCCGCCCGCGAGCTCGCGGCCGAGATCGCGGGGAACGCCCCGCTGGCGGTACGGGCGTCGAAGGCCGTGATGACGGAGTCGGCCCTGTGGCCGCACGACGAGCTGTTCACCCGCCAGGAGCCGCTGCTCGCAACGGTCCGGACGTCGGAGGACGCCAAGGAGGGAGCGCGCGCGTTCGTCGAGAAGCGGGCGCCGCGCTGGACCGGCCGCTGACCCCGTGGGCGGCGATGGTCGCCCCGGCGACCATCGCCGCCCACGAGGAGGGTCAGACCTCGTCGCAGAGCGTCTTCGCGATCCCGAGCTTGAGGACCTCCGACGCGCCCTCGTACACGCGCATCGGGCGGGCCTGCCGGTAGTAGCGCTCGATCGGGCTGTTCGCGATCAGCCCCCAGCGGCCCATGACCTGCACGCACCGGTCGACGACGCGGCTCGCCGCCTCGGTCGCGGCGACCTTGGCCATCGACGAGCGGTTGAGCGCGGCCGCCGCGTCGGACCGCGCCGCCGCGGCGGCCTGGTAGGTGAGCAGGCGCGCCATCTCGACGTCGTTCCACGAGTCCGCGAGCAGCTGCGCGACGGGCCCGTGCTTGAGCAGCGGGCGGCCGAACTGCTCGCGGGTGCGCGCGTGCCGGGCGGCCTCGGTGAGAGCGCCGGCGGCGAGCCCGCACGCGGCCCCGGCTACCGACACACGGAACACCGCGAGGGTGGACAGGACCAGCCGCATCGCCTTGCCGGGGGCACCGAGCCTGGCCTCCGGCGGGAGCGCGACGTCGTCGAACGTGACCTCGCCCAGCACGTGCGGGGCGATCAGCTCGGGACTCGGGGCGACCGAGACGCCGGGGGCGTCGGCCGGGACGAGCACCAGCGACAGCCCCGCGTCCTCGGTGACGAGCGTGACGTAGAAGTCGGCGGCGCCGGCGTTGGAGATGAACGACTTGGCGCCGCGCAGCAGGAGCCCACCGTCCTTCTCCACGACGGTCGTCGCGACGTTCTTGAGGTCGGACCCGGCCTGCTCCTCGGTCAGCGCGAGCGCGGCGAGCACCTCCAGCGACGCGACCCGCGGCAGCCACTGCGCACGCTGCTCGTCGGTGCCGCCCACGGTGATCGCGTAGCTGCCGATGCCCTGCAGCGCGAACATCGAGTCCAGGTGCGACGAGGCGCGCATGAACACCTCGCGGACCAGGCAGACGGCCAGCGGATCGACGCTCTCGGCGCGGCCGCCGTATGCGGCGGGGACCATGAGCGCGGACAGCCCGCTGGCCCGCAACGCCTCGCGGATGCCGGGATGGATCTCGCTCATCGCGTCGGCCTCGGCGGCGATGTCGGCTACCGACGCGGCGACCGCGCGTGCCTCCTCCTGCAGCGCGCGCTCCGCCGGGCCGAGGCCGAACCACATCTCGGGGGAGTCCATGAATACTATGATACTTTATTGCAGAGCTGTTCGACAGCGGCCCCGGTCCGATGGTCGCCCGGGGCGCCGGTGTCGGCAGCGTCGACGGATCATGACTCGACGGGGAGCTGGTCACATGGCGGACACGGTCACGACGTCGGGCGGTCGGCGGACCGCCGAGCTGATCCCGGAGCCGGCATGGCTCCCGCGGCTGGAGGTGTCGACGCCGAAGTTCGTCGAGGGCCTCGCCCGCGTCGCCGACGTGATCACCACCGACGGCGAGCTGCCCGCCGGACTGAAGTACGTCTTCGCCGCCGCGATCTGCGCGGTCAAGCGCGACGCCCCGCTCGTCGACCACTTCCTCGCCGCCGCGGCCAAGGCCGGTGTCGCGCGCGAGCACGTCGAGGGCGCGTCCGTCGGGTTGCTGATCTCGCGCGGTGTCGTCCCGCACGGGCTGTTCGTCGCCGCGACCGACGCGGCCTACGGGCCGGCCGACGGGGCGCCCGCGGACGCCGGCGCCACCGACGGCTTCACCGCCGACGTGCCCGGTGCCTACGCCTACTTCGAACGCTACTTCGGCTTCGTGCCCGACTACGTCGAGCTGCTCGGCGACCGCGTCGGGGCGGGGCTGGAGGGTTACTTCCTGATGCGCGAGTCGTCGCTGGGGGAGACCCCGCTGCCGCCGCGCGACATGGAGCTGCTGCTCTGCGCGGTCAACGCCGCCGAGTACCAGCCACGATTCGTCGCCATCCACGCCCGCGGCGCCCGGCGCGCGGGAGCCACCGAGGAACAGCTCGTCGAGGCGACGCTCGTCGCGATGCCGCTCGCGGGCGTCGCGAGCTGGCTCCCGGCGGCGCAGGGGGTCATCGACTCGCGCGACGTGCTCGACGGCTGAGGTGCGCGCCGCTGTCGTCGACAACCTGCGGGATACGTGGTCACCCGACGGCGCCGGGTGGGTGCGCGGCCGGGGACCGAGTGGTCGGCGAGGTGCCAGGTAGCGTCTGCCGGACCGCCCGGCGCCACAAGGTCGGTGCGGGTGTTTTGCTGAGTATGATCGTCACGAAATCGCCGGTGGTCAGCTGCCGGCCCGGTGTTCGCCGTAGGGGGTCGCATGTCCGTCGCGCGCAGGGACGTGACGCCGCGTTCGGTGCCGTCCGGCATGCCTCCCAAGCGGGCCACCGTGATCGCGCAGCGCATCGTCAAGGAGATCAAGGACCGCAACCTGCAGCCGGGCAGCCACCTGCCGCCCGAGCGGGAGATGCTCGAGACCTACAACGTCGGTCGCAACACGCTGCGCGAGGCGCTGCGGGTGCTGGAGCTGCAGGGCGTGCTGACCATCCGGCCGGGTCCCGGCGGCGGGCCCGTCATCACCTCGCCGGACTCGCGGCACCTGGCCAGCACGCTCGCGCTGCTCATGCAGTTCGCCGACACCCCGTTCCGGGCGGTGATCGAGACCCGTCAGCTGCTCGAGCCGCTGACCGCGCGGCTGTGCGCCGAGCGCGGCGACGCGGGCCTGCTCGCCGACCTGCGGGCCTCGGTCGACCGGATGGGCTCGAGCCTCGACGACCGCGACGCGTTCCTCGACGAGAACCGCCGCTTCCACGACCTCGTGGCGTGGGGCTCGGAGAACCCGCTGTTCGGCTACTGCATCAACTCGCTGCACTGGATCACCGACGGCACGGTCCTCGGCGTCGACTACCCGCGCCGGTTCCGCAAGCTCGTCTGGCAGGCCCACGACGAGGTCTGCGTCGGCATCGAGTCCGGCGAGGGCGAGAAGGCCGAGCTCGCCATGCGCAAGCACATGGACGACACGCTCGCCTACTTCGAGCGCCACTACCAGCGGCAGATGGACGAGGTCCTCAGCTGGGAGATGTACGGGACCTGAGCCGTCCCCCGAGACCGGCCGCACGGCGCCGCCACCCGCCTCCCGGGTCGCGGCGCCGTCTCGTCACGGGCCCGGCCGCGGGTGTGGCCCTGGTCTCCCCGTCCGGCGGCCGACGCTCTCTGGCGATGCGCCGCATTGCCGGATAGGATCGTGCCACCTGTTAATCATATCCAGAGATTCGTACCGTCACCCGGTACCGACGACGACGTCAGGATCGCGCATGGATGGCAAGACGCTGCTGGAGCGGGAGCAGGACCACCCGCAGGAGATCGTGGTCGAACGCGATGGCAGGCGCATCTGCACGATGGACTCCGCCCGCTACGTCGATGCCCGCAACACGGGGAAGGACGTCGTCGTCCCGGCGTCCTACGTCGGCGTCCTGCCCGCGCGGATGATGGCGATCCACCGCCCGCGCGGCGTGATCGGGCACGACGCGTGCGTCGGCAAGGACGGGGCCGGGATCGCGGGGCTCTGGTACCTGGAGGCGCTCGGCATCGCCGCCGCCACCGCCGACGGGCTGACCGCCGAGATGGGCAACGGCGAGGACCTGTACCGCAACGGCGTCGTCAAGCACGTCAACTACGTGGCCGAGACCTGTGGCGTCAAGCCCGGCATGCCCGTGTCCGAGGCCGCCGAGATCCTGCTGCTCAACGACCCGACCGACGTCGAGGTCGGCAACAAGGTCCGCCGCGAGATCGCCGAGACCCACCCCAGCGGGCGGCGCGTCGTCGTCACCGACTCGATCGTGTGGGCCTACCCCGAGGACGAGAACACCAGCGTCCTCGTCACCGCCGGGCACACCGGGCGCAGCGGCGCCAAGTTCCTCCTCGAGGCCAAGCCGTGGGGCTTCATCTGCCACGACGGGGGCATGAGCAAGAACCGCTCCGGCATCTCCGGGCTCGTCACCGCCGACGAGGCGGGGCTGGCCGGGGCCTGTATCGACGGCACCACGGCCCCGATCGGCGACGCGTTCCTCGGCTACTCCCAGGGGCTGATCAGCGCGCACAACGAGGCCGCCGCGGCGCGGGGCGTCGCGGTCGGGATGACGGTCAAGGAGGCCGCGCACCGGCTGCTCGTCGGCGGGGAGTGAGGGTGTGGGTGTCGACGCCGCGCTGACCGGTCCGGCCGCCGGGCTGACCGACGCCTTCTGGGCGGCTGCCGGCCGTCGTGAGCTGGTCCGCCCGGTCTGCCGCGACTGCGGGCGCAGCTTCTTCACCCCGCAGATCGCCTGCCCCGGCTGCCTGTCGGAGAACTGGGCCTACGAGCCCAGCACCGGCCGCGGCCGCGTCTACAGCGCGACGGTCGTCCACAAGCCGCCGAGCCCGGGGTTCGTGGTGCCGTTCCGGCTGGGGATCGTCGACCTCGACGAGGGCTGGAGCATGCTCGCCGAGCTGGTCGGCGGTCCGGACGGCAGGCTGCCCGCGATCGACGCCCCGGTCCGCGTCACCTGGACCGAGCGCGACGGCCGGGTCCTGCCCGCGTTCACCGAGGACGGGGTCACGTCATGAGGCTCGACGAGATCGCGATCGTCGGGGTCGGGGTCACCCCGCAGCTCAAGCGGTCCGACCGCAACTCGCTGCAGGTCGCCCTCGACGCGGCCAAGCTCGCGCTGGCCGACGCCGGGCTGGCCCACACCGACGTCGACGGCATCGCCGCGCGCTGGCCCGGCCCCGGCGGAACGGTCCTCGCGCCCGGCTCGGCCGACTGGTCGACACTGCTCGGCATCCCGCTCGGCTGGATCGGCGACTCCTATCCGCAGGGCATCCCCGCGCTGGTCGACGCCGCCGGCGCGATCCTGACCGGCCAGGCGACGACGGTGCTGATCACGGGCGGGCAGGCGGGGGTGCTGGGCGGGGGCCGCGTCGCCGCGTACACCCAGCCCGGCAACGAGTTCGTCGAGCCGTTCGGGGCGTTCACCGCGGCGCACTTCGCGCTGGTGGCGCAGCGTCACCTCGCGCGGTATCCGCATGCGCGGCAGGGGATGGCCGAGATCGCGGCCACGATCCGCACCGTCGGATCGGCCAACCCCGACGCCGTCATGGCCGGGCGCGGCCCCTACACCGCCCAGGACGTTCTCGACGCGCCGCCCGTCGTCGACCCGTTCACGTTGCTCGACCTGTGCCTGGCGTCCGAGGGCGGTGCCGCCGTCGTGGTGACGACGCTGGAACGGGCCCGCGACCTGCCGCACCCGCCGGTCGTGCTGCTCGGCGCGGGCATGGAGTGGATGCGCCAGCAGTACGTCGACCCCGCCCGCTACGAGCAGGTCTGGGACATCGGGGCGGTCGCGGCGCGCAAGGCGTTCGCGCAGGCGGGCATCGGGCCGTCGGACGTCGACACCGCGCAGCTCTACGACGTCAACTCCCTCGAGGTGGCCCGGCAGTTCGAGGCGCTGGGGTTCTGCGGCCCCGGCGAGGGCACCGACTTCGCCCTCGCCACCGGGATCGGCCTCGACGGCAAGCTCCCCACCTGCACCGACGGGGGGCTGCTCGCGTTCAGCCACATCGGTTGGGGCGCACCGACGCTCAAGCTCGCCGAGGCCGTGCGCCAGCTGCGCGGACAGTGCGGCGACCGGCAGGTGGCGGGGGCCGAGGTCGCGATCGCCGCGGGCGCCGGGTCCGGCGCCCAGTACTACAACCTCGCGCTGCTCGGCCGGGCGCGGTAGGTCGAGAGGAGAAGATCATGACGACCATCGAGGCACCGCGGGACGCGGAACGCAGCGACCCGAAGAAGACCGGGATCATCGACTCCGACGTGCACCCCAACTTCGTCAACGGCATCCGGGATCTCACGCCGTACATGACGGAGACGTGGCGCAACCGCCTCGGCGTGAGCGGCGACGACTGGGCGAAGGGCATGGCCGCGGCCCAGTTCACCCTCCCGTTGGACTACCTCTACATCAACGCGGCCGGCGCCTACCGCGAGGACGCGGCCCGCCCGGGCATGCCGCCCGCGACCGACCCCGACTTCACCGCGCGCCACCTGCTCGACCAGCACGGCATCTATCGCGCCGTGCTGCTCGCCGGGCAGTGCCTCGGCATCGGCGCGATGCCCGACGGGATGGTCGCGGCGACGATCGCGTCCGCCTACAACGAGTGGATGTGCGAGCGCTGGCTGCAGAACGACGTCCGCTGGCGCGGCGCGCTCGTCATCGCCCCGCAGGACCCGGAGGCGGCGGTCGCCGAGATCGACCGGGTGGCACGGCGCGACGGGATCGTCGCCGTCTTCATGCCGCTCGGCGAGATCCTGATGGGGGAGAAGCACTACTGGCCCATCTACGAGGCCTGCTCCCGCCACGAGCTGCCCCTGATCGTGCACCCGTCGGGCTGCGAGAACGTCTTCGCCAAGGCCCCGAAGATGGCCGGCACCCCGACGTTCTACCTGGAGTGGCACACCGCGCTCGGCCAGATCCACCAGTCGAACACGCTCTCGATGATCTGCCACGGCGTGTTCGAGAAGTTCCCGAAGCTGAAGTACATCATCGCCGAGGGCGGCTTCCTCTGGGCGCTCGAGGTCATGTGGAAGCTCGACCGTGACTGGAAGGGGCTGCGCAACGAGGTCCCGTGGCTGGTCAAGCCCCCGTCGGAGTACCTGCTCGAGCACATCCGCTTCACGACGCAGCCGTTCATCGAGCCGCACGACCCGAAGCACATCGCGCCGCTGATGGAGATGCTGCACGCCGACCGGACGCTGATGTTCAGCTCCGACTACCCGCACTGGGACTTCGACAACCCGGACCGCTCGCTGCAGGCCGTCTCCAAGGAGCTGCGGCACAAGATCCTCGTCGAGACCCCGCGCGCCGTCTACGGAGACCGCCTTGACTGAGACCCTTCCGGACGCGAACCCCGGGACGAACCGTGGCACCCGCGTCGTCGTCGAGAAGCTGGCGGACTTCGCCTGGGGCGAGCGGCGGGTCGTGACCGTCGACGGCCGGTCGATCGGGGTGATCAACGTCGGCGGCACGTTCTACGCCCTGCGCAACAGCTGTCCGCACCACGGCGCGCCCCTGTGCGAGGGCGTGGTCAAGGGGACGATGGACGACACCCCTGCGCACGAGTACTCCTACGTGCGGCACAACGAGTTCATCGTCTGCCCGTGGCACGGGTACGAGTTCACCCTGGCCACCGGCCGCTCGATCGTCGAACCCGAGAAGCTGCGCGTGCGCACCTACGAGGTCGCGGTCGAGGACGGCGACGTCGTCGTCTACGTCTGAACCGGGGGAACGCAGATGGACATCGGCGTCGCCGTCGCCGCCCACGCCCGCAAGACCCCGGACGCCGACGCGGCGTTCGAGGGCGACCGCACCCTCAGCTACCGCGAGCTCGACGAGCGCACCAACCGGCTGGCCAACCTCCTGACGGGGCGCTACGGCGTCGCGCCCGGCGACCGGGTCGCGGTGCTGCTGCGCAACAGGCTGGAGGTCGCCGAGGCGATCGTCGGCGTCACCAAGGCGGGCGCGGTCTACTGCGGGCTCAACTTCCGGATGAGCCTGGAGGAGTACCGGTCGATCCTGGCCAACGCGGGTGCCCGGGTGCTCGTGACCGAGGGCCCGTTCCGGGACATGGCGGCCACGCTCGCCGACGAGTTCGGACTTGCCGTCGTCGATGTCGACGACCCCTCCGAGGCCGGCTGGGGCGGCCTCGCGTCGGCCTCGGCGGCGGCTCCGCCCACGCTGCACGCGCGGGCACCGTCCGACGAGTTCTGCATCGTCTACACCAGCGGGACGACCGGCGCCCCGAAGGGGATCCTGTTCGACGCGCAGGCCGTCGCGACGCACGCGATGGTCGCCGGGCTGGAGTACGGGATGTCGCGGCACAGCCGCTGGCTCACGACCATCCCGCACAACTCCAGCGTGCAGATCACGTTGGCGCCCACGTTCTTCCTGGGTGGCGCGGTCGGCTTCCTCGACGGCCGCGGCTTCGACCCGCACCAGTTCGCCGCCGAGGCCACGACACAGGCCGCGACGCACACCTACCTCGTCCCGACGCAGCTCTACCGGGTGCTGGAGGCCGGGCTCGGTCACGACGACGTCGCCACGCTGACGTCGATCGGCTACGGCGCCGCCCCGATCGCGCACGACCGCGTCGGCGAGCTCGTCGGCCGGTTCGGGCCGGTGTTCAGCCAGCTCTACGGCATGGCCGAGATCGCCTCGATCGCGACGATGCTCACCCAGGACGACCACCGGCTGATCGCCTCGGGCCGCAGCGAGCTGATGGCGTCGGCGGGCCGGGCGTCGTTCCTGGCCGACGTGCGCGTCGTCGACGCCGACGGCAGGGACTGCCCGCCCGGCGAGCGCGGCGAGGTCCGCTTCCACACCCCGTACACGATGCGCGGCTACCACCGGAACCCGGAGAAGACGGCGGAGACGCTGGTCGACGGCTGGGTCCGGTCCGGCGACGTGGGCATGTTCGACGACGAGGGCTACCTCTACATCGTCGACCGGATGAAGGACCTCATCATCCGGGGCGGCTACAACATCACCCCGTCGGAGATCGAGCACGTCCTCTACTCGCACCCGGCGGTCATCGAGGCGGCCGTCGTCGGGGTGCCGGACACGGAGTGGGGCGAGGCGGTGCTGGCCGCGGTCGCCCTCCGGGAAGGATCGGGCGTCGACGAGGCCGAGCTCCGGGCACACTGCAAGGCGGCCGGGCTGCCGAGCATCAAGATCCCGGAACGGGTGCTCACGATGGACTCGCTGCCGAAGAACGCGGTCGGCAAGATCGCCAAGCGGGCGGTCGCCGAGATCGCCACGACGTCGTCGAAGCCCGGAGGGAACTGATGGATCTCGGTCTCGACGGCCGGGTCGCGGTCGTCACCGGCGCGAGCCGCGGGCTCGGGAAGGCGGCGGTGGAGGCGCTGGTGGCGGAGGGCGCGTCGGTGCTCGCCGCCGCCCGGTCCACCGCCGACCTCGAAAAGCTGCAGGCCACCGACCCCGAGCACATCGCGATCGCCACCGTCGACATGCGTGACGCCGACGCCGTCGCCGCGCTCGCCGACCTGGCCGTCGACCGCTTCGGGCGCCTCGACGTCGTCGTCAACAACGCCGGCATCGCGCCCGCGGGGAAGTTCTCCGCGCAGCCGCAGGCCGAGTGGGAGGAGGTCTTCGCGGTCAACGTGCACGCGCCCGCGGTCCTCGCCCGCGCCGCCGGGAAGCACTTCCTCGCCCAGCGCTCGGGCAAGGTCATCAACGTGGCGAGCACGTCGGGGATCAACGGGAAGCCGATCCTCGTGTCGTACTCGGCCTCGAAGGGCGCGCTGGTGCAGTTCACGAAGGCACTCGGCGCGGAGTGGGCCCCCTTCGGCATCCAGGTCAACGCCATCGCCCCCGGCGCGTTCACGACGGACGCGCAGGCGGCGGTGACGGGTGACCCGTCGATGCTGGAACGTCGGCTGCGCAAGATCCCGGCCGGGCGGATGGCCGACCCCGCCGAGTTCGGGCCGCTCGTCTGCTACCTGGCGTCGCCGCTGTCGGACTTCGTCAACGGGTCCGTCCTGGTCATCGACGGGGGAGAGGTCACGAAGCTGTGATCATCGACGGACATACCCACGTCTATCCGGATGCGGTGGCCCGCAAGGCGATCGCGGGTTCCCCGGCCGACCTGAAGCGCTTCGGCGACGGCACCGTCTCGTCGTTGACCGAGGTCATGGCGGCGTCGGGCGTCGACCGCTCCGTCTGCCTGGGCATCGCCAACACCCCCGACCGCGTCGACAACGCCAACCGCTTCGCCGGCTCGCTGGACCCCTCCCGGTTCATCGGGTTCGGCTCGGTGCACCCGGGCCTGTCCCCGGAGCAGAACGTCGCGAGCCTGCGCGCCCACGGGCTGCGCGGGGCCAAGGTGCACCCGATGTTCCAGCAGCTCACGCTCGACGACCCGCGGCTGCTCGCCACGCTCGACGCGATGTCGGGCGAGTTCGCCGTGATCGTGCACGTCGGCGGCGCGGGGGAGGACCCGGGCGACCGGTGCAGCCCCGCGATGCTGGCCGAGCTGGTCCGGCAGTTCCCGCGGCTCGACCTCATCGCCTGCCACTTCGGCGGCTACAAGCGGTTCGAGGAGGCCGCGGAGATCGTCATCGGGCTGCCGGTGCACCTCGACACCTCGTGGCCGCCGAGCCTCGCGACCCTCGACCCCCGCCGCGTGCGGGAGATCATCGAGAAGCACGGACCCGAACGGATCTGCTTCGCCTCCGACTGGCCCATGGCCGACCCGGGCGCCGAGATCGCGACCATCCGCGACCTCGGGTTCTCCGACGACGACACCGCGGCGATCCTCGGCGGGAACCTCGCGCGGCTGCTCGGGCTCTGACCGTGGGCGAGCGGCGGGTGGCACTCGTGACCGGCAGCGCGCGCGGGATCGGCCGGGCGATCACCGAACGTCTCGCCGACGACCACGACTGCGTCGTGCACGGCCGTCGTGACGCCCGCGCCGCCGCGGAGGTGGCCCGCGCGGTCGAGGCGCGCGGCGCGCGGGCGCTCGTCGTCACCGCCGACCTCGCCGATCCCGCCCAGGTCACGGCTCTGGCCGATGCCGTGCTCGACCGGTACGGCCGCGTCGACACCCTCGTCGCCAACGCCGCGGCCACCGCGTTCCGGCCGCTCGTCGAGGTCACCGGGCGGCACAGCCGGCTCACGTTCGCGACGGTCGTCGACTCGCTGGTGGAGCTCGTGCACCGGCTCGCGCCCGCGATGGGCGAGGGCGGGCGGCTGCTGACGATCAGCGGTCTCGACGCCCGGTTCGCGCAGTCGGGGCACGGTCTGCTCGGCGGGGCCAAGGCCGCGTCGGAGGCGCTGACCCGGTCGTGGGCCGTCGAACTGGGGCCGCGCGGGGTCACCGCCAACGCGATCGTCCCGGGCCCGGTGCTGACCGACTCGTTGGAGACCTACCTCGACGGCCGCGAGGACGTCCGCACGCTGCTCGTCGACCACACGCCGGTGGGGCGGCTGTGCACGCCGTCCGACATCGCCGAGGTGGCCGCGTTCCTCGTGTCCCCCGCGGCCGCGATGATCTCCGGGCAGGTGATCACCGTCGACGGCGGGATCAGTGCGCAGGGCGGGCCGTGGGGGGCGATGCGGGACCTGTGGTGACGGGCCCGTCGGGCGCCGTCGGACGCCGACCCACGCCCCGGCACCACAGGAAGCACGCCGCGGCCGCCGTCGTCAGGACCGCGCCCGAGACCCAGGCGACCGGATAGCCGCCGGTGACGTCGACGAGCAGACCGAACAGCGGCGCCGCGAACAGCGCTCCGAGGTAGAAGCCCGCCATCGCCGCGCCCGACCCGCGGCCGACCGCGTGCGGGGCCGCCGCGACGACGGAGGCGTGCATGAGCGACACCGCGCCCAGCTGCGCCCCGGTCGCGACGACGAGGGCGACGGCCGCGGCGGCCAGGCCCCACCCGGTGGCGAGGACGACCTCGGCGACGGCGAGCGTCGCGCACAGGGCCGCGGCCAGCGGGAGCCGGCGCGTCGTGCCGAGCCGGTCGGCCAGCCGCGCGGCGCCGATCATCGGGGCGAGCGCGACCAGCGAGGCGACGGCCGTCAGCACCCCGGCGACCGGCAGGGTCGCCCCCGCGCCCTCGTGCAGGAACGGGACGGCCCACGAGTAGATCGCCTGCGAGCCCCCGATGAGCAGCGTCGCGGCGAGCGTGAACCGCCAGAACCCGGACGGGAGCCTGCCCCTGCTGTCTGCACGAACGGCCCGTTCGTGCAGCGGGGTTGCGCCAATGTGCCGTTCGTGCAGGTCGGAGGGGGAGGGGGGCGGGTCGTCCGCGGTTGTGGTGTCGAGCGCCGGGGTGATGCGGCCGCGCGCGTCGGGCAGCACCGCGGCGGCGAGGACGCCGACCGCCACGACGACCGGGACCGACCACAGCAGGACCGGCTGCCAGCCGTAGGCGGCACCGAGCCCGGGCACGACGAACGAGGTCACCGCCACCGCCCCGGGCACGCCCGCCGTCTTCACCGCGAGTCCGACCGCATGCCGCGCCACGGGCAGCGCGGCCGTGACCGAGACGTTCGTGCCCACGTTGGCCAGCGCGTAGGCGACGCCGGACACCAGGGCGCAGCCGACGAGCGCGGGATAGCCGGGGGAGAGCAGCGGCGCGCACAGGGCGACGACGAGCAGCACGGTGGAGAGCACGACGGTCCAGCGGGCGCCGATGCGCTCGGTGACCCGGCCCGCGAGCAGGCAGCCGATGCCGGTGAGCCCGAACATCAGCCCGACGAGCAGCCCGATCCGGGTCCGCGAGAGTCCGAGGTCGTCCTGCAGGACCGGCCCGAGGAAGCCGAACAGGAACGCCGGAGCGGTCCCCAGCCCGACGGCGACGGTGCTGACGGCCACGATCGCCCGCGAGGACCCCATCCGGCGTCCCCTCCTCGCGTCGGACTGCAATCAAGGGTCATGGTATGCATCGAAGGGGCCCTTGAGAAGGGGTGCCAGATGCTGTTGACTATGACCCTGGATTCACCACCCGCTGGATCGACGACGACCCCGGGAGACACCTCATGCGCGAGTGGACGCCACCGCCGCACATCGCGACGATGACCCAGATCTCGGACTTCCGTGAGATCGACGAGATCTTGCGCTCCAAGGACTTCCGACAGGGCTCGCACACCGAGAGCCGCCCGCTGTTCGCGGACTCGCTGCTCCTGCTGGACGGGCCCGACCACCGCGAGCGGCGCCGGCTGGAGAACCCGCTGTTCGACCGGACCGCGCTCATGTCCTACGACCACGAGGCTCTCAACCCCGTCGTCGAGCAGATGGTGCGCGACTGCCTCGCCGAGGCGGGCGAGGACGGCACCGTCACCGTCGACCTGGTCCCGCTCGTGCGCGCGATGCTGCACCGCATCGCCGCGGCCACGACCGGGATCGACGGCGTCGACACCCCGGAGGCCACCGAGCGGTTCCGCCGGTTCCTCGAGGACCTGGGCGCCGCCGCGACGGTCGAGTGGTCGACGAAGGACCACGACGAGGTGCTCGCGTACGGGCTGGCCCGCCGCGCCGAGTTCGTCGAGGAGTTCTTCGGCCCCTCGCAGGAGCGGCGCAAGCGGATCGTCGAGGAGTTCCGGGCGGGCCGGATCGCCCGCGAGGACGTGCCCGTCGACCTGCTGACGCTGCTGCACCTGCACTGGGACGACTCGTGGGACGAGGAGTTCCCGCTGCGGGAGGCGACGCTCTTCCTCGTCGCCGCCACCCAGACGACGACGCACACCCTCCCGCACGTGATCGTGCACATGGAGGAGTGGCTGCGCGACCATCCCGAGGACGCCGACAAGCGCAGCGATCCGGACTTCCTGCGGCTCATGGTCAACGAGTCGCTGCGCCTGCACCAGCCCGCGCCGACGCTGCTGCGCTACGCCACGGCCGCCGTCACGCTCGCGACCGGCCGGGAGATCGCCGAGGGGGAGCGCGTCGCCCTGCTGTTCACGCCGGCCAACCGGGACCCGGGGGTGTTCGGCGAGGACGCGGGGAGCTTCAACCCCTACCGCGGGGCGCCGGAGCTGTCCGGGGTGCGCCCGTGGGGGCTCACGTTCGGCGGCGGAGCGCACGTCTGCGTCGGCCGGCCGCTGGTCACGGGCCTGGCCAAGCGCGACGGGCAGGCGCCCACCGAGGGCACGATGATGCGGATCCTGCGTGCCCTCTACGCCGCCGACGTGCGGCTGGACCCGGCGAACCCGCCCGTCGCGGCCGCGTCGAGCAGCCACGACATGTACGACAGCATGCCCGTGATCCTGACACGGCGTTAGATTTATAGCTACTATCGCTCCGGGCCGACGCCGACGTCGGACCCGGTCCGGGAGGCTTCATGACCGCGACGGCGCCGACGGCGCTCGCCGAGCTGGAGGCGTTCGCCGCCGGGGCGAGCACGCCCGACCCCTACCCGATCTACGCCCGGCTGCGCGCCGAGTCGCCCGTCGTGTGGAGCGCGCCGCTGCAGGCCTGGCTCGTCACCGGCTGGGCCGAGGTCACCCGCGCGTTCAAGGACGCCGCGACGTTCGGCCCGCTCTCGTCCGGGGCCGGCAGCAGCGCGATCTACGGCCGCACGATCCTGCACATGAGCGGCGACGAGCACCGTCGCAAGGCAGCCATCGTCGCCCGGCGGATCCGCAACCGCCGCGAGCTGCGCGGCACCCTGCGCGAGCGGATCAGCGCGCTCGTCTCCGCGCTGGGGGACGAGCTGCCCGCGGCCCCGGGTGTCGCCGACATCCGCGCCGGGCTCACGACCCCGTTGCCGCTCACCGTGATCGCCGAGCTGACGACGATGCACGAGGCCGTCAACTTCCCGCAGTGGTATCACGACCTCGCGGGCGCGAGCGTCTCCAACGTCTCGCGTGACCCCGCCGTGCACGCCCGCGGCGTGGCCGCCCGCGAGGAGATCGACGCCTGGCTCGACCCGGCGATCGCCCGCAAGCGCGCCGACCCCGGCGACGACCTGCTGTCGGACCTGTGCACCGTCGAGTACGAGGGCCAGCGGCTCTCCGACACCGAGATCAAGTCCAACACCGCGTTCTTCCTCGCCGCGGGTATCGAGACCACCGACCGCGCACTGGTCAACCTGCTCGGTGGGCTCGTCCGCCATCCCGAGCAGTGGGAGCGGCTGCGCGCCGCCCCCGACCTGGTGCCGTCGGCCGTCGCCGAGGTCCTGCGCTGGAAGGCGCCGGTGCAGGGCTCGGTACGCCAGGCCCTCGTCGACGCGTCGCTGGGCGGGGCCTCGATCGCCGCCGGGGAGAAGCTGATCCTGCTGCTCGGCGCGGCCAACCGTGACCCCGCCGTCTTCCCCGACCCGGACACGTTCGACGTCGGGCGCTTCGCCGACAACGCCGATCCGCAGTTCACGCCCGTCGGGCCGTTGCGCGCCTTCGGCGGCGGCGAGCACACGTGCTCGGGATCGCTGCTGGCGAAGCTGGAGATGGAGCTGGCCATGGAGCACCTGCTGGACCGCTACCGGCGGCTGTCGTTCGCGGGCGAACCACCGGTCGACGCGGGCTTCATGCTGCGGTCGGCGCCCGACCTGCACCTGCTCCTGCACCCCTGACCGTCGAGGAGGACACCGTGACCCGCTTGTCGGGCAAGAGGGCCGTGATCACCGGGGCCGGCTCCGGCATCGGGCGGGGGACCGCGCTGCGGTTCGCCGCGGAGGGCGCGTCGGTCGTGTGC
>Ga0182736_1001984_pt1 | contig 17184 bp, 15 predicted proteins | sample eDN5th30CKraftBY_FD_128882 | JGI IMG/M metagenome (GOLD analysis project Ga0182736, IMG submission 128882) | Enriched backyard soil microbial communities from Emeryville, California, USA - eDNA 5th pass 30_C Kraft BY (version 2) (version 2) | ecosystem: Environmental > Terrestrial > Soil >... | reverse complement strand
TCTTCGCTCATCTTGTGGAACACCCGGTCGCGCAGGTTGCCGGCGTTGTTGACGACCGCGTCGATGCGGCCGAAGGCGTCGATCGCGGTCTGGATGATGTGGTGCGCGCCTTCGTAACTGGCCACGCTGTCGGTGCTGGCGCAGGCCTGGCCGCCGGCGTCCTGGATTTCCCGCACCACCGACTGCGCCGGGCCGTCGCCGCCGCCCTCGCCCTGCAGCGAGACGCCGATGTCGTTGACCACCACCTTCGCCCCGGCCGCCGCCATCGCCAGCGCCACGCCGCACCCGATCCCGCCGCCCGCCCCGGTTACCACCACCACCTTGCCTGAAATCATGCCGCTCATGGGAAATCCTCTGTTGGGGGGCGCCCGTTTGGCGCGCCCGACTCCCTGCATGGTAGATTTCAGGGCAGGGCAGTGGAATTCAAAATTAAAGACACCCCCCTTTTGCGCGGCGGAACATGAGACACGACCTGACCGACCTGCGTTTGTTCGTAAACGTAGGAGAAACCCTGAATCTGACGCGCGCGGCCGAGCGCACCTTCCTGTCGCTGCCCGCGGCCAGCGCGCGCATCAAGAACATGGAAGAGGCCTTCAAGGCCCGGCTGCTGGTGCGCCAGGCCACGGGGGTGGCCCTGACGCCCGCCGGCGAAGTGCTGCTCAAGCATGCCCACGCGGTGTTCCGCCAGCTCGAATGCCTGAACGCCGACCTGCAGCCCTATTCCAGCGGCATCAAGGGCCGCCTGCGGCTGCTGGCCAACACCACGGCCACCAATTCGTTCCTGGCCGACGCCATGTCGACCTTCCTGGCCGAAAACCCCGACGTCGACATCGAACTCGAAGAGAAAATCTCGGGCGACATCGTGCTGGCCATCCGGGCCGGCGCGGCCGACCTGGGCATCGTGGCCGGCAATATCGACGTCGAGGGCCTGGACGTGATGCCGCTGTTCCGCGACGAGCTCGCCGTGGTCACGTCGCTCAGCCACCCGCTGGCGCAACTGGAATCGGCGCGCTTCGTCGATGTGATCGACGCCTACCAGTTCGTGGGCATCCACCCCAACAGCGCCATCCAGACCTTCCTGGAAGACATCGCGTCGGGCCTGGGCAAGCGCCTGTGCCAGCGTGTGCACGTGGGTAGTTTCGAGGCGGTGTGCCGCATGGTCGAGGCCGGCGCGGGTATCGCCGTGGTGCCGCGTGCCTGCGCCGCGCGCTACAGCCGCCCGCAGGCGCTGCACGTGCTGCGCCTGCAAGACAGCTGGGCGCAGCGCGACCGCCTGATGTGCCGCCAGCGCGGCCGCGACCTGCCGCGCTTCGTGGAAGACTTCATCGAGCACGTGCGCACGGCGGCACGGGCGGCCTAAGCGGGGCGCCGCACCCGCGCTGAACGGGGGGTTCGGCAAATAAGAATCGGCAAGCGTGGGCCGGCGCGCGAATAATAAGCGGGCCGCGCATGGCATGGCGCCTGCGCGCGTTCACAATAAAACCGGAGACACTTCTATGCTCGATCCGCAACGCCGCCGCCTGCTGGCGGGGCTGGGCGCCACGTGCGCGGCCGCCGCGCTGCCCTGGAATGTACGCGCCGCCGGCTGGCCCGACCGCCCCGTCAATTTCATCGTGCCGTTCCCGCCCGGCGGGCCGGTCGATACCACCGCGCGCTTCATCACCCAGCCGCTGGGCGAGATCTGGAAGACGCCCACCGTGGTCGACAACAAGGCGGGCGCCGGGGGCATCGTGGGGGCGCAGGCGGCGGCCAAGGCCGGGGCCGACGGCTATCACTATTTCTTCGCGTCGATCCACCATACCGTGCTGCCCAGCCTGCGCGCCAACCTCAGCTACGACGTCACCGCCGATTTCGTGCCGGTGGGCATGGGGGCGGTGTTCCCGATCGTGCTGGTGGTGCATGAGTCGCTGCCGGTGAAGACGGTGGCCGAGCTGATCGCCTATGCCAGGCAGCATCCCGGCAAGCTGTCGTTCGGGTCGTCGGGCACCGGCGGCGGCACGCACCTGGCGGGCGAGCTGTTCAACAGCATGACCGGCACGCGCATCCAGCACGTGCCGTACCGCGGCAGCGCCCCGGCCATGCAGGACCTGCTGGGCGGGCAAGTGCAGGTGATGTTCGCCGACGGCCCCTCGGCCATGCCGCACCTGGGCGGCGGCAAGATCCGCGCGCTGGGCGTGGGCAACCCCGAGCCCTCGGCGCTGTTCCCCGGCATTCCCACCATCGCCGCCTCGGGCGTGCCGGGCTACGAAGCATATTCCTGGAGCGGCCTGCTGGCGCCGGCCGGCACCCCGCCCGACATCGTCAAGCGGGTCAACGCCGACATGGCGGGCGTGCTGCGCGACCCGGCCACCGTCAAGGGCATGCTGGCCGCCGGCGCCGAGCCCAAGCCCGGCACCCCGGAAGAGTTCGGCGCCTTCCTGCAGGCCGAACTGGCCAAATGGAGCAAGGTCATCAAGGCGGCGGGGATCAAGGTAGAGTGATCTGGCGGCGGCTGGCGCATGGCAGAAAGGATGTCAGACACCCTTCGGGGTGTCTGACACCTGAGCCGTTGACCCGGCGGCGGCCGACGCACGGCAGAAAGGATGTCGGACACCCTTCGGGATGTCTGACACCTAAGCCGTTGGAACGGCCGCGCCTATTGCGGCAGGTGTCTGACACCCCGAAGGGTGTCTGACACCGAGGTGTCGCCCCATGTTCCCTACAACCGCTGCAACGCCAGCCGGGCTTCCTCGTATTCCCGCGCCAGCTGCTCCACCAGTGCTTGCGTCGACAGCAATTCCTGCGTCGCGCCCACGCCTTGCCCGGCGCTCCAGACATCCTTCCAGGCCTTGGGGCGCGCGCGCTTGTCCAGGTTGACGGGGTTGGTTTCCAGCTGGTCCAGCAGCGCCGGGTCCAGGCCGGCGGCGGCGATGCTGGGAATCAGGTAATTGGCCGGCACGCCCGAGAAGAACGGCGTGTACAGTACATCGTCGATGCCGGCCTGCAGCACCATTTCGCGATAGCGGTCCGGGGCCAGCGATTCGTGGGTGGCGATGAAGCGGGTGCCCATGTAGGCAAAGTCGCAACCCATCGCCTGGGCCGCCAGCACGTCCTTGCCGTGGCTGATACAGCCCGACAGCGCCAGCGGGCCGTCGTAGAACGCGCGGATCTCGTTCACCAGGGCGATCGGATTCAGGCTGCCCGCATGGCCGCCGGCGCCCGCGGCCACCAGGATCAGGCCGTCCACGCCGGCATCGAGCGCGCGCCGCGCATGGCGCACCGTGGTGACATCGTGGAACACCAGCCCGCCGTGCGGGCGCACTGCCTGCACCACGGCGTCGGGCGGATGCAGCGACGTCACCACCAGCGGCACGCGGTGCGCCACGCAGATGTCCAGGTCGCCCTGCCAGCGCGGATTCGAGGGGTGCACCACCAGGTTCACGCCATAAGGCGCCACCACCGCGCCGGGGTGGGCCCGGCGATAGGCCGCCAGGCCGTCCTGGATGCGCGTCAGCCAGTCGCCCAGCGCTTCTTGCGGCCGGGCGTTCAGCGACGGAAACGTGCCGATGACGCCCGCCGCGCATTGCGCGATGACCAGGTCGGGCCCCGACACCAGGAACATGGGGGCGCCGATCACCGGCAGGCGGGTGGTGGCGCGCAGGAATTGCAGGACGGCCATCGGCGACGGGCTCCGGTCAGTTGGTCTGGATATTGGCCGACTTGATGACGTCGGCCCACATGGCGTATTCGCGCTCGATGCGCGCCTGCACCGCCTGGCCATCGCCGTTGTCGACGGTGTAGCCGCCTTCGACCATGGCCTTGCGGAATGCCGGATCGCTCGAGACATCCGCCAGCGCCTTGGCCAGCCGCGTCTTGACCGCGCCGGGCAGCTTGGGCGGGGCCATCAGCGCGTACCAGCCGACCACTTCATAGTCTTTCAGGCCGGCCTCGATCATGGTGGGCACGTCGGGCAATTCGGGGTTGCGGGTGCGCGACGTGACCGCCAGCGCGCGCGCCTTGCCGCTCTTGATGAACGGGATGGCCGTGCTGGTGATGTCGAACATGAAGGTGATCTTGCCGCTGACCACGTCCATCATGGCCGGCGAGTTGCCGCGGTACGGCACGTGCAGCATCGGCGCGCCTGCCTGCTGCTTCAGCAGCTCGGCCGACAGGTGGTTCGAGGCGCCCACGCCGGCCGACCCGAAGCTGACGGCGTCGGGGTGGGCCTTGGCGTAGGCGATCAGTTCGCTGACGCTCTTGGCGGGGATCTGCGGGCCGATCAGCAGCACATTGGTGTAGTCCACCACCATGCCGATGGGGGTGAAGTCCTTGCGAGGGTCGAACAGCTTGCTGTTCTGCACCAGCGGCGAGATGGTCAGCGACGGGCTGGCGGCGAAGCCCAGCAGGTAGCCGTCCGGCGTGGCCTTGGCGGTGGCGTCCGAAGCGATCATGCCGCTGGCGCCGGCGCGGTTTTCCACCACCACGGTCTGGCCCAGCTTGTCGCCCAGGTATTTGGCGAAGACGCGCGCGGTGGTGTCGACCGGGCCGCCGGGGGCGTAGCCCACCAGCAGGCGCAGCGGCCGGTCGGGGTAGGTGTCGGCCTGGGCCGTGGCGGCGCATAGCGCCGTGGCCAGAGCGCATGCCGGTAACAACGATTTGATTTTCATGGGTTGTCTCCTTTGTTGTGCGAGCCCGCGCGTGGGGTCGGGAGGCGCGGGCCGTTTATCCAAGCCGTTCCCGCAACGGTTGCTTCAGGATCTTGCCGCTGACCGTGGTGGGCAGCGCGTCGACCGGCACGATGCGCGCCGGCCGTTTGTAGGGCGCCAACTGGCCGCGCAGGTACGCCATCAGGGCGTCGGTGTCCAGGGCGGCGCCGGGTTGCGCCTCGATGAACGCCACCACTTCCTCGTTGCGGTCGGCTTCCAGGCGGCCCACCACGGCCGACAGCCGTACGCCCGGAAAGGCGTTGATCACGGCCTCGACTTCGGCGGGGTAGACGTTGAAGCCCGAGCGGATGATCAGGTCTTTGCTGCGCCCGGCGATATGCAGCGCGCCTTGTTCGTCCACATAGCCGATGTCGCCGGTGTTCAGCCAGCCGCCCGGCAGCAGCGCCTGGGCGGTCTGGTCGGGGTTGCGGTAATAACCCAGCATGACGCCGGGGCCGCGCACCAGGATGTCGCCGCGCTCGCCGGGCCGCGGCGGCCCCGCATCGGGCGAGCCCAGGCGCAGCGTGACGCCTTCGACCGCGTGGCCAGTGGCGCAATCGGCGCGCGGCGCGTCGATGTCGGTGACGAACAGCGACCCGGCATATTCGGTGATCCCGTAGCCGTGGTGCAGGGGCTGGCCGAAGAGGCGCTCGACGTCGCGTTTCAGGGTGGGATCGAGCGCCGCGCCGCCGGTGTATACGTAGCGCAGCCGGGGCGCCCGCGGGGCCTGCCCGGGGGCGGCCGCCAACAGCCGGGTGAACATGGTGGGCACGCCCTGCAGGATGCTGATGCCCGGCGATTGCAGCGCGCGCAGCACGTCCTGCGGGTCGTAGCGGCTGCGCAGCACCAGGCTGGCGCCGGCATGCACCGTGGCCATCAGCACGGTGGCGATGCCGAAAATGTGCGACAGCGGCAGCGCCGCGTAGCCGATATCCGCGGGCACCAGCCGGCGCGAGGCCGCCGAGATGCGCGCGAAGTGAACCAGGCCGCGGTGCGGCACCATGACGCCCTTGGGCGCGCCGGTGGTGCCCGAGGTGTAGATCAGCGTGGCCACCTGGGCCGCCAGTTCGCCGGTTTCGGGGCGGCATGCGCCGGCGGCCGGCGCGTAGTGGTTGCCCGGGCCCCACGTGGCGGCATCGGCGGCCCGTGCGCCGGCGCTTTGCGCGTGGGCGGCCGCGGCCGGCGAGATCCGGCTGGTGTACAACGTCAGGGCGGGCTCGGCATGGCCCAGGATCACCTCGACTTCGCGCGGGCTCAGGCGGGCGTTCAGGCCCACCGGCCAGGCTCCCAGTAGGCTGCAGGCAAACAGCGCCTGGATCATCTCGGCGCAGTTCTCGCCCACCACGGCTACCCGGTCGCCGGGCCGCACGCCCTGGCCGGCCAGCCAGTCGCGCGCCTGTTCCACGCGACGCCACATCTGGCCGTAGCGGGTCGTGGCGCCGTCTTCTTCGTACAGCAGCACGGCGTCGGGCTGGGCATCGGCCCGTTGTTGCAGCAGTTGGTGAATCCGGTCGGGCATATGGCGTCGGGGCGGGGCGGTGACAGTGCTGGCAGTGTCCGGTGTGCCGCGGCGCTTGCCTATTCTTCATTGCCGAAGCAGGGCTTCCGCCGAGCGGTACGCTGTATTCGCCCTGCGGCAGGCGGCCGGCGGCGGCTGCTTCGTTTACGCAAAACCCCCGCTTCCACAGAGGCAGATTGCCGCGCGCCGCCAGTCGTGGCTAGATATGCCTGAAGGAGACTGCCCATGGACCTCAGCTGGACCCCCGAAGAGCGGCGCTTTCGCGAAACCGTGCGCGCGTTCGCCAACGACAAGTTGCCCCGCGACATCCGCGACAAGGTGCTGCGGCACCAGCGCCTGCATCGCGACGACTACATCCGCTGGCACCGCATCCTGGACGACCAGGGCTGGGGCGCCCCGACCTGGCCCAAGGCATTCGGCGGCACCGGCTGGAATGCCATCGAGCGGCTGATCTTCGAGGTCGAGTGCTTCAAGGCCGGCGCGCCGCGCCTGCTGCCTTTCGGCCTGAGCATGATCGGCCCGGTGCTCATGAAGTACGGCAGCGCCGAACAGCAGCAGCGGTTGCTGCCGCGCATCGTCCGCGTCGACGACTGGTGGTGCCAGGGGTATTCCGAACCCGGTTCCGGATCCGACCTGGCGTCGCTGAAGACGCGCGCCGAACTCGACGGCGACCACTACGTGGTCAACGGCCAGAAGACCTGGACCACGCTGGCCCAGTATGCCGACTGGATGTTCTGCCTGGTGCGCACCGATCCCGACGCCAAGGCGCAGCGCGGCATCTCGATGCTGCTGATCGACATGCGCTCGCCCGGCGTCAGCGTGCGGCCCATCCGCACCCTGGACGGCGGGCACGACGTCAACGAAGTCTGGCTGGAAAACGTGCGCGTGCCGGTGGCCAACCGCGTGGGCGAGGCCGGCCAGGGCTGGACCTACGCCAAGTACCTGCTGGGCCACGAACGCACCGGCATCGCCGGGCTGGGCCATTGCCATCGCGAGCTGGGCATCCTGAAAGACCTGGCGGCCCGCACGCTGCGGCGCGGCCGGCCCATCCTGGAAGACAGCCGCATGCGCGACCGCATCTCGCGGGTCGAGGTCGACATCATGGCGCTGGAAATGCTGTTGCTGCGCGTGGCGGCGGCGCGCGGCGACGCGCCCGGGCCCGAGGCCTCGGTGTTGAAGATCCGCGGGTCCGAGATCCAGCAGGACCTGGCCATGCTGCAGATGGAGATCGCCGGCCCGGACGCCTGGCCGTACGACCCCGACTGGATGGAAGCCGACGCCGGCTTCCACGGCCCCGGCCCCGAGATGGCGGCAGCGGCCGGCGCCGGCTACGCCGACATGCGCAAGACCACCATCTACGGCGGCACCACCGAGGTGCAGAAGGGCATCATCGCCCGCATGATGCTGGGCCTGTAGGCCCGCCTTCGCAAGGGAACACGATCATGGATTTCACGTATACCGAAGAACAGCGCATGCTGGCCGACAGCCTGCGGCGGCTGGTACAAGACGAATGGACCTTCGCCGGGCGGCGCGCCCGCGCCGCCGATGCACGGCTGGACGCGCGGGCGTGGTCGCAACTGGCCGAGCTGGGGGTGCTGGGGCTGAACATCGCCGCCGAGCACGGCGGGTTCGGCGAGCCGCCCGCCAGCCTGCTGCCGGTGCACCTGGAACTGGGCCGCGGGCTGGTGTCCGAGCCGGTGATCCCCAGCGCCGTGATGGGCGCGGCGCTGATCGCCGCCTGCGCCGACGCCGCCTTGCAGCGGCAATGGCTGCCGGCGCTGGCTTCGGGCCAGGCCATCGTGGCGCTGGCCTACCAAGAGCCCGGCCGTCGCTACGACACCGAGGCCGAGCAGTGCCGGGTGCGGCCGGCGGCCGACGCCGTGCTGCAGCTCAGCGGCGCCAAGCACCTGGTGTGGCACGGTGCGACGGCGCAGGCCTGGATCGTCTCGGCGCGCGACATCGACGACGAACCCGTGCTGCTGCTGGTGCCGGCCGATGCCCGAGGCGTCACGGTGCGCGACACGCCCACGCTCGACCGCGCGCGCTGCGCCCGCCTCGATTTCGACAACACGCCGCTGGCCGCCGAGGCCGTCGTGGCGCAGGGCCAGGCCGCCGTCGACGGCCTGGCCGCCGCGCTGGAATGGGGCACCGCCGCCCTGTGCGCGCACGCCGCGGGCGCAATGGAACGCCTGCTGGAAATCACCATCGATTACCTCAAGACGCGCCGTCAGTTCGGCCAACCCCTGGCGGCGTTCCAGGTGTTGCAGCATCGCATGGCCGACATGCTGGTGGCCAAGGAAATGGCCCTGTCCATGGCCTACGTGGCGGCCGCCGCCCTGACCGAGCCCGATGCCCGGCAGCGCCGCCGCATGCTGGCCAGCGCCAAGCTCGAAGCCGCGCGCGCCGGGCGCTTCGTGGCCCAGAGCGCGGTGCAGCTGCACGGCGGCATGGGCATGACCGACGAGCTGGAAGTCGGCGACTATTTCAAGCGCCTGACCATGATCGACCAGCTGCTGGGCGACAGCGCCGAACAATTGGCCATCCTCGAGGAACTGGCATGACGCAGGCCTACGAACAGATCCGCTTCACGCTGGAAGACGGCGTGGGGGTCATCACCCTGAACCGCCCCGACCGCCTGAACAGCTTCACGGCCGCCATGCACGGCGAACTGGCGCGCGCGCTGGACACCCTGGAGGCCTGCGACGGCCTGCGCGGCCTGGTGATCACCGGCGCGGGCCGCGGTTTCTGCGCCGGCCAGGACCTGGGCGAGCGCAAGCCGCTGCCGGCCGGCCAGCGCCGCGATCTGAGCGAAAGCCTGCGCAACTTCTATCGGCCGCTGGTGCTGCGCCTGCGGGCGCTGCCGGTGCCGGTGGTCTGCCTGGTGAACGGCGTGGCGGCCGGCGCGGGCGCCAGCCTGGTGTTCGCCTGCGACGTGGTGTACGCGGTGGAGTCGGCGCGCTTCATCCAGGCCTTCAGCAAGATTGGCCTGCTGCCCGATGCGGGCGGCACCTGGTTCCTGCCGCGTCTGGTGGGGTCGGCGCGCGCCATGGGCGCGGCGCTGTTCGGCGAGCCCGTATCGGCCCGCCAGGCCGAAGCATGGGGGCTGATCTGGCGCTGCATTCCCGACCAGGCGCTGGACGACACCCGCGAACAGGTGGTCCGCACCCTGGCTGGCGGCCCTACGCGGGCCTACGGCGCCACCAAGCAGGCGCTGCAGGCGGCCGCCGGCAACACCCTGGCGCAGCAATTCGACCTGGAATGCGACCTGCAGCGCCAGCTCGGCCATACCGACGACTACCTGGAAGGCATGCGCGCCTTCGCCGAGAAGCGGCCGCCCGCGTTCCAGGGCAAATAGCCGCCTCCGCCCCCGGGTCCCCGGGGGTGGATTCCGGCCTCTTGAACCCGGCCTTGTAGAAATACGAATTCACAAACCAGAGAGGGAAGGGCATCCTTGCGGCTGCAACGACACTGTCCAAGGATACGAACATGACGTCTTCCAACCCCGCGGCCTGGGTCGGCCGCGGCGAATCCGTGGCCGACAACCTGGATGCCGGCCATGCCGCGTGCATCGCCGCCACCCTGGGCGAGACGGCGCCGGCCGCCGGCGCGCCCCTGCCGCCGCTGTGGCATTGGGCCTATTTCATCAATCCGGTAGGCCTGGACGGCGTCGGCGCCGACGGCCACCCGGCGCGCGGCGGTTTCCTGCCGCCCGCCGACGACCGCAACCGCATGTGGGCCGGCGGCCGCGTGTCGTTCCATGCGCCGCTGCGCGTGGGCGTGCCCGCCGAACGCCGTTCCACGGTGGCCGACGTGCGCGAGAAAACCGGCCGCACCGGGGCGCTGCTGTTCGTCACCGTGCGCCACGAATACCACCAGGACGGCGCGCTGGCCATCCAGGAAGAACAAGACATCGTCTACCGCCAGCCGGCGCCGCCCAAGCTGGTGGGCACCGATGCGCCGCCCGCTTCGCAATGGCGCGAAGCGATCGATCCGTCACCGGTGCTGCTGTTCCGCTATTCGGCCGTCACGTTCAACGGCCATCGCATCCACTACGACCACCCCTATGTCACCGGCACCGAGGGTTATCCCGGCCTGGTAGTGCACGGGCCCATGATCGCCACGCTGATGGTGGCGGCCTTCCGCCATGCCCATCCGTCGGCGCGGCTCGAACACCTGTCGTATCGCGGCCTGCGGCCGCTGCTCGCGCCCACGCCCTTCGACGTCGCCGGCCGCGTGGCCGAACCCGGCCTGGCCGACCTATGGGCCGAACAAGACGGCACCCTGGCACACCAGGCCCAACTGAGGTTTTCCGCATGAGCCCATCCCAGCCTGTCCGCCCGCTCGACGGCATCACCGTCATCAGCCTCGAACACGCCATCGCCGCCCCGTTCTGCACCCGCCAGCTGGCCGACATGGGCGCGCGCGTCATCAAGATCGAACGCCCCGGCGCGGGCGACTTCGCGCGCGGCTACGACGAACGCGTGCGCGGCATGTCGTCGCACTTCGTCTGGACCAACCGCTCCAAGGAAAGCCTGACGCTCGACCTGAAGCATCCGGACGCCACCGAGGTCATGCAGCGCCTGCTCGAGTCGGCCGACGTGCTGGTCCAGAACCTGGCGCCCGGCGCCGCCGACCGCCTGGGCCTGTCGTTCGACACGCTGCACCCCAAGCATCCGCGGCTGATCGTCTGCGATATCTCCGGCTACGGCCAGGGCGGCCCGTACGAACGCAAGAAGGCCTACGACCTGCTCATCCAGAGCGAAAGCGGCTTCGTGTCCGTGACCGGCTCGGCCGATACGCCGGCCAAGGCGGGTTGCTCCATTTCCGACATCGCCGCGGGCATGTATGCGTATTCGTCCATCCTGAACGCGCTGCTGCTGCGCCAGCGCACGGGGCTGGGCAGCCGGCTCGACGTCTCCATGCTGGAAAGCATGGTCGAATGGATGGGCTACCCGATGTACTACGCCTTCGAAGGCGCCGAGCCCCCCATCCGCGCCGGCGCGGCGCATGCCACCATCTATCCGTACGGCCCGTTCCCGGTAGGCGACGGCGCCACCATCATGCTGGGCCTGCAGAACGAACGCGAATGGCGCGTCTTCTGCGACCGCGTGCTGGGCCAGGCCGCGCTGGCCGACGACGAGCGCTTCGCCTCCAACTCGCGCCGCGCCGCCAACCGCGACGCCTTGCGCGCCCTGATCGTGCAGGCCTTCGCCGGCATGACCATCGACCAGGTCACCGAACGCCTCGAAACCGCCCAGATCGCCAACGCCCGCGTCAACGACATGAAAGACGTCTGGGCGCACCCGCAGCTGCAGGCGCGCGAACGCTGGCGCGAGATCTCCAGCCCGGCCGGCACGCTGCCCGCGCTGCTGCCGCCGGCCTCCAGCAACGCCTTCGCGCCGCGCATGGATCCCGTCCCCGCGGTGGGCGAAAACACCGATGCGGTGCTAGCATCATTGGGGTACGCGCCCGATGCCGTGGCGCGCCTGCGCGCCGCGGAGGTCGTGTAATGCAAACCGTAGTCCGTACCGCCTTGTTCGTGCCGGCCAGCCGGCCCGAACGCATCCCCAAGGCGCTGGCCAGCGGCGCCGACCGGGTCATCGTCGACCTCGAAGACGCGGTCGAGCACCTGGCCAAGGACAGCGCCCGCGAAGCCCTGTGCGATTTCCTGGGCACGCACGCCGACGCGCGCGTCTGGGTGCGCATCAACGACGCCTCCACCGCCTGGCACGACGACGACCTGAAAGCCTGCCGCAACCATCCGGGCGTGGCCGCCATCGTGCTGCCCAAGGTCGAGAGCCTGGCGCAGGCGCGGCACGCGGCGCAAACCGGCATCGACATCATTCCCATCCTGGAAACCGCGGCGGGCATCCTGAACGCCGCCGAGATCGCTGCCACGCCCGGCGTGCAACGGCTGTCCTTCGGCAGCCTGGACTACGGCCTGGACCTCGGCCTGACACCGGATACCGACGGCGCCGACGTGGTGCTGGACCACGCCCGGGTGCAATTGCTGCTGCACACCCGTGCGGCCGGCCTGGCGCCGGCCCTGGACGGCGTGTTCCCCGGCGTGCAGGATACCGCCGGCATGCGGGAAGCCGCCTGCCGCGCCCGCGACATGGGCTTTGGCGGCATGCTGTGCATCCACCCGACGCAGGTCGGCGTCATCCACCAGGCCTTCGCCCCGCCCGCCGCCGACCTGGAATGGGCCCGCCGCGTGGTCGCCGCCCACCGCGACAGCGGTGCCGGCACGTTCATGCTGGACGGCAAAATGGTCGATGCCCCCGTCATCGCTCGCGCCCGGCAACTGCTGGAACGCGCCGGCGAACGCTACTAGGCGGGTCGCGCCCACGCGCGCAAGTTCACGCACCCAGGCGCTCTCGCGCCGGGTGTCAGACACCCTGCGGGGTGTCTGACACCTCCAGCAGCATTGCCACCTGGCGGGCCAGCGCAGGCACTCACGGATATCAGGCTTCAGACGTCCCATCGGAATGCATGGCAATTCGCGCCAAGTGTTCCAGGTCAAGTGTTCCAGGTGTCAGACACCCCGCAGGGTGTCTGACACCTCCAGCAGCATTGCCACTTGGCAGGCCAACGCACGCATTCACGGATTCTGGGTTTCAGACGAGTTTGCGCAAAGTGTTCCAGGTGTCAGACACCCTGCGGGGTGTCTGACACCTCCAGTAGCGTTGCCGCTTGGCAGGCCAACGCAGGCATTCACGGATGCCGGGTTTCGGACGAGTTTGCGCAAAGTGTTCCAGGTGTCAGACACCCCGCAGGGTGTCTGACACCTCCAGCAGTGTTGCCACTTGGCAGGCCAGCGCAGGCATGCACGGATGCCGGGTTTCGGACGAGTTTGCGCAAAGTATTTCAGGTGTCAGACACCCCGCAGGGTGTCTGACACCTTCAGCAGTGTTGCCGCTTGGCAGGCCAGCACAGGCATTCACGGATGCCGTGGGACGGGGCAAGCACCCAAACCCCCAGCCCGCACAAATAGCCAGAACCTCAATCCACCCGTTCGACCGGCTGCCCATCCAGCCCCGCCAGCAATGCGTCCAGCGCGCCCTGGGCCAGCACCAGCCCGGGCGCCAGTTCGCGCAGCGGCGCCAGCACGAATGCACGCTGGTGCATGCGGGGGTGGGGCAGAACCAGGCGCGGCGTATCCAGCGTGACATCGCCGTACAGCAGCAAATCCAGGTCCAGCGTGCGTGGCGCGTTCTTGTAGGGGCGCTGGCGGCCGTGGCGGGATTCCAGGGCCTGCAGCGCATCCAGCAGCGCCAGCGGCGCCAAGGTGGTGTCCAGCGAGGCCACGGCATTGATGAAATCGGGGCCGGTGGCGTCGACCGGGGCCGTGCGGTAGAAGCCCGACGCCCGGCAGGCCTCGATGCCGGGGGTGGCAGCCAACTGGCCCAATACCGTGCGCAGCGTGTCGGCCGCGTCGCCCAGGTTGGCGCCCAGGCCGATATACGCACGCACGGCGGCGGTCATGCGGGTTCGCTCGGCCCCGACGGGCGGCGCGGACGGCGGCGGCGCTTGCGCGGCGCGCTGGGCTCGGCCGGGTCGCGCGGCTGGCGGGCCAGTTCCTCGATCATGTCGGCGCGGGTGGCGTCGTCGCCATTGGCCAGGTCCATCCACCACTGGGCCAGCACGCTGTCGAATTCGCCCGCGGCGGCGCGCAGCTGCAGGAAGTCGCAGGCGGCGCGAAAGCGCGGTTGTTCGATCATGCGGTAGATGGTCTTGCCCATGCGGCGCTCGAAACGCGGCTGCATGAACCAGATCTCGCGCATGTCCGACGAGAAGCGGCGCTGGATGGCGAGCTTCTCGGTCTGTTCGTCCAGCACCGAGTCGGCGGCCCGCACCAGCGCCGGGACGCTGTGCTCGCCTTGGGCGCGGAACTGCTTCCAGCGCGATTCCACCTGCTGCCACAGCAGCGCCGCGAACAGGAAGCTGGGGCTGATGGTCTTGCCGGCGCGCACGCGGGTATCGGTGCGTTCCAGCGCCAGTTCCACGAAATGCTCGCCGCCGGGCTGTTCCAGCACCACGTCGAGCAGGGGCAGCAGGCCATGGTGCAGGCCGTCGGCGCGCAACTGGCGCAGGCAGTCCATGGCATGGCCGCAGGTCAGCAGCTTGAGCATTTCGTCGAACAGGCGCGAAGCGGGCACGTTCTCGATCAGCGACGCCATGGTGCCGATGGGCCGGCGCGTGGCCGGGTCGATGGTGCCGTTGAGCTTGGCGGCGAATCGCACCGCGCGCAGCATGCGCACCGGGTCTTCGCGATAGCGCGTGGCCGGGTCGCCGATGATGCGCACCTGGCGCTTTTTCAGGTCTTGTACGCCGTTGTGGTAGTCGATGACCTCTTCGGTGTGCGGGTCGTAGTACAGCGCGTTCATGGTGAAGTCGCGCCGCGCTGCGTCTTCCTCGTGGCTGCCGAACACGTTGTCGCGCAGGATACGGCCGTGCTCGTCGGTTTCCTGGTCTTGCGAGGCGGGCGCGCGGAACGTGGACGTCTCGATGATTTCCTGGCCGAACACCACGTGCACCAGCTGGAAGCGGCGGCCGATGATGCGCGCGCGGCGGAACAGCGGGCGGATCTGCTCGGGCGTGGCGTTGGTGGCCACGTCGAAATCCTTGGGCTCCAGGCCCACGATCAGGTCGCGCACGGCGCCGCCCACGATGTAGGCGTCGTAGCCGTGCTGGCGCAGCACTTCACAGACCTTGATGGCGTGGCGCGACACGTTGCGGCGGTCGATGCCGTGCCTGTCGCGCGCGATGCGCTGGGGCCCCCGGGCAGCCGGCATGAACAGTCGGCCGACGAATTTTTTTATGGTATCGGTGATCATTTATGACTTGGCATCTTCCATGTGTTCGAACAGGTCGAGCACCTGCCAGCCGCGCGTGCGGGCGATATCGCGCAGCGACGGGCTGGGATTGGCCGCCACGGGCCGCGTGACGGCTTCAAGTAGCGGTACGTCGTTGATCGAATCGCTATAAAAGAACGATTCGGAGAAATCCGCAAGCGCCAGCCCCATGCCCGCGAGCCACTGGTTCACGCGCACCACCTTGCCTTCCTTGAAGCTGGGCGTGCCCTGGATGCGGCCGGTGTAGCGGCCGTCGCGGTATTCGGGGTCGGTGGCGATCAGGTGCGGCACGCCGAAGGCGCGGGCGATGGGCGCGGTGACGAAGCTGTTGGTGGCCGTGACCAGCGCGCACAGGTCGCCGGCCGCCAGGTGCTGGTCTACCAGCTGCAGGGCTTGCGGGGTGATGTCGGGGCGCACGACCTGCGCCATGAATTCTTCGTGCCAGGCGGCCAGCTCGAACGGCGTGTGTGCGGCCAGCAGGCCCAGCATGAACTCGGCGGCCTGTTCGGCGGTGAGCTGGCCCTGGTTGTAGCGCACCATCAGGTCGTCGTTGCGGCGGCGCGCTTCGGCCGGGTCGCCGGCGCGCCCGGTGCGCGCCAGGAAATCGGCCCACTGGTAGTCGCTGTCCAGGGGCAGCAAGGTGTGGTCCAGGTCGAACAGCGCGAGTCGTCGGGGCGTCATGGCGTTTGCGTATCGGGGTCTGCCAGCATGGCGCGCAGCAGCGGAATGGTAATGGGGCGGCCGGTCGCCAGCGAATAGCGGTCCAGGGCGTCGAGCAGGGATGCCAGCTTGCGGATGTCGCGTTCGCGGTGCGTCAGCATCCACTGGATGACTTCGGGCGCCAGTTGCAGGCCGCGGTCGGCGGCTTGCGCCGCCAGCGCGGCCAGCTTGTCGGCGTCGGACAGCGGTTCCAGCCGGAAGACCAGGTCCCAGCCCAGGCGGGTGCGCAGGTCTTCGCGCAACGGCATGGACAGCGGGGCGCGGTCGCCGGCCACCGCCAAGGCGAATGCGCGGCTTGTGGCCGCGCATTCGCGCCACCGATTGTACAAGGCGAACAGGCCGGCCTGCCGGGCGTCGTCCATGCGGTGCACGTCGTCGACGGCCACCACGCGCGGCATGGGGGCGGCGGAGTCGGCGTCGGCCAGCTGGCGCAGGGCCTGCGCGCCTTGCGCGGCATCGATGTAGACGGCGCCGGGGCCGCTGGCCAGGCCGCGCAGCAAGTGGCTGCGTCCGCAGCCGGCGGCGCCCCACAGGTACAGGGCCCGCCCCGGCGCCAGCGCGCGCGCGGCGGCCAGCGCCTCGCCGTTGGGCCCGGCGATGTAGTTCTGCAGCGAGGGCGCGGGCGCGGGAAGAACGTCGAGCAGCAGCTGGCGATTCATGTGTGAATATCTAGGCAAGGCAGGGGCGGCGGCCGGCCATAAAAGCGGGCCGCGCGATGCTTTGCGCCCGGCATCGTAAAATTGCGGGCGCAGCACCCCGTAAACTCCGCAATTGTTACATACCCCACGGTTTTTCTCATGACTACTCAACCTTCCGCCCCCCTGACGTACCGCGACGCCGGCGTCGATATCGACGCGGGCGACGCCCTGGTCGACCGCATCAAGCCTCTGGCTGCGCGCACCATGCGTCCCGGCGTGTTGGCCGGCATCGGCGGGTTCGGCGCCTTGTTCCAGGTGCCTGGGAAGTACCGCGAGCCCGTGCTGGTGTCCGGCACCGACGGCGTGGGCACCAAGCTGCGCCTGGCCTTCGAATGGAACCGCCACGACACCGTGGGCGTCGACCTGGTCGCCATGAGCGTCAACGACATCCTGGTGCAAGGGGCCGAGCCGCTGTTCTTCCTGGACTACTTCGCCTGCGGCAAGCTGGCGGTGGACACGGCCGCGGCGGTGGTGGGCGGCATCGCCCAGGGTTGCGAGCAGGCGGGCTGCGCCCTGATCGGCGGCGAAACCGCCGAAATGCCCGGCATGTACCCCGACGGCGAATACGACCTGGCCGGCTTCGCGGTGGGGGCCGTGGAAAAATCCGAAATCCTCGACGGCAAGTCGATCCGGCCCGGCGACGTGGTGCTGGGCCTGGCTTCCAGCGGCGCGCACTCGAACGGCTATTCGCTGGTGCGCAAGATCCT
>Ga0182736_1001983_pt1 | contig 17186 bp, 15 predicted proteins | sample eDN5th30CKraftBY_FD_128882 | JGI IMG/M metagenome (GOLD analysis project Ga0182736, IMG submission 128882) | Enriched backyard soil microbial communities from Emeryville, California, USA - eDNA 5th pass 30_C Kraft BY (version 2) (version 2) | ecosystem: Environmental > Terrestrial > Soil >... | reverse complement strand
CGGACTCGCGCCCGTGATCGCGTTGCTCACATCGTTCAGATTGCCCGCCAACGCCGCCGATATCCCCGCTCCCGCCGCTCCACCCGCGACACTGCCACCACCGAGTCCGGCCACCGCAGCGCCACCGGCGATATGCATCGCAACCCGATACTCGCCACCTTCCTTCCAGTTGCTAACGCCCGACTGGCGCCGCGGTGGCGACGCTACAAACAACAAACCCGGCGCGAAGCTTCCGCGCTAGGCTGGGTTTGTTTTTACTCGATCTCGAAAGCATTCAATGGCTGATGAATTTCAACTTCATTGACGTCACCATTAGGCCAGACCCAAAGCTGCCAGTTATCGATAAGCCATCGAATCGAAACCTGATATGGAGCAGTTCCGTTCGGAAACACAACATAGCAGTTGATCCCAGCCTTATAGCCGCTGATCGTTATCAGGCCAAGTCGATCTGACTTGTCGGGGGCTTCACAAACCATCATAACTACGTGGCTTTCGAATGACTCTCCTGCCGCAAACCGAAGCAACATGCCTCGCGTCAGTTCGGAATCAGCGCTCTCGATTAGTTTTTTCCAAGTCGTCATTTCAATTTGAGGTCGTGTCGCCCTGACATATCCGCAGGCTTTGTTGGCGTCAAGCCACGCATACTAACTTCGCCCATATGCGCGCCGGTCTTTCCGTTGACTTGCTCGAAGCGTCCATGCTGCGAATCAACGGCATAAAGCGTCCCGTCGTCCGCTCGATATACATCCCGTCCGTTAAGACGGCTGAGTTGTGAATCCTTGGTCCAGTTGTTATCAGCAGCTACGGTCTGCGCGGTCTGTTTCACCTGAGCAACTCGCTCCCCTGCCGGCAGAGTTACAAGCGATCTTTCGAACGCTTCCGCTTCTGTAAGTGCTTTGGCTTCAGCCGCCGCGCCCTTTCCCGCGCCTCTGGTCGCCAGCACCGCAGCCCAGAACTCCACGTTCGGCCCGACTTGATCGCCCGCTGCATAGGGCACGCGAAGCCCATCCAGCGAGATATACCCCGGATCGTCGGGCGTTGCAAATGGCCCGCCATTGGGCAGGTTCACGGCCATCTCGGCTAACGAAACCATACCATTGCGTATCCCCGCCGAAACCGAACCGGGAGTACTGCCTTCACACTTCTGGTTCGTGCAATGCGGCTCAGCGTTGTACATGTCGACAGCTGAACCGATCGATGCACCGCTGTTACCGCCCACCGCCGCGCCCGCACCCGTAGCCAGCGCATTCGCGATGATATTACCCAACGCTCGATCCGCATCAGCATTGCCGGTCGGACTCGCGCCCGTGATCGCGTTGCTCACATCGTTCAGATTGCCCGCCAACGCCGCCGATATCCCCGCTCCCGCCGCTCCACCCGCAACACTGCCACCACCGAGTCCCGCCACCGCAGCCCCACCGGCTACATGCATCGCAACCCGATACTCGCCACCTTCCTTCCACTTATCCGCCGTGGCCTGATCGCCCGAAGCTTCTGCCTCTCGCTTCTTGCCATCCGCATAATTGCCGATCTGTGTCGCCACCGTCTGCGCGACGATCGCCGCCGCCTGCTGTGTGCTCGCCTGCTGATTCAGCAGATTCTGCAGGTCCGGCAGCTTGCTTGCCCGCATCGACGATCAGCGTGCCGTTGCCGGCATGCGTGATCGTGCCGCCGTCGTTGATGAGCGTGGCGGGAGCGAGCGTAAGGTCGGTGCTGTTGCTCTCCAGCCTGCCGCCGTTCGAATTGTCGAGCGTGCCCGACACCGCGACAGACATCGGCCCCGCGCCCGTCTGCGTGATGACGCCCGCCCGATTGGCCAGATTCGTGGCCGTGATGGCCAGTTGCGCGGCTTGCGTGGTGCCGCCGCTGTTATCGAGCGTGCGCGCGTTGAGCTTGGCGCGCTGGCCCGCCGAGATCGTCCCGCCGTTGTTCGTCAACTGCGCGCCGGCATCGACGGTCACGTTGTTCGCCGCGTGAAGCGTTCCGCCGTTGTTATCGAGCGAGGCGCCCGTGACTTGCAAGTCCGTCTGCGCGTTCACCGTGCCGTGATTGGCGATGCTTCCGCCTCGCAGCGTGACCGCACCGTATTCGTTGGATGTCAGATAGATGCGATTCGAATACATGCCACCGAGCGCGCCGACGTCGATCGCCACCGACGGCGCCGGACCAGCGCCCGCGATCGGCGTAGCGTTGAGCGTGTCGTGATCGATCTGATTCGCGCCCGCGACCACGTTAAGGTTGTTCGCATAAATCGCCGCGTTGGCTTGAATAGCGCGACTCAACAGATCGACCTGATCGACGTTCGTCACATTGAGACCGGCGCCTTGTACCGTGATCGTCCCGCCTGTGACGTTGAAGCCCGTCAGATTCCCCGATGGCCCGAAATTCGGCGTTCCGGTCGTCAACACGGCTCGGGACGTATTAATGAAACCCGCGCCGTCGACCAGAATCCCTTGCGGATTCGCGACGACCACCTCTGCGCGCGATCCCGCCACTTCGAGATACCCGCGCAATTGCGACGGCGAATTACTCTGCACCTGATTGACGATGATCCGCGCCTCACGACCGGGCGTCAGATTCGGATTGCCATTCACGTATCCGGCCTGTTGCGTCTGCGTGATGGTTGCAGCGTTATTCAGGATCGCGCCCTGGCGCTGGACGTCGAATTGTGAATAATTGTTGACCGACACGCCCGCCGAACTGGGTCGCGAGATATTGACTTGCGGCAACCCGTTTTGCGTCTGTATGACTTGAGCGCCCGAGCCGGGCACCGCGACTATCTGTGCAATTGACGGCGCGCTCAGGATGACATTGCCGATAAGGACCATCGCGGCGAGAACGAGCGCGCGCAATGCGGGCACGGACCCGGCGTGATGAGAGCGCGTCGCGGGACGACGCGCGCCGGGCGCGGTGCGATGAGCGCTGGCGAAGTCCGCGACGGCGACGAGCATGTGCCGCACGCGGCTATAGACGAGTTTGTAAAAACCCTTATTCATGATTCTTTTCGGGATTGAGTCGGCGGGGTCAGCGTCTGCGCGCCACTGCTTAGCGGCAGAGAACTCCGAATTTTCAGCCATCCTTAACTGAAAATTCATACGGATAACTCTGAAAGAAGAAACGCCTCGCGAGATGCGAGGCGCCTATTCGAGTGGGGAAATTCTGAGTTTGGAACGAACGAGCGCGAGTCCCGGTCTGTGCGCGGCGATCTAGGGCGTGTCCGGATACCGGATCACAAAATCCTCACATCGCGGACAACCCGGCGCACACGTCGTCTCAACGCCTCGCGCAAGCGCGACTTCCTTCGCCGAAGTGATCGTCGCGCCGATTTCCCGCGCGAACAGCATGCTATCGGCCGATCCGTTCATCGATGCGACGCACCCAGAACGTGGGCATCGACGCGCGCGAGGCGCTTCAGATGGCGCGGCGCGCGCACCGTGTCCGCGCCGGAAACGAGCACCGGCAATCCGTCCTCGATGCCAAGTTCGCGATCCTCGCACTCATACGCGACAATCACCTGCGCGCCGATCGGCGTATTGAAAAGCTCGTGCCAGGAGAACGTCACCGCATAGCCATCGTGCGCGTGCGCGAGGAACACGGTGCGCTTGAAATCGGTGTTGTCCGGCCGGCGCACGCCCGCGGCGTCGAGCAGCACGCGCAATGGCACGCCGCGATAGCTTCCCATCGGTCGAATGTAGCGGCCCGTCGAAAAGCACACGAGATCGAACGGTTCGATGCTCACGCGCCCGAATTCGCGCATTGCGGCGACATCGAGCGTCAGCGGCCTTTGCACCGCGCCGCCGATCTCGATATATGGGCTACTCGAATTGCTCTGGCTCGATGACGACATGATTCCTCGAAACATGGGGTCGCGCGAAATGGGCTATATCCGGGAATATATTACGATGTCGCACCGATGACATTTCTGTCCGCACATAATCGGCATGCCCGGCGCACGATTGGGCAACAAAATGGGCAAACGTGTACTGTTCTACCCGCGAGAACGTCGCAGCCGGCTGAGCGATCCGCCCAGCCGGCATCCCGCTCCATCCCATCAACGAGAGAGGATTGTCATGCCGTTCGTCACGACCAAAGATAACGTCGAAATTTTCTACAAGGATTGGGGCCCGAAGGACGCGCAGCCCATCGTTTTCCATCACGGCTGGCCGCTTTCTTCCGACGATTGGGACGCGCAATTGCTGTTTTTCGTCCAGAAGGGATATCGCGTGATCGCGCACGACCGGCGCGGACACGGCCGCTCGTCGCAAGTCTCGGACGGTCACGACATGGATCACTACGCCGCCGACGCCTTCGCGGTCGTCGAGGCGCTCGATCTGCGCAACGCAATCCATATCGGACATTCGACGGGCGGCGGTGAAGTCGCCCGCTATGTCGCGAAGCACGGCGAACCGGCGGGACGCGTCGCGAAGGCGGTCCTCGTCAGCGCTGTGCCGCCGCTCATGCTGAAGACGGAAGCCAACCCGGAAGGCCTGCCTATCGACGTCTTCGACGGTTTGCGCAAAGGGCTCGCGGACAACCGCGCGCAGTTCTTCGTCGATGTGCCCGCAGGTCCGTTCTACGGCTTCAACCGCCCGGGCGCGACGGTGCATCAGGGCGTCATCCAGAACTGGTGGCGTCAGGGCATGATGGGCAGCGCCAAGGCGCACTACGAGGGCATCAAGGCGTTCTCGGAAACGGATCAGACCGAAGATCTCAAGTCGATCTCCGTCCCCACGCTCGTTCTGCATGGCGAGGATGACCAGATCGTGCCGATCGCCGATGCCGCGCTGAAGTCCATCAAGCTGCTGAAGAACGGCACGCTGAAGACGTATCCGGGCTTCTCGCACGGCATGCTGACCGTCAACGCGGACGTCCTCAACGCAGACCTGCTCGCATTCGTGCAGGGCTGATTCACGCAGCCGGCGCGGACATTGTTCGTCCGCGCCGGCATCTCTGTTCAAGGCACACGGCTTTTTCCCGATTGGAAGCGCGCTTAAAGTGGCCAACTCCAATCTAGCCTCAGTGCCATCATGCAAATCGATACACCAGCAATTGCAGCATCGCCGGAAGGACGTTCGACGTCGATGCGCCAATGGCTCGCCGTCATCGCCGTGGCCGTGAGCGCGTTCGCGTTCGTGACGGCCGAATTCCTGCCCGTCGGCTTGCTGCCGCAGATCGCGCACGATCTCGGCGTATCGCCCGGCGTCGCGGGTCTCATGGTGACGACGCCCGGCGTCATGGCCGCGATATTCGCCCCGACGCTCATCGTCAGCGCGGGCCGAATGGATCGGCGATATGTCTTCCTGCTCCTCACCGCCGTCCTTCTGATCGCGAACCTCGTCAGCGCCGTCGCGAACAATCTGCCGGTCATGCTCGCGGGCCGCGCCATGCTCGGCGCCGCGTTGGGCGGCTTCTGGACCCTTGCGACCGCCGCCGCGCCGCGACTCGTGCAGCCGAAAGATGCAGCGAAGGCCACCGCGACCATTCTGACCGGCGTGACGCTCGCGACGGTCGTCGGCGTGCCGCTCGGCACGTTCATCGCGTCGTTCGCGTCGTGGCGTTTCTCGTTCGCGGCGACGGCGGGACTCGTCGCCGTGGCGCTGATTGCACAGGCGCTGCTCGTGCCTTCGTTGCCGTCGGCATCGGCGTTGCGCATCGCCGATTTCAGAAAGCTGCTCGCGCGTCCTCACACGCGATTGAGCATGCTGATGGTCGCGCTCGTTTTCGGCGCGCATTTCTCGACCTACACGTACATCGCGCCGCTGCTCGAACAGGACTTCTCGTTGAGCACGATCACGCTGCTGCTCTTCGGCTTCGGCCTCGTCGGCTTCTTCTCGAATGCGCTGATGTCGATGGTCGTCTCCGGTCATCTCAAGAAGTCGGTCGCCGCGATGGTGTTGCTGCTGCTCGGCGCGATTTCGTCGATGCTGCTGCTGGAGCACTCGATCATCGGCGAAACGGCGGGGATGCTGCTGTGGGGCATTGCGTTCGGCGCCTTGCCGCTGTGCTTCAGCGTGTGGATTCAGCGCGGCACGGCGGACTTGCCCGAAGCGGGCTCCGCAATGTTCGTGAGCATCATCCAGGTGGCGATTGCGGTGGGATCGGCGGTCGGCGGCACGATCGTCGACCGTGCGGGCGTACACGCTGATTTCACGTTGGGACTCGCGCTCGCGCTGCTCGGACTCGTCGCGCTGCAACGGCTGGCGGCATGGGAACGGCCGGCCCGGGCGTCCGCATTCAAGCGCGGATACGACGCTTCGCCGGATTGACCTGTCGCAAGCCGCGCTATATTGGTCGTTCGGTCCGACGCCCTTGCGCCGGGCTCATCGACGGGAGAAGCGCATGAAGCGTCGGCTGATGGCGGCAATCGCAATGACGATGTTCCTCGCGGCGTGCGGCTCCGTCGCGCCGGACGCGGCCGTGCAAACCGTCCCGCTCGCGGGCACGCCAAACGGCGTCGCAGTGCGCGATTCGGACGGCGCCGTGTTCGTCACCGACGACCGGACCAACGGCGTCGTGATGACGTCGCATATCGGCGAAGAGGACGCGCCCGCGTTTTCGCTCTACGCGCGCATTCCGGCAGCCGAGGGCGAACGCACGAGCCTGAGCCAGATCGCGTTCGCGCCGAACGGTCATCTGCTCGTCGAGCAATTCGGCTTCGGCACGTCGGCCGCGATCTACGATGTCGCGCCGAGCGGTCAGGTCGCGCTCGCATCGGACACGAATTCCGCGCGGCGGCGTGTCGGCCTGCTCGTGCTCGATGGCGGCACGTTTCTGTCGAGCTGGTTCATGGAGGAGGGTGGCGCGCCGGCAGAAGGCGGCGTCAGCGTGATTACGCGTGGCACGGCGCCGCGGCAGGTGATCGAGCGCGACATCGTCACCGGATTGGGCAAGCCGGTCGGCTTGGCTACGGTCGGCGACACGCTCTACATCAGCGATCAGGCCGCGAACCGCATCTATCAGGTGGACTTGCAGTCGGCGCGGGCGGCGAGCGCGCCCGTGCCGGCGAGCGATGTCTTCGCGACGGTCGAAGCGCCCGACCTGATGGCCGCGACTCCCGACGGCCGGCTCTTCACGAAATGCGGCGCGCACGCCGTATGCAGCATCTCGAAGCGCGGCCGCGCGACGGTCATCGCCGACGATCTGCAATCGCCGCGCGGCGTGGCGGTGGACGTCGCGCGCAAACGGCTCGTCGTCGTGGATCGGTCGAGCGCGCCGGACAAGCCGAGCGCGCTGCGCGTGGTGCCGATCAAATAGCGACGGTGTCGCTCATCGCGGCGACGACCATCCCTTATAGCTGCCGACGTTGTCGCGCGTGACGAGCGTCGACGGCAGCAGGATCGTCGAGTTGGCGGGCTTCTTGCCGTTCATCAGATCGTAGCCGACGCTCACCGCCTGCTGCGCCATCGCCCACGGATCCTGGCTCGCCGACGCCTGAACCATCGTGTCGGTCTTGAGCGCGGTTTCGATATCGGGCGCGCCATCCACCGACGTAATCACGATGTTGTTCCGATGCAGTTGCTTCGCCGCGAGGTCGGTGCCGATCGCTTGCGGATCGTTGATCGCGAACACGCCGTCGAGCTTCGGGAAACGCGTCAGATAACCCTGCATCGCGTTCATGCCGCCTTCGCGCGAGCCTTTCGCGTCCTGATCGTCGGAAAGTACCTTGATGCCCGGGTTCTTCGCGAGCACGCTCTTGCAACCGTTCACGCGATCGATCACCGCCGACACTTGCGGCCCGTTCTCGATCACCACGTTGCCCTTGCCGTTGAGCTTCTTCGCCAGATAATCGCAGGCAATCTCGCCGGCCTGCACATTGTTGGTCTGCACGGTCGCGTCCGCGCCGGCCGCCGCGACGTCCACCGCGACCACGACGATGCCCGCCTTCTGCGCCTTCTTCACCGCCGGCTCGATCGCCTTCGGATCGACGGCGTTCAGCAGGATCATGTCGACCTTCGCCGAAATGAAATTGTCGATCTGCGTGAACTGCTTGTTCATGTCGTAATCCGACGAAACAGCCGTCACCTTCACGTTCGGATTGAGCGTCTTGGCCTTCGCTTCCGCGCCCTTCGAGATCGTCACGAAGTACGGATTGCCGAGCGAGCCGACCGTGATGCCGATGGACTTCAACTGCTTGTCGGCGGCGTGCGCGGATAGCGACATCGTGAAACCGAGAGCGAGTGCGACGCTGGCGAAAAGCTTGTTGTGTTTGCGCATGTTGTTGTCTCCGGGGTGGTCCATATTTTTGAGGGCGGGCGCAAGCGGACCCGAATGCGCCCGGTTTAGCCAGATCAGGTGCGAGCCGAGCCGCGCTGACGGTAACGATCGAGCGCCACCGCGCCGATGATCACGAGGCCCTTGATGATGTACTGCCAGATATCCGACACGCCGAGCAGCACGAGGCCGTTGGAGAGCACCGCGATGATGAGTGCGCCGACCAGCGTGCCGACGATCGAACCCACGCCGCCGACGAAGCTCGTGCCGCCGAGAATGACCGCGGCGATGGCGTCGAGTTCATACGACTGGCCGAGTTGCAAACCGTTCGCGGCGTAGAGACGCGCGGCCGACATCACGGCGCCGAGACCGGCGAGCAGGCCCGAGATCGCGTAGACGAAAAGCTGGATGCCCCACACCTTGATGCCGGAAAGACGCGCCGCTTCCGGATTGCCGCCGACCGAATAGATGCGCAGTCCGAGCACCGTGCGTCGCAGGATGAACCACGACACCAGCACGACGAGCAGCGCGATGATGACGAGCCAGGGCACGCCGAAGAGCGTGTCGTTGCCGATGAACGCGAACGGCAATTGCGGATTGAAGATCGTCGTATCGTGACCGATGAGCCGCGCGATACCGCGCACGGCGGTCAGCGAACCGAGCGTCACGATGAACGGCGGCAGCTTGAGCAGCGCGATCAGCAATCCGTTGATGACGCCGAAGCCGAGACCGACGGCGAGCGCGGCGGGAATGCCGAGCCATCCCCATCCCGGAATGTTCGATGCGAGCAGTGCGGCGACCGCGCCCGCCGAGAGAATCGAGCCGACCGACAAGTCGATGCCGCCCGTCAGAATCACGAAGGTCATGCCCGCCGCGAGCACGATGTTGATCGATGCCTGCTGCGTGACGATCGACAGATTCTGGAAGCTGAAGAAGCCGTCGGTGACGATGCCGAAGCCGATGCACAGCAGGATCAGCACGGGCAGCATGCCCGCGGTTCGCATCAGCACCTGCATGCGTTCGCGATGCTCGATGCGGTTCTGCCGCTGCGATACGCTCTCCGCCTTCGCAACCGGCGCGCTGTCGTGGTGTTTCGTCGTGTTAGCCATGTCTCTCTCCAGATATCCTTTAAGCCGCCTGATCGAGCGCGACCTTCGAGCCCGTCGCCAGTTCGATGATCCCTTCCTGCGAAATCGGCTTGCCGGAATGGCCGCCGAGTTCGCCCGCGATTTCGCCTTCGCGCATCACGAGCACGCGGTCCGCCACGCCGATCACTTCCGGCAGCTCGCTCGAGATGACGATCACGCCGACGCCCGACCGCGCGAGATCGTTGATGATTCGATAAATCTCCGACTTCGCGCCGATATCGACGCCACGTGTCGGCTCGTCGAGAATCAGCACTTCGGGCTTGGTTTCGAGCAGGCGCGACAGCAGCACCTTCTGCTGATTGCCGCCCGACAGCGCGCCCACGTTCACGCGCATGTTCGGCACGCGGATGGTCAGCGCGGCGATCGCGTCCTTCGCGCGCGCGTTGCCGCGCGGCAGGTCCATCACGCCGGCTTTCGCATCGCGTCCGGCGACGGTGATATTGATGTTGTCGCGCACGCTCATGTCGAGGAAGAGGCCCTGGCCCTTGCGGTCTTCCGTCAGATAGACGAGACCGGCATCGATCGCGTCGCGCGGCGTGCGCAGCTTGAGCGGCTTCCCGTGCATCGACACTTCGCCGCGTATCGCCGGTTCCGCGCCGAAGATCAGACGCGCGAACTCCGTGCGTCCCGCGCCGACGAGTCCCGCGATGCCCAGCACTTCGCCCTTGTGCAGATCGAGGCTGCATCCTTTCACGCGATTGCCGTCCGCCATATCGCGCACGGACAGCACGACGTTGCCCGGATCGTAAGGCGCGTGCTGCTTCTTGTAGAAGCCGGAGATGTCGCGGCCGACCATCATCTTGACGAGGCTGTCGGCGGAGAGTTCGTCGCGCATCAGCGTGCCGACGTACGCGCCGTCGCGCAGCACCGAAACGCGGTCGCTCAGTTCATAAATCTCCGCCATCCGATGACTGATGTAGATGATCGCGATGCCTTCCTCGCGCAGTTGCCGCACGAGCTCGAACAGGCGATCGGTTTCGCGCGAGGAGAGCGGCGTGGTCGGCTCGTCCATCACGAGGATGCGCGCGTGAGCATGCACGGCGCGCGCGATTTCGACGAGTTGCCGCTCCGCGATCGACAGGTCGCCGACGAGCGTATGCGGCTTGAAGTTCGCACCGAGACGCTTGAGCACGTCGGTGCACCCGCGCTCCATGCCCGCGCGATCGACGAGCCTGCCGCGCCGCAATTCGCGCCCCGCGTAAATGTTCTCCGCGACGGAAAGATTCGGCGCGAGGCTCAGTTCCTGATAGATCACCGCGACGCCGAGCGCGCGCGCGGCGAGCGGCCCGTCGATGGTGACGGTCTTGCCGTCGATCAGGATTTCTCCGCCCGCATCGGCCTGACACGCGCCCGAGAGGATTTTCATCAGCGTGGATTTGCCCGCGCCGTTTTCGCCCATCAGCGAATGCACTTCGCCGGGATAGACCGACAGACGCACGTCGTTCAACGCGCGCACGCCGGGAAAGGTTTTGCTGATGCCGCGCATTTCGAGCAGCGGCGGTCGGCTGGAAGCATCATGCGGCATGGTTCATCTCCTGCGGTTTGATGCCCGCGTGGCGGATCGCCGCGCGCGGTGAGAAGTTGAAGAACATCGGCAACGTGGCCGCGCCGATCGCGCCCGCATCCGGGCCGAAGGAGCCGCGCACGAGCGTCGGGGTGCCGCGCGCTTCGGGCGCGTTGGCGGCGAGCGTCGTCGACAGACGTGCGACGAGCTTGTCGAGGAGGCCGCCGTCGATGTCGGAATCGATCACGACCATCGGCACGTCGAGCACGCAGAGCGTCGCGCGCAGGGCGGGCGCGAGCGCTTCGATGCAGTCGTCGATCCATTCGTCGACGGCGGGAAGACTGCGCTCGATGCAAGCCTGCAGATCGACGCGGTTATCCGCCGCGGCGCCACAGTAGTTGAGATGCCGCACGAGCGCGTTCAGCGATGCGCGCGACAGCAGGATGTCCCACTGGCCGGCCGGTTGCGGCGCGGACGGCAGGCGGCTCGGCGGCACCGGAATCACGCCGATGTCGCCCGCATTGCCCGACGCGCCGCGCAGGCAGTCGCCGTTGATCGCGATGCCGCCGCCAATCGCGGAGCCGAGAAAGAGATAGACGAAGTCGTCGCAACTGCGGCCGTGGCCGTAGAAAAGCTCGGCCGTCGCGGCGGCGTTGCCGTCGTTTTCGCTGAAAACCGGCAGCGAGAGCGTGCGCGCCAGTTCATCGGCGAAATCGGTTTCGTCCCACGCGCGGAAGCGTTCGGCGGGCAGGCCGAGTTCGCGCAGCCAGCTGCCGAGATTGAAGGGCTGCGCGATGCCGATGCCCGCCAGCCGCTCGCGCTCCGGCTCGGAAAGCAGGCGAAGCATGCTTTTGACATCGCGTTGCACGATTTTGAGCACTTCGGACGGATGCGGCAGGATGGCGTCCAGCGCGCTGCGGGCGAGCACGTCGCCGGCGAAATTCACGAGTACCGTTTCGATGCCCGTGCGATCCAGCCGCACGCCGATACCGAACGCGCCGCGCGGATCGAGCCGGATCAGCGACGCGGGCTGACCGCGCTGGCCTTCGAGACGACGACCGGTGTATTCGATCAGGCCCGCATTTTCCAACGATTCGACGATGCTGCCGACCGCCGTGCTCGTGAGATTCGCGTGACGCGCGAGATCGGCCTTCGATGCCGGCTCGGTGCGCCGCAGCGCCTGCAACAGCAGACGTTCGTTGTACCGGCGCACGCTCGCGGAATTGCTGCCTCTGCCGCTTGGGGATTTCACGCGCTGTCTCCGAAGTAGCCGGCCATCGAGTCGTGGCCATTAATTAAATCAAGTTGATTTATTTAAGACCGACGGCGCGGCGAAGTAAAGCAGGGAAATCCCGAAGCATTTTGTTCAGCGGAATGCGAAACGCGCTGCGCGACCATTGCAAACCGCGGACCCGGTGCGCTTTCACACTAGGCGATGCAATCGTCAGTTCCAAGCTTTGCGACACGGCTTTGCAGCCAGCTTTCGACGCGCGGCGCGCGCAGCGTCGTGCGGATCGATGTGCTATCGTCGGCGACACTTTTCGACACATTGGCCGCCGTTTCATGTTCTCGATTTCCGAAGCCACGCACGCGACCAAGGCCGCGCAATACGACGATCTGCTGCAGCAAGCCCGCGCGCTCCTCGCCGATGAAACCGACTTCATCGCCAACGCGGCGAATTTTTCGTCCCTCGTCTATCACACGCTGCCGGATCTGAACTGGGCCGGCTTCTATCTGTTCGACGGCACCGAACTCGTCGTCGGGCCGTTTCAGGGCAAGCCGGCGTGCGTGCGGATCGCGCTTGGACGCGGCGTCTGCGGCACGGCGGCGCGCGAACGGCGCACGCAGGTCGTGCCGGACGTGCACGCGTTTCCGGGCCACATCGCCTGCGATTCGGCGTCGCGCTCGGAGATCGTCGTGCCGCTCGTCGGAAGCGACGGCGCGCTGATCGGCGTGTGGGACGTCGATAGCCCCGTGCCGAACCGCTTCGACGATGAAGACGCGCTCGGCATGGAAGCGCTGTGCGCCGAGTTCATCGCGCTCGCGTGGAAAAAATGAACGTCGAAGCAGCGGATAACGGCGCGGCCGCGCTCGTGGAAGCGGCATCGCGCTGAGAATTTGTCCTCATCGGACGGCCGACCGCGTGCGTCTACAATGGGACGTTTTCATCCGTCTCAAAATTTCATGACGAGCCTCGTCCGCCGCCGCCTGCTTGCCGCATGCGCCATGAGCGCGTGTGCGTTCGCGCGCGTGCGCGACGTGCGCGCGGCATCGGACAAGGCGACCGTCGCGCTCGTGATGAAGTCGCTCGGCGATCCGTTCGTCGTGTCGATGATCGAAGGCGCGCGCAACTATCAGCGCCATTACGCATCGCAGCTCGATCTCACGACGAACGGCACGCTCACCGACAACGACGTCGCCGGGCAGATTCACATCGTCGAGTCGCTCATCGAAGCGAAGGTCAACGCGATCGTCATCGCGCCAGCGGATTCGAAGGCGCTGCTGCCGGTGGCGGCGAAGGCGATCGCGGCGGGCATCATCGTGATCGCCATCGACAATCCTTTCGACGAAGCCGCTCAGGACGCGGCGCGCGTCACGATTCCGTTCGTCGGACCGGACAGCCGGCGCGGGGCGAGGCTCGTCGGTGGGTATCTCGGCTCGAAGCTGAAGGCGGGCGATGAAGTCGGGATCATCGGCGGGCCGGCGAACGATCGCAACGCGCAGCAGCGCACGGTCGGCTTCACGGACGCGATGAACGCGGCGGGCATGCGTATCGCCGCCGTGGACAGCGGCGACTGGACCCTCGTGAGCGGCAAGGCGAGTGCGCTGGAGATGCTCTATGCGCATCCGGACTTGCGCGGCTTGCTCTGCGCGAACGACAACATCGCGATGGGCGCGATCGACGCGATCCGCATCGCCGGAAAAAGGGGCCGCGTGCTGGTGACGGGATACAACAACATCGAAACCGTGCAGCCGATGCTCGACGACGGCCGCCTGCTTGCGACCGTCGAGCAATTCGGCGCGCGGCAGGCGGTGTTCGGTCTGGATGTCGCGGTGAAGGCGCTCGTGGAGAAGCGGCGGCAGAGAGACTTGTCGCCGTATATGGAAACGCCGGTGCAACTGGTGACGAGAGGGGCAGCGAAGGGGTTTCGGTTCGGGGCTTCTTAGAGCGCGTTAAACCAGCCCCCGCGCCGCAAGACTCCGATACAGCGCCCGCACCCCGAACGTCCACGGCTCGATTTCCGTCGACAGCTTCACCGTATTGACGAGCGCGCCGAGACTGGGCGTCGAGATCGTCACGACATCGCCGAGATGATGCGTGAAGCCGCCGCCTTCGGTGTCGCGGTCCTTGATCGGCGAGAACATCGTGCCGAGGAACAGCATGAATCCATCCGGATACTGATGATGCGCGCCGTGCGTCTGCGTGACGAGATCCGCCGGATCGCGGCTGATCTCGCTCATGTGGCTCACGCCTTCGAGCACGAAGCCATCGTCCGCGCCTTCGATGCGCAGCGACACGCTCGTCGCGCGCACCGAATCCAGCGTGAAGCGCTCGTCGAAAAGACGCACGAACGGGCCGATCGCGCACGACGCGTTGTTGTCCTTCGCCTTGCCCAGCAACAGCGCGCTGCGGCCTTCGATATCGCGCAGATTCACGTCGTTGCCGAGCGTCGCGCCGACGATCTCGCCACGCGCATTCACCGCCAGCACGATCTCCGGCTCCGGGTTGTTCCATTTCGACGTCGGATACAGGCCGACATCCGCGCCGAACCCGACCGACGACATCGGCTGCGACTTCGAAAACACTTCCGCGTCCGGCCCGATTCCCACTTCCATGTATTGCGACCACGCGCCGCGACGCTCCAGTTCGGCCTTCAGCTTCATCGCGGCGTCCGAGCCGGGCTCGATCTTCGACAGATCCGCGCCGATCAGCTTGTTGATCGTGTCGCGCACTTCCTGCGCGCGGCTTGCGTCGCCGCCCGCCTGCTCTTCGATGACGCGCTCCAGCAAACTCACCGCGAACGTGACGCCGCACGCCTTCACCGCCTGCACGTCGCAGGGTGCGAGCAGGCGCAGGCCGCCGGCGGATGCATCGAGCGTCGCTTGCAGCAGATCCTGAACGTTGCCGAGATGCTCGCCTTCGGCGTTGCGGGCGATGTCGAGCGCATCGGCGTGATCGAAGAGGTCGGCGGTGGTCGGCGCGGCGCGCGTGATGTCGAACACTTCGCCCTTGCGCACCGCGACGACGGCGGGACCGTTCACGGGCGCAGGGCGCCAGACACGGCCGATCAGCACGGCGTCGGCGAAATCTTCGGGCAGACAGGAGGAGACGTTGACGGTTTGCATGAATGCGATGACAGGCGGGAAAGGAATGCCGATCGTAGCCCGCGTGTCGAAGAGTGTCCATTGGGTTGATTAAATGTCCAACCCGTTGGAATAATGCGGTCATGGAAAAAACTTACGACGTTCCCGCGCTGCGCCGCGCCAGCGACATTCTCGAAGCGCTCGCCGCCGCCGCGAAACCGGTGCGTGCGGCCGCGCTCGCGGAACAAACCGGCCTCTCGCGCAGCACGCTTTATCTGATGCTGGAAACGCTCGCGCGCATGCAATGGATCGAAAAGCGCGACGACGGCTACATGATCGGCGTCGGTCTCTTCGAGCTCGGCAACGCCTATGTGCGGCACGACAAGCTGCAAGCCGCGTTTCGCGAAGGCGCCGGCGCGTTCATCAACAAGCACAACGAGGTCGTGCAGCTCGCCGTGCTCGACGGCGTGCAGGTTGTCTACATCGCGCGCGAGGACGCGCATCGTCCGGTGCGGCTCGTGTCGGATCTCGGCTCGCGTCTGCCCGCGCATTGCTGCGCGCTCGGCAAGGCGCTGCTGTCCGGAATGACCGATGAAGCCGTGATCGAGCGCCTGCCCGACCGTCTCGAAGCGGTGACGCCGCGCACCATCACGCGGCGCGCGGCGCTACTGCGCGAACTCGCGTCGATTCGCGCGAGCGGTCTCGCGGTCGAGCGCGAGGAAGTCGCGGAAGGCCTCGCGTGTTTCGCGGCTTACGTCGGGATGACGCCGGCGGGCAAGCGCGTCGCGGTATCGACGAGCGTGCCGGTCGGCCGGCTCGATCCGAAACGTGAGAAGCAGATTTCGATCGGTATCGTGCAGCTTGCAGCTCACTTGCGCGGCGCGCTCTGACGATGTGATACGCGCGTGCCAGCGCAGGCCGACGAAGCGGCGACGCGCGCGTGATCGGTTCCTGCGGAAAGCGGTGCGCTCGCGTGCGCCGCGATCAGCACGTCGCATGTTGCGTGCGAGCACACCACATCGCGCAGACGCGCTTCGCCGTGCCGCCAGCCGGCTTCCGCCTCGCCGCCGAGCACGATCAGATCCGCGCCCGCCGCCTTCGCCTCGCGCGCGATCAGTTCGCCGACGCTCGTGCCGTCGAGCGGCTGCGTGACGCTGCGCGCAATGCCGTCGATGCCCGCGCTATCGATCAATCGCGCCGCATAGCGCGTGACGGCACGCGCGTGATCCTCGATGACATCGAGCGTTTCGCCCGGATTGCTGTCGGCGGTGACGATGGCCCACCACGGCGCCTGATCGACGATGTGCAGCGCGGTCAGCCGCGCGTTGCAGTCGCGGGCGCGCGTGATGGCGGTGGTCAGGGCGCTTTCGCTGAGGCTCGTGCCGACCGCGACGAGAATGTGCTTGTACATGATGAGTCTCCGTCTGTTTGGTTCAGAGCGGATGATCGGCTCGCAAAGTTAGCGGGAAATGAGCGCGCAATTGCATCTTTTACAAAGCGGCTTGAATCGCTGGCCATTGCGCCCGCGCCGCTGCGCCTTCGCGTATCGAAACCGTAAGGGAATACCGTTTGCTGATGGTGTGCCTTCCGAATGCCTCCATCGAGCGTCCGAGCGCTCCGGCATTCGCGCAACTTCGCCCGGCGTTCGTCCGGGTCCCACCCGATTACCCGATAGCGAGCGGCGATGTCAGACCGAGACGACTCCGATACTCAAGACGAAGCGCGCGAGAATGAGCGCAAGGACGCGAAAGACGACGGCGACAAAGCGAAAGACAAAGCGCGCAAGAAGCCCGGCAAAAAGCCGCTGATCATTCTGGGCGTCGTCGTCGTGGTGCTGGCGATCGGCGCGTTCGTCTGGTGGTTCCTGACGCGCAATCAGGTCAGCACCGACGACGCCTACACCGACGGCGATGCCGTCACGATCGCGCCGAAGGTATCGGGCTATGTCGTGACGATGAACATCGACGACAACCGCTTCGTGCACAAAGGCGATCTGCTCATCAGGATCGATCCGCGCG
>Ga0182736_1001975_pt1 | contig 17226 bp, 18 predicted proteins | sample eDN5th30CKraftBY_FD_128882 | JGI IMG/M metagenome (GOLD analysis project Ga0182736, IMG submission 128882) | Enriched backyard soil microbial communities from Emeryville, California, USA - eDNA 5th pass 30_C Kraft BY (version 2) (version 2) | ecosystem: Environmental > Terrestrial > Soil >... | reverse complement strand
TTCGTCTCCCGCATCCTCATCGACCCCGCGGCGCTGTCCGGACCGCCGCTGACCGAACTACGCGGGCGGTGGTCGGTCACCGGCGGGCTCGTGCTGACCGCGATCGTGCTGTGAACGCCCAGCCCGGCGTGGTGATCGTCGACAAGCCGGCCGGAATCACCAGCCACGACGTGGTTGCGCGCTGCCGGCGGTTCTTCGGCACCCGCAAGGTGGGCCACGCCGGCACCCTCGACCCGATGGCCACCGGGGTACTGGTGATCGGCATCGAACGGGCCACCAAGATTCTGGGCCTGCTCACCACGTCGGCGAAGTCCTACGCCGCCACCATCCGGCTGGGCCAGACCACCTCCACCGAGGACGCCGAAGGCGAGGTGCTGCAGACGATGTCAGCTCGGCACATCACCGACGGGCAGATCGACGCGGCGATCGCCGGACTGCGCGGCGATATCTTGCAGATACCGTCGGCGGTCAGCGCCATCAAGGTCGCCGGCAAGCGGTCCTACCAGCTGGCCCGCGAAGGCCGCCCCGTCGAACTGCCGGCGCGTCCGGTGCGCGTCGAGCGCTTCGAAGTGCTGAACGCGCGCCGGGTGGGTGAGTTCGTCGACCTTGACGTCGAGGTGGACTGCTCGGCGGGCACCTACATCCGGGCGCTGGCCCGCGACCTCGGCAACGAGCTGGGGGTGGGCGGGCACCTGACTGCCCTGCGACGCACCCGGGCCGGTCACTTCGGATTGGATCAGGCCCGCACCCTCGAGGAGCTGGGGGAGGACCCACGGCTGAGCTACAGCCTGGATGAGGCCTGCCTGCAGAGCTTTCCGCGCCGCGACCTGACCGCCGACGAGGCGCTCGACGCCAGCCACGGCCGGCCGCTGACGCCCGCCGGTATCGACGGCGTCTACGCCGCCACCGCCGGCGACGGACGGGTGATCGCGCTGCTGGAGGATTCCGGGAACCGGACGAAATCGGTGGTGGTCATCCGGCCGGCGACGCTGTAGGCCGTCTCGACGACGCCGGTTCCGGTCTAGAGAAACCCTGTATGTTTCTAGCCATTTGCCGGATGCGGAGGAGGACCATGGCGAACAAGGTGTATGTGATCGGCGTCGGGATGACGAAGTTCGAGAAGCCGGGCCGGCGCCACAACGACGACGGGTCGGCGTGGGACTACCCGGACATGGCCCGCGAATCCGGCACCAAGGCGCTGGCCGATGCCGGGATCGACTATCGCGAGGTGGAGCAGGGCTACGTCGGTTACGTCTACGGTGAGTCCACCTCCGGGCAGCGGGCGCTGTACGAGCTGGGGCTGACCGGGATCCCGGTCGTCAATGTCAACAACAACTGTTCGACCGGGTCGACCGCGCTCTATCTCGCCGCCCAGGCGATCCGGGGTGGGCTGGCCGACTGCACCATCGCATTGGGCTTCGAGAAGATGAAGCCCGGCTCGCTGGAGTCCACCTACGACGACCGCGCCCAGCCGATGGAAAAGCATGTGCTGGCGCTGGCTGAGATATCCGAGGTGCTGTTTCCGGTGGCGCCGTGGATGTTCGGCGCAGCCGGGCGCGAACACATCAAGCAATACGGTTCCACCGCCGAGCATTTCGCCAAGATCGGCTACAAGAACCACAAGCATTCGGTCAACAACCCCTACGCCCAGTTCTCCGACGAGTACACCCTCGACGACATCTTGGGTTCCCGGATGATCTACGACCCGCTGACGAAGCTGCAATGCTCGCCGACCTCGGACGGCTCGGGGGCGGCGATCCTGGCCAGTGAGGCGTTCGTCGATAAGCACGGACTGGCGGGGCAGGCCGTCGAGATCGTCGGGCAGGCGATGACCACCGACTTCGCCTCCACCTTCGACGGCACCGCCAAGAACCTGATCGGCTATGACATGAATGTGCAAGCCGCCCAACGGGTCTACGACCAATCCGGGCTCGGGCCGCAAGACTTCCAGGTCATCGAACTGCACGACTGCTTCTCGGCCAACGAGCTGCTGCTCTATGAGGCGCTGGGGCTCTGCGGTGAAGGTGATGCCCCCACGTTGATCGACAACGGCGACACCACCTACGGCGGTCGCTGGGTGGTCAACCCCTCCGGTGGGCTGATCTCCAAGGGCCACCCGCTGGGTGCCACCGGGTTGGCGCAGTGCTCCGAGCTGACCTGGCAACTGCGGGGCACCGCCGACAAACGGCAGGTCGACGGCGTCACCGCCGCCCTGCAGCACAACATCGGGCTCGGCGGTGCCGCCGTGGTCACCGCCTACCAGCGCGCCGAGCGCTGAATCGAGTGCTGATCGTCTACGCCAAGCTGGACGACGGCCGGGGCGAGGTGCTCGCCGCCCTGCCGGGCCTGACCCCGGGCAAGCCGTTAAAGAAGATGGGCATGATGTCCTCGCCGACCGGTGAGTTGTTCTTCGACAACGTGCGCATCACCGGCGACCGGTTGCTCGGGGAGACCGAGCGTCGGGCGGGACAGCCCGGGCCAATTTCGTCGCCGAACGCGCGGGCGTGGCGCTGATGTCGCAGGTGGCGATGGACGCGGTGCAACTGTTCGGCGCCAAACGGCTACCTGGCCGAATACCCGGTCGAGTAATTGGCCCGCGACGCCAAATCGCTGATGATCTACGCCGGAAGCAACGAGGTTCAGGTCACCCACATCGCCAAGGGGCTGCTGAGCGGCTGATTCGCGTGACGCGGGGGCTCAGGTGTACAGCGTTTCGAATCGCTTGATCGAACCCTCGATGTCGCCCTTGACGGCGCGAGCGGCAGCCGCCCCGATCGGGCCGAACAGCGGCCGGCCGGCCATGTCCAGCCGCAGCATGAAACGCGAGCCGGCGCCGGATGGAGAGATCGCCAGTGACAGACCGTATTTGGTGCCGCCCACCCCATCGCCGGTGAGTTCCAGCAGCGCCGGCGGATCGAACTTACGAACCGTCCAGGTGACCCGGTTGCGCATGCCCTTGGCCCCGGCGACCCCGATCAGCGTCGTTCCGACGGCGAGTTCGTCGGGCAACTCGGAGCGCCAGCCCTGGTGCATCGACAGCCAGTCACCGAGTTCACGCAGGTTCGACGCGTGGGTCCAGGCTTCGTCGGGCGGCAGTGCCAGTTCGCGGGACAGTTCGAGCTTGGCCATCGGCTGATCAAACCACCCAGATCGCCTGTGCGGCAGGGCTTCCCAGGTCAATGGTGGACTTCTCGCCGGCGGGCGGCTCGATGGCCACCGAGATGATCCCGGCGAACTCGCGGCGGGTCAGCACCTGGACCCTGGCGTCGAGGCTGATGCCCACGCCGTCGAAGTAGCGCAGCATTTCCGGGTCGCTGTCGGAGATCCGAGCCACCGTCCCGGAGTCACCGTCGGCGCACTCCCACAGCTGGCGCGCCGGCGGTGTGGGCACCTGCCCGTCGGCCGCCGGGATCGGGTCGCCGTGCGGGTCGCGCTGCGGGAACCCCAGCTTGGCGTCGATGCGGTTCACCAGGGCATCGGAGACCGCGTGTTCGAGCACCTCGGCCTCGTCGTGCACCTCGTCCCAGCTGTAGCCCAGTTCGCGCACCAGGAACGTCTCGATCAACCGGTGCCGGCGCACCATCCCGAGCGCAGCGCGGCGTCCCTCATCGGTGAGCGTCACCGCGCCGTACTTCTCGTGGTCGACCAGGCCGGCTTCGGCGAGTTTGCGGATCGACTCCGAGGCGGTACTGGCCGACACGCCGATCTTCTCCGCCAGCATCTTGGTGCTGACCCTGTCGGGCGACCATTCCTGCGCGGTCCAGATGACCTTCAGATAGTCCTGGGCGACGCTAGTCAGCCCATCCGACTGCTCCCAAGGGCTCACACACGACAGTTTAGGCTTGCGGATGTGCAGCGGTGGCGGGGGCAGGACGAGATCCCCACAGACTGGGGCAGGTGCGTGCTCACCATCGGCGTGTTCGACGGTGTCCACCGCGGCCATGCCGAACTGATCGCACATGCGGTGAAAGCGGGTAAAGCCCGCGGCGTGCCGACGGTGCTGATGACCTTCGACCCGCACCCGATGGAGGTGGTCTACCCCGGCAGCCACCCCGCGCAGCTCACCACGTTGGCGCGCCGCGCCGAGCTCGTGGAGGAGGCCGGGGTGGACGTGTTCCTGGTGATCCCGTTCACCTCCGATTTCATGAAGCTCACCCCGGACCGCTACATCCACGAACTTCTGGTCGAGCACCTGCACGTGGTGGAAGTGGTGGTGGGGGAGAACTTCACCTTCGGCCGCAAGGCGACGGGCAACGTCGAGACGCTGCGCCGCGCCGGCGAGCAGTTCGGTTTCGCGGTCACGTCGGTGTCGCTGGTGGCTGAACACGCCGACTCGGACCCGGCCCAGTCGGTCACCTTCTCCTCGACCTACATCCGGTCCTGCGTGGACGCGGGCGACGTCGTCGCGGCCGCCGAAGCCCTGGGCCGGCCGCACCGGGTCGAGGGGCTGGTGGTGCGCGGTGATGGCCGCGGCCGGGACCTGGGATTCCCGACCGCCAACGTGGCGCCGTCGGCGTACGCGGCCATACCGGCCGACGGGGTGTATGCCGCATGGTTCACCGTGCTGGGACACGGCCCGGTGCCCGGCACCCTCATCGCCGGTCAGCGCTGCCGGGCGGCGGTGTCGGTCGGCACCAACCCGACGTTTTCCGGGCGGGCCCGCACCGTCGAGGCGTTCGTGCTCGATCAAACCGCCGACCTGTACGGCCAGCGGGTCGCGGTCGACTTCGTCAGCCGGATCCGGGGCCAGGAGAAGTTCGACTCGGTGGCGGATCTGGTGGCGGTGATGAACACCGACGTGGAGAAGACCCGCCGTCTGCTCGTCGAGGACTGACGCAGCCGCGCGGCGGCTCCTGGATTGGGTGCCGATGCCCCGGCGCTGCTAAACTTCCCGCTCGGCGTGCTGCAGTCCGCGGTGGCCGCCGTAATGACATTCGCGGGACCGATTGATGGAGATGTTTTCGTGGCGCTGACAACCGAGCAGAAAAAAGAGATCCTGGGCAACTACGGTCTGCACGAGACCGACACCGGCTCGCCGGAGGCGCAGGTCGCGCTGCTCACCAAGCGAATCGTCGACCTCACCGAGCACCTCAAGACCCACAAGCACGACCACCACTCCCGGCGCGGCCTGCTGCTGCTGGTCGGCCGCCGGCGTCGTCTGCTCAAGTACCTCGCCCAGATCGATGTGGCGCGTTACCGCTCGCTCATCGAGCGCCTGGGCCTGCGGCGCTGACATTCCGGCCGGCGGCAACCGCCGCCGTGTAGAGTGAGACCGTTCCGGGCTCCGCCCGGACGTAGGTGTGGCCCACGCAGTCCGCGCGCGTCACTCCGGCACGTCACGACGGGACACGTTCCCGCGATCCGGCCAGACCTGAATCGGGCGGTCTTCGGTAGTGGCAGCCGGGTCTGAAGCTTCAAAGATCCGGCCGCTTCGATCGACGACCGTAGCCGCATCCAGGTACTTTGCTGGTCCACGTCTGGCGTGCGAAACAGCTGAATGAACCAGGAAGGCCGCACGGGCGTCCATGTCTGCAATTGAAATTGAAGAAGGCGTTTTCGAGTCCACCGCCGTCATCGACAACGGGAGCTTCGGCACCCGCACTATCCGCTTCGAGACCGGCCGGTTGGCCCAGCAGGCGGCCGGCAGCGTCGTCGCCTACCTCGACGACGAGACCATGCTGCTGTCGGCGACCACCGCCAGCAAGGCTCCCAAGGAGCACTTCGACTTCTTCCCGCTCACCGTCGACGTCGAGGAGCGGATGTATGCCGCCGGGCGCATCCCCGGCTCGTTCTTCCGCCGTGAGGGCCGGCCGTCCACCGACGCGATCCTGACCTGCCGGCTCACCGACCGCCCGCTGCGCCCGTCGTTCGTCGACGGCCTGCGCAACGAGATCCAGGTCGTGGTGACCGTGTTGAGCCTGAACCCGAACGACCTGTACGACGTGGTGGCGATCAACGCCGCGTCGGCCTCCACTCAGCTGGCCGGCCTGCCGTTCTCCGGCCCGGTCGGTGCGGCGCGGGTGGCGCTGATCGACGGCAGCTGGGTGGCCTTCCCCACCGTTGAGCAGCTCGAGCGCGCGACCTTCGACATGGTGCTGGCCGGACGTATCCTCGAAGACGGTGACGTCGCGATCATGATGGTCGAGGCCGAGGCCACCGAGAACGTCATCGAGCTCATCGAATCCGGCGCCCAGGCGCCGACCGAGACCGTGGTGGCCGAGGGGCTGGAGGCGGCCAAGCCGTTCATCGCAGCGCTGTGCAAGGCCCAGCAGGAGCTGGCCGCCGCCGCTGCCCGACCCACCGCCGACTACCCGCTGTTCCCCGCCTACGGCGAGGACGTCTACTACTCGGTGGCCTCGGTGGCCACCGACGAGCTGGCCAAGGCGTTGACCATCGCGGGCAAGGCCGAGCGTGACGAGCGCACCGAGGAGATCAAGGCCGAGGTGCTCGAGCGACTCGCCGAAACCTACGAGGGCCGCGAGAAGGAGATCAGCGCGGCCTACCGCAGCCTGACCAAGAAGCTGGTGCGTCAGCGCATCCTGACCGACCACTTCCGCATCGACGGCCGCGGCATCACCGACATCCGGGCGTTGAGCGCCGAGGTCGCGGTGGTGCCCCGGGCGCACGGCAGCGCCCTGTTCGAGCGTGGTGAGACCCAGATCCTCGGGGTGACCACGCTGGACATGGTCAAGATGGCCCAGCAGATCGACTCGCTGGGGCCCGAGACCTCCAAGCGCTACATGCACCACTACAACTTCCCGCCGTACTCCACCGGTGAGACCGGCCGGGTCGGTTCGCCCAAGCGCCGCGAGATCGGCCACGGCGCCCTGGCCGAGCGGGCCCTGGTCCCGGTGCTGCCCAGCATCGAGGAGTTCCCCTACGCCATCCGGCAGGTATCGGAAGCGTTGAGCTCCAACGGATCCACCTCGATGGGCTCGGTCTGCGCCTCCACGTTGGCCTTGCTCAACGCCGGGGTTCCGCTGAAGGCTCCGGTCGCCGGTATCGCGATGGGCCTGGTCTCCGACGACATTGAAGTTGAAGCGGTGGACGGCACCAAGACTTCAGAGCGCCGCTTCGTCGCGCTCACCGACATCCTGGGCGCCGAGGACGCTTTCGGCGACATGGACTTCAAGGTCGCCGGCACCAAGGACTTCGTCACCGCGCTGCAGCTCGACACCAAGCTCGACGGCATTCCGTCGCAGGTGCTCGCGGGTGCGCTGGCGCAGGCCAAGGACGCGCGTCTGACCATCCTCGAGGTGATGGCCGAGGCCATCGACGCCCCCGACGAGATGAGCCCCTACGCGCCGCGGGTCACCACCATCAAGGTTCCGGTGGACAAGATCGGCGAGGTGATCGGGCCCAAGGGCAAGATGATCAACTCGATCACCGAGGAGACCGGCGCTCAGATCTCCATCGAGGACGACGGCACCGTGTTCGTCGGCGCCACCGACGGCCCGTCGGCGCAGGCCGCGATCGACAAGATCAACGCGATCGCCAACCCGCAGCTGCCGAAGATCGGCGAGCGGTTCCTGGGCACCGTGGTCAAGACCACCGACTTCGGCGCCTTCGTGTCGCTGCTGCCGGGCCGCGACGGGCTGGTGCACATCTCCAAGCTCGGCAAGGGCAAGCGCGTCGCTAAGGTCGAAGACGTCGTCAAGGTCGGCGACAAGCTTCGGGTGGAGATCGCCGACATCGACAACCGCGGCAAGATCTCGCTGGTGCCCGTCGACGATTCAGCCGATTCGGCGGACTCGGCCCAGGCGTCCGCTGAGCCTGCCGATGCCGCGGCCGTCGAGAGCTGACATCGCGCGCGCCACACTGCGACGCACCACCCTGCCCGGCGGGCTGCGGGTGGTCACCGAGTATCTCCCGGCGGTCCGTTCGGCGTCGGTCGGTGTCTGGGTCGGCGTCGGGTCGCGCGACGAGGGCGCCACGGTAGCCGGGGCGGCGCATTTTTTGGAGCACCTGCTGTTCAAGGCCACCCCGACCCGCACGGCGGCCGGCATCGCGCAGGCCATGGACGCCGTCGGGGGTGAGCTCAACGCCTTCACCGGCAAGGAGCACACCTGCTACTACGCCCACGTGCTCGACACGGACCTGGAGCTGGCGGTAGCGCTGGTGAGCGACGTGGTGCTCAACGGGTGCTGCGCGGCCGAGGATGTGGATCTCGAGCGTGACGTGGTCCTCGAAGAGCTCGCGATGCGCGACGACGACCCCGAGGACGCGCTGGGCGACGTGTTCTTGTCGACGCTGTTCGGCGACCATCCGATCGGACGGCCGGTGATCGGCAACGTCGAATCGGTGTCGGGGATGACCCGCGCACAGCTGCGGTCGTTTCACCAGCGCCGCTACACCCCGGAGCGCATGGTGGTCGCGGTGGCCGGCAACGTCGATCATGACACCGTGGTGGCGCTGGTGCGAGACCACTTCGGGCACAGGCTGGTTCGCGGCCAACAGCCCGTCGCGCCGCGCCGTGGTGCCGCCCGGGTCCCGGGTTCTCCGGCGCTGACGGTGATCAACCGTGACGCCGATCAGACCCACATGTCGCTGGGTGTGCGGGCCCCGGGCCGGTACTGGCAGCACCGTCAGGCGCTGGCGGTGCTCAACACCGCCCTCGGCGGCGGGTTGAGTTCCAGGCTGTTCCAACAGGTTCGGGAATCCCGCGGACTGGCGTACTCGATCTATTCGTCGGTGGACACCTTCGCCGACGCCGGTGCGCTATCGGTCTACACCGCCTGCCAGCCGGAGCGGTTCGCTGAAGTTGCGGCCGTGACCACCGAGGTGCTTGACGCGGTTGCGCGCGACGGCATCACCGCCGAGGAGTGCCGTATCGCGAAGGGGTCGCTGCGCGGCGGATTGCTTCTGAGCCTGGAGGATTCGGGTTCTCGAATGAACCGGTTGGGCCGGACCGAATTGAACTACGGACGCTACCGTCCCATCTCGCGCACCCTGCGGGAGCTTTCTGCGGTGACCGTCGACGAGGTCAATGCGGTCGCCAGAAGACTGTTGCGCCGGCCCTACGGTGTCGCGGTGCTCGGTCCGTACAAGTCGAAAGGTTCACTGCCCCGGAGGCTGCGGGCGCTGGCCGGATGATGGCAGGCTAGGCAGATGTCTTTCAGTTTCTCCGAACTCACGGTCCCGCTGGTCGGTGCGCCGATGGCCGGCGGTCCCAGCACACCGGCGCTGGCGGCCGCGGTGTCGCAGGCGGGGGGCCTCGGATTCGTCGCCGGCGGATACCGCACCCCGCAACAGTTGGCCGACGAGATCACCGCCGCGCGCAGCGCCACGGCCGGTCCGATCGGGGTCAATCTGTTTGTGCCGCAACCCAGCTATGCCGATGTGGTGCTGCTCGACGAGTACGCCGACCTGCTGGAACCACTGGCCGAGCATTACGGAGTCGAGCTGGGCAGGCCCCGCTTCGGCGACGACGACTGCTGGCCGGAGAAGCTCGAGGTGGTCGCCGATCTGCGGCCCACGGTGGTGTCGTTCACGTTCGGCGCGCCGGCGCCGGAGGAGCTGGCCAGGCTGCGTGCCCTGCGCATCCTGACCCTGGTCACGGTGACCTCGGCCTACGAAGCCGGCGTCGCGGTGGCGCACGGCGCCGACGCGCTGGTGGTGCAGGGCCCCGGCGCCGGCGGGCACCGCGGCACCTTCGCCCCCGATGTGCGGCCGGGCACCGAACCTCTCGAGGACCTGTTGGCCGAGATCGGCCATGCCCACGGTGACGTCCCGCTGGTGGCGGCCGGCGGCCTGGGCAGCGCGGCCGACGTGGCCGGGGTGCTGGGGCGGGGTGCGGTGGCCGCCCAGGTCGGCACCGCTCTGCTGCTGGCCGACGAGGCGGGCACCAACCCGACGCACCGGGCGGCTCTGACCAACCCGGAATTCATCAACACCACGGTGACGTGTGCGTTCTCCGGCCGCTACGCGCGGGGGCTGGAGAACGACTTCACCCGGACCCTCGACAACGTGGCGCCGGTGGGCTATCCGGAGATCAACCACATGACCACACCGATCCGGGCGGCGGCGGTGGCGATGGACGACCCGCACGGGACCAGCCTGTGGGCCGGGACCGCCTACCGGACCGTCCGCCCGGGTTTGGCCGCGGACATCCTCGCAGCCCTGGCGGGGTGATGTAGCCGGGGGCGGTGCCGCCCGGACGCGACGGTCGGCCGTCGGCAGGGCACTCGGCGGTGTCGGTGCGGCGGTGACCAGCGTCGACAGGCTGCCGGGGCGCGGTATTGCCAGGGGCCCCGAGTCGGAAGGTTCAATCTAGCCGGTACCGGTGGTATCGTTGTACCTCACTGGATGATCTGTCAATTTCAAATACAAAACCACTGGATTTGTAAACTTGATGGGGGTTGCCATGCTCAAGGTCGATGACACTGCCGCGGGCCCGCACGACGGGTCGCTGGATCACGAGCGCATCGTCCTGCAGGCCCGTGATGTCGGTTTCGACTGGTCGGACCTGCCGGTGCACTACGTGCCCGGGGAGCCCTTCGCGACCCATTTCTGCAACGTGCTGCACCTGCTGCTGCCCGCCGGCGAGGAGTTCTTCGTCGAGCTGTTCAAGCAGGTGCTGCCGTTGATCAAGGATGATCAGCTGCGTCTCGACGTCCAGGGTTTCATCGGGCAGGAGGCCACCCACTCCCAGGCGCACGCCGGCGTCGTCGACCACCTGGCCACTCGCGGCATCGACATGTCGCCGTTCACCGGCCAGATCAAGTGGCTGTTCGAAAAGCTGCTCGGCGACCGTCCGCACTGGAGCAAGCGCCGCCAGCAGCGCTGGCTGCTGGAACGGGTGGCGCTGGTCGCCGCCGTCGAGCACTACACGGCGATCCTGGGGGAGTGGATCCTCGACAGCCCGGCGCTGGACGCGGCCGGAACCCACCCGGCGATGCTGGACATGCTGCGCTGGCACGGCGCCGAAGAGGTCGAGCACAAAGCCGTCGCCTTCGACGTGATGAAGCACCTGCGGGTCGGGTATCTCCGGCAGGTCCGCACCCAGCTGGCCGTCACGCCGCTGATGCTGTTGCTGTGGGTTCGCGGGCTGCGGTTCATGTACAAGGTGGACCCGCACCTGCCGGCGGGAACCAAGCCGCGCTGGCGGGACTGGTTCGCGGCGGCGCGCCGCGGGCTGGTTCCCGCGCCGTTCGAATTCCTGCCCGCCATCGGCTCCTACTACCGGCCGGGCTTTCACCCGGCGCAACTCGGCGGGGTGGAGCGTGCGGTCAACTACCTGGCGGTGTCGCCGGCCGCCCGCGCCACGCACTGACCGGTATCCGGCCGAACACGAGGAGTGCAGGGAATGAACAGCCCGACCACCGTGACGTCAACAGACGGCGTGAGCCTGGCGGTGCATGCCTACACGGACCTGGATCCGCAGCGACCGACGATCCTGGCCATCCACGGGTACCCGGACAACCACCACGTGTGGGATCCGGTGGCCCATGAGCTCGCCGCGAAGTACCCGGGCCGGTACAACGTCGTCGCCTACGACGTCCGGGGTGCGGGAGCGTCCGCGGCGCCGGCGGACAGGTCCGGGTACCGGCTTCCTCGGCTGGTCGACGACGTCGGCGCGGTGATCGATCACCTGGGGGTGGCCGAAGTCCACCTGTTGGGCCACGACTGGGGTTCGATCCAGGGCTGGGCGGCGATCACCGATCCCTCGGTAGCGCCCAAAATCGCTTCCTACACCTCGATTTCGGGCCCCCATCTGGACTACGCGGGCCGGTTCCTACGGTCACCGCGCAACCTGCGGGGCGTGGTCGATGTGGTCCGGCAGCTGCTGGAGTCGTCTTACATCTGGCTGTTTCTGACCCCGCGGCTGCCCGAGGCGCTCTTCCGCTCCGGATTAGGCGGCAGGCTCATCGACACCCTGGAGCGCATCGGCCGCTCCGGTGGTCCGCGGCGGGCCACGCACCGCGGGGAGAACGATTACGTCAACGGACTCAACCTCTACCGGGCGAACATGCCGCGTCCGCTGATCAAGCCGGCCGTGCCACTGCCCTCGACCGATGTCGCCGTGCAGGTACTCGCGCCCCGCCTGGACCTGTTCGTCAGCCCCGCATTGCAGCGCTTCACCGGCGCGATCCCACCTCGCCATCGAGTGCTCGACATCGACGGCGGTCACTGGGTGGTCACCGATCGCCCCGGCATGATCGCCCGGCTCGTCGGTGAATGGGTGGATCAGAATGTGGCGGACAACGAGGATGCTCCCAGCCGCGACGTCCCCGATATCCGGTAAAGCTGATATGGCACAACAGATCTGGCGCTCTCGGCCCGCCGACCTCTACGGCCGGCGCAAGCACGACCGGTTCTTCAGCCTGCTGTGGGCGGCGGTGACGGTCTTCAGCGGTGTGTCCGGGTTGTCGAGGTGGAAGCCGTCGCGGGTGGCGCCCGTGTCGCGGACCATCGCGGCGGTCGTCACCAAGCGGGAGATGTTGACCCCGGACGTCGTGGCGTTGACGATCGCGGAACCCGATGGCGGGCTGCTGCCGTCGTGGACGCCGGGCGGTCACATCGATGTGCAGCTGCCGTCCGGCCGCCGCCGGCAGTACTCGCTGTGCGGAGTGCCCGGAAGGCGGACCGAATACCGCATCGCCGTGCGCCGGCTCGACGACGGCGGGGGCGGTTCGGTGGAGATGCACGAGTCCTACGCGGTGGGCGACACATTGGTTTTCGAGGGTCCGCGCAACGCGTTCTATCTCGGCACCGACGAGAACGACGTGCTGTTCGTGATCGGCGGGATCGGGGTGACCCCGATGCTGCCGATGCTGCGCGAGGCCGCCCAGCGTGGAATCGATTGGCGCGCGGTATATGCCGGGCGCAGCCGAACCGACATGCCACTGCTCGACGAGGTGCTGGCGGTGGATCCCGAGCGGGTCACCGTGTGGGCCGATGACGAGCACGGGCGGTTTGCCGGCACCGACGAACTGCTGGCCGGCGCCGGCCCGCAGACCGCGGTCTATGTGTGCGGTCCGACCGCGATGCTCGAAGCGGTGCGCCTCAGCCGCAACGAACATGCCGATGCGCCGCTGCACTACGAGCGGTTCAGCCCGCCTCCGGTGGTCGACGGTGTGCCCTTCGAGCTCGAATTGGCCCGCTCGCGGCGCCTGCTGCTGATTCCCGCGGACCGATCGGCGCTGGATGTGATGCTCGACGCCGACCCGACCACCGCGTGCTCGTGTCGGCAGGGATTCTGCGGCACCTGCAAGGTCAAAGTCATCTCCGGTGATGTCGACCGGCGAGGACGCACCGCGGAATCCGACGACGAGATGCTGGTCTGCGTCTCCCGGGCCAACGGCGGCCGAATCGTCATCGACGCGTGAGTTCACGTTAACTTCCAGGCGATTTCGACAAATCACGGCCTCCGCTACCGGTCGGCCCCTACACTGCCCGGATGCCCCCAACCGTTCCAATCCATCCGGCCAGCCTGCCCGCCAAGCTGATCTACGGGCTGGCCAACGCCGTCACCCCGCGCCTGGTGCGGCGCCTGGTGCTGCACGCCGGCAGCGGGACGGTCGCCGGGCGGATCACGAAGATGGGCCGCCGGGTCAACACCGTCGCCAGGCTGCAACGCATCCGGCCGTTATTCGGGGTGGGCTTTACCCGTAGCCAGGACCCCGGTGTCCCGGTCGAAGTGGTCCGCGCGGCCGATCGCGGCCGGGCCCTGGGTGAGGCCTTCGCCGATGGCGTCATCCTGTATTTCCACGGTGGCGGCTTCGTCACCGGAGGTTTGGACACCCACCTGCACGTGGTGGCCAAACTCGCCCGACGCACCCGGCTGCCGGTTCTCCATGTCGACTACCGGCAATACCCCCAGGTGACGGTGGACGGATCGGTGGACGATTGCATCGGCGCCTACCGCTGGCTGCTCGGTCTTGGCGCCGACCCGGCCAAAACGGTGCTCGCCGGGGACTCCGCCGGCGGGTTCCTGGCGTTCGCGACCGCGCTGACCGGCCAGCAGCGCGGCCTGCCCGCCCCCGCCGGGGTGGTCGGGATATCGGCGCTGCTCGAGTTGGACGGCGTCGCCCGCAGCACCCACTCGAACAGGACCGCCGACGCGTTCGGCATCCCGGCGGTGCTGCCCGACATCATCGATCTGGCGTGCCCCTCGGCGCGCCTGCGCCACGAGCTGTCCCCGATCAACGGCAGGTTGGAGATGATGCCACCGGTCCTGTTGATCGCGGCCGAGTCGGAGATCCTGCGCTGCGATGCCGAACGGCTGCACGCCGCGCTGCAGCGGCTGGACCGGCCCAGCCGCCTCGAGCTATGGGCGCGTGAACTGCATGCTTTCCCGGCATTGTTCCCGTTCCTGCCGGACAGTCGGGCGGCGTTCGATCTCATCTGCCGCTTCGTGGCCGAACGCCTGGCCGAGGCCGGCCGATCCGGGGAGGCCCGCCGGGAGGTGTCCTGACGCCTGCTGCCGTGCCTGCCGCGCCCGGCTTCGCGCCGCTCGCGGCCCCCGCTAGGGTGGCAGCCATGCGGGTAGCAGTGCTGGGCGCCAAAGGCAAAGTCGGTGCCACCATGGTGGCGGCGGTGCGCGCCGCCGATGATCTGACCCTGTCCGCCGAGGTCGACGCCGGCGACGAGCTGAGCCTGCTGACCGACGGCGACACCGAGGTGGTGATCGACTTCACCCACCCCGACGTCGTGATGGACAATCTGAAGTTCTTGATCGACAACGGGATTCACGCGGTAGTCGGCACCACGGGATTCACCGCCGAGCGACTCGAGCAGGTCCGCTCCTGGCTGGAGGCCAAACCCGGGGTGTCGGTGCTGATCGCACCCAACTTCGCTATCGGCGCGGTGCTGTCGATGCACTTCGCGGTGCAGGCCGCCAAGTTCTTCGAATCGGTGGAGGTCATCGAGCTGCACCACCCACAGAAGGCCGATGCGCCGTCGGGCACCGCCACCCGCACTGCCGCGCTGATCGCCGAAGCCCGAAAAGGCCTACCGCCCAACCCGGATGCCACCAGCACCGGCCTGCCCGGAGCGCGCGGCGCCGACGTGGACGGTGTTCCGGTGCATTCGGTGCGGCTGGCCGGGCTGGTCGCCCATCAGGAGGTGCTGTTCGGCACCCTGGGTGAGACGCTCACCATCCGCCACGACAGCATCGACCGGACGTCGTTCGTGCCGGGGGTCCTGCTGGCGGTGCGCCGTGTCGCGCAATTCCCCGGGCTGACCATCGGCATCGAGCCGCTCCTCGACCTGAAATAGGCGTGGTCAACGTGTCGGCGGCCGCCCGGATGAAGGCACTGATCGCCTTCATGTGCCTGGCGCTGCTGATGTATCTGGTGTTCCTGGGCCGGATTGCGGTGCTACTCATCACATCCGACTCGGTTCCGGCGATCGGGATGGGACTGGCACTGCTGGTCATGCCCTTCATCGGGCTGTGGGCGATGATCGCCACCCTGCGCGACGGCTTCGCCCACCAGCGGCTGTCCCGGCTGATCGCTGAGGACGGCATGGAACTCGACGCCGGTGCGTTGCCACGGCGACCGTCCGGACGCATCGAGCGCGACGCCGCCGATGCCCTGTTCCGCACGGTCCGCGAGGAACTCGACGCCGACCCGGACAACTGGCGGCGCTGGTACCGGCTGGCCCGCGCCTATGAGTTCGCCGGGGACCGTCGGCGTGCCCGGGAGGCGATGAAAACCGCGGTCCGGCTGCAGGAGAACCGATGAGCAAGACGCTGCTGATCGTCCACCACACGCCGTCGCCGCACTGCCAGGCCATGTTCGAGGCGGTGGTGTCCGGGGCGAGCGATCCCGAGATCGAGGGGGTCGAGGTGGTGCGCCGTGCGGCGCTGTCGGTGTCGCCGACCGACATGCTGGCCGCCGACGGCTACCTACTGGGCAGCCCCGCCAACCTGGGTTATCTCAGCGGCGCCCTCAAGCACGCCTTCGACGTGTGCTACTACCCGATCCTGGATTCGACCCGCGGCCGGCCGTTCGGGCTGTACCTGCACGGCAACGAAGGCACCGAGGGGGCCGAACGCGCGGTGGACTCCATCACGACGGGCCTGGGGTGGGTGAAGGCCGCCGACTACGTGGTGGTGTCGGGCAAGCCCACCAACACCGACATCGAGGCGTGCTGGAACCTCGGCGCAACGGTTGCGGCGCAATTGATGGGGTAGCCGTGCTAGGCGTTGCCGCGCGGTGGCGGCTGCACCTCGACACCGCCGTATTCGTGCTCCGGCCCGGCATCGGGGTGTTCGGCGGGTAGTCGGTCACGGAATCGGCCGGCCTCACTGGGACCGCCGGGGCCGGTTCTCGGCTCGGGGCTGCGGTATGGCCCAGGCTTCGGCCGAGGTTTCCCGCCCGGGAATGCCAACCGGAAGATACTGCGGTGCACCGTAAACCACTGTTTGGAGAACCGCCCGGAGTTGTAGGGCAACTCATAGCGCTCGCAGATGTCCTTGATCTTGGGGGCGATCTCGGAGTACCGGCTACTGGGCATGTCCGGATACAGATGGTGTTCGACTTGGTAGCCCAAATTGCCGCTGATGACGTGGAACAGCGGACTGCCCTCGATGTTGGCTGCGCCGATCAACTGGCGGACGTACCACCCGCCGCGGGTCTCGTTCTCCACTTCCTCTTCACTGAATGTGTACGTCTGGTCGGGGAAATGCCCGCAGAAAATGATGGCGTGAGCCCACACATTGCGGATGAGATTAGCCAGTGCATCGGCGGCCAGGGTGCGCAAATAGGTACTTTCGACGCCCGGCAGCAGCCGGTCCAGCATTTTCGCCGTGGCGCCGATCCGGCCCTTGCTCGAGACCTTCCGAAGCCGCCGGCCGACACGCGACTCCGCCGGCTGATCAATCCGGCCACGAAGGGCCAGCTGGGCCAAGGCAAACGCGCCGGCGCTGATGGCCGGCCAGCCGAGGTAGTCCTTGACAATCTGCGCCCGCGCCTTACCTCGGATTCCCTTGAGCTCTTGGCGCACCTCCGACCACGGCTTCTCGCCGCGCTGTGCGGCGCGAAAGTCGATATCGTGAACCGCCACACCCCATTCGAACAAAATCGTCAGCAAAAAGTTGAACAGTGGTTGGGCGAGCCAGACCGGATGCCACGGCTGATTGGGGTCGATCCGCATTATCGGCTCTTCCCGATCGGGAGTGCGTGGGCGGGCGCGGCTGACCGGGTGAGGTTGGGGATGTAGGCGGGTCCTGGGGTGTGACGATAGGGGTTCTCACACACCAAATCGAACACCCACAGGACC
>Ga0182736_1001973_pt1 | contig 17236 bp, 12 predicted proteins | sample eDN5th30CKraftBY_FD_128882 | JGI IMG/M metagenome (GOLD analysis project Ga0182736, IMG submission 128882) | Enriched backyard soil microbial communities from Emeryville, California, USA - eDNA 5th pass 30_C Kraft BY (version 2) (version 2) | ecosystem: Environmental > Terrestrial > Soil >... | reverse complement strand
TCGATGGACACCGAGAGTCGCATTGGTTGGGGAACCGGACGAAGACGGGTGACGATGAGCTATCTGCTCGGCATCGACGTGGGCACCACTCGGACCGCGGCGGCGATCACCCGCCTCGACGGGGGGCGGATCGTCGAGACCGAGATGGTCAATCTCGGTGACCGCTCCGTCCACGTCCCCTCGGTCCTGTTCGTCGGTGCCGACGGCGGGGTCGTCGTCGGCGAGGCCGCCGAGCGGCGCGCGCTCACCGACCCCGACCGTGTCGTCCGCGAGTTCAAGCGCCGAGTCGGCGACCCCACGCCCATCCAGGTCGCCGGCCAGCCCTGGACGCCGGAGGACCTCTCCGCCCGGCTCGTCCGCTGGGTCGTCGACCAGGTCGCGGCGCGCGAGGGCGGCGTCGCCGAGCGCATCTCCGTCACCCATCCGGCGTCGTGGGGCAACCACAAGAAGGAGCTGTTCGCCACGGCGCTCGCGCGCGTCGGGCTGACCGTCACCTTCCTCGCCGAGCCACAGGCCGCCGCGCTGCACTACGCGTCGGCCGAGCGCGTCGAGCAGGGCGCCACGATCGCGGTCTACGACCTCGGCGGCGGCACGTTCGACGCGGCCGTCGTCCGCAAGGACGGCACGTTCGGGCTGCTCGGCCGCCCCGAGGGCATCGAGCGGCTCGGCGGCATCGACTTCGACCAGGTCGTGTTCGACCACGTCGTCGAGGGCATGCCCGACGCCTTCGCCGACCTCGACGAGACCGATCCCTCCGTGCTCTCCGCGGTCGCGCGCATCCGGCGCGACTGCACCGAGGCCAAGGAGGCGCTCAGCTCCGACACCGAGGCCTCGGTCCCCGTCCTGCTGCCCGGCACGCAGGGTTCGGTGCGGCTGCACCGCAGCGAGTTCGAGCAGATGATCGGCCCGCAGATCGAGGAGACGGTCGCGGCGCTGCGCCGGGCGATCAGCTCCGCGGGGCTCACGCCCGAGCAGATGTCGGCCGTGCTGCTCGTCGGCGGGTCGTCGCGGATCCCGCTCGTCGCGCAGACCGTGTCCGACGAGCTGGGCCGCCCCGTCGCCGTCGACGCCGACCCCAAGAACGCCATCGCCAAGGGCGCCGCCATCGCGCTCGCGCCGCAGCAGGTCGGGGCGACGGGCGGCCAGCCCGCGCACGCCCCCGCGCCCCCGCCGCCCGGCCCGGGTGCCGCGGGTGCGGTTGCGGGCGGGGCCGTGGCGGGCGGGGCGCTGGCGGGTGCGGGCCTGGCCGCGGGCGGGTTCACCCCTGCGACCGACGAGCTGCCCACCGTCGACGTCCGGCGCGGGATGGGTGCCCCGCTCCCGCCCGGGTACGGCGCCCCGATGGCGCCGCCGCCCGCACCGCCGCGCGACCCCGCCCCGATGGCCTACGCGACGCCCGGCTTCGACGACGACCACGGCGGCTCCGGCCGTCGCACCCCGGTACTGCTCGTCGCGGCCGGCGGCGTGCTCGCCGCGGTGGGCGTCATCGCCGCCGTGCTGTTCTGGCCGCAGAACGCGCCCGAGAGCGCGGCGACGACCCGCATCGTCCCGACCGACGTCGCCACCCCCTCCGACACGCCCACGACGACCACCGAGGCGCCGCCGGAGACCCACAGCGAGTCGCGCAACAACCCCCCGCCCGTCGTGCGGACCACGACCCCCAAGCCGGTCGTCACGACGACGACCCCGCCGCCGGTCACCACCACGACGACGAAGCCGACCACCCCGCCCACGACCACTACGACAACAACGACCACCACGACGACTCAGGTCGCCGCCCCGGGCAGCGGCACAGCAGCAGCGCGCCCGCAGTAGGACCCGCCACGCCGTCCCGCTTGCTCGTGGGTGGTGGCGGTCGCTCACGCGACCGTCGCCACCCACGAGAATCCGGCCACGGATGCATAGTCCCTGCGCCCGGTCCGTGCGCCGTCTCCGCACGAACAAAAAAGGTCCCCGCTCCGAAGAGCGGGGACCTTTTTCTTGTAGCCCCGACGGGATTTGAACCCGCGCTACCGCCTTGAGAGGGCGGCGTCCTAGGCCGCTAGACGACGGGGCCGAGTAGGACTTTCTTATTGTACATCTGGAAACTGCGAGGTTTCCGCTGGGGTACCAGGACTCGAACCTAGACTAACTGAACCAGAATCAGTCGTGCTGCCAATTACACCATACCCCAAGGTTCACGTTCTCCCGTTCCCGCGGTGACCCGCCGGCTCGGTTTCCCGTGCCCTGCGCAGAGAACTCTAGACCACGCCCCGAGCGCGCTCCAAACCGGCCCCCAGTCGACGCACCGACCGCTCACGGCCCAGCAGTTCCATGCTCTCGTAGAGCGGCGGCGAGACGGTCCGGCCCGACACGGCGACCCGGACGGGGCCGAAGGCCTTGCGCGGCTTGAGGCCCAGACCGTCGACCAGCGAGGCCTTCAGGGACTCCTCGATGGCGGCGGCGGACCAGTCATCGAGCGCGTTCAGGCCGGTCAGGGCCGCGTCGAGGACGGGGACGGCGTCGGCGCCGAGGTTCTTGGCCGCGGCGTCGTCGTCGACGGCGAAGCCGTCCTCGTCGACGAACAGGAAGCGCAGCATGCGCGCGGCGTCGGTCAGCACGACGCTGCGCTCCTGCACCAGCGGGACCGCGGCGGCCAGCAGCGCGGCTTGTGCGTCGGTCGGCGTGCCACTGATCACACCCTCGGCCTCGAGGTAGGGAACGACGCGGCGCGCGAACTCGTCGGCGGGCAGCAGTCGCATGTGTGCGGAATTGATGGCCTCGGCCTTCTTGAGGTCGAAGCGGGCGGCATTCGAGGAGACGCGCGACACGTCGAAGGCAGCGACCATCTCGTCGAGGGAGAAGACGTCGCGGTCGTCGGCGATCGACCATCCCAGCAATGCGAGGTAGTTCAGCAGTCCCTCGGGCAGGAATCCGCGGTCGCGGTAGTGGAAGAGGTTCGACTCGGGGTCGCGCTTGGAGAGCTTGCGCGCACCTTCACCGGTGACGAGCGGCAGGTGCGCGTAGGTCGGCGCGCCGTTGCCGATGCCGACGCGCTGGAAGGCCTCGTACAGCGCGATCTGCCGCGGTGTCGAGGAGAGCAGGTCCTCGCCGCGCAGGACGTGCGTGATGCCCATGAGCGCGTCGTCGAGCGGGTTGGTCAGCGGGTAGAGCGGGCTGCCGTCGCCACGCGCGAGGACGAAGTCCGGGACGGTCCCGGCCTTGAACGTCACCTCGCCGCGGATGAGGTCGGTGAACGTGATGTCGCGGTCGGGCATGCGCAGCCGCCAGACGGGCTTGCGACCCTCGGCGCGGAAGGCCTGCTTCTGCTCCTCGGTCAGCGAGCGGTCGGCGTTGTCGTAGCCGAGCTTCGGGTCCCGACCGGCCGCGCGGTGCCGGGCCTCGATCTCCTCCGCCGACGAGTACGACTCGTAGACCTCGCCCGCCTGCGTGAGCCGGCCGAGGGCGTCGCGGTAGAGGTCGTGGCGCTCGCTCTGCCGGTAGGGGCCGTGCGGCCCGCCGACCTCGGGACCCTCGTCCCAGTCCAGGCCCAGCCAGCGCAGGGCGTCGAGCAGCGCGTTGTACGACTCGACGCTGTCGCGCGCGGCGTCGGTGTCCTCGATCCGGAAGACGAACGTGCCGCCGTGGTGGCGGGCGTGCGCCCAGTTGAACAGCGCGGTGCGGATGAGGCCGACGTGCGGCGTGCCGGTGGGCGACGGGCAGAACCGCACCCGGACCTGGGAGGGAGTGCTCACGACCCCATCGTCTCGCGTGCCCGATCGGCGCCTTCCGGTGGCCCCCGAGCGGACGGAGAGCTATATTCAACGTATGAGGAAAAACGAGCGCACGACCGTCGCCGTCGTCGGGGGCGGGCCCGCCGGGATGGTCGTCGGGCTGCTGCTCGCCCGCGCCGGGATCGAGGTCACCGTGCTGGAGAAGCACGCCGACTTCCTGCGGGACTTCCGGGGCGACACGGTGCACGCCTCCACGCTGACCCTGCTCGACGAGCTGGGGCTGGGCGAGCGGTTCGCCGCCCTCCCGCAGCGGCGGCTCGAGGCCGTCTCCGCCGAGCTCGACGGTGGGACCGTCCGGCTCGCCGACATGCACCGGCTGCCGGGCGACCACCAGCACGTCGCGCTCGTCCCCCAGTGGGACCTCCTCGAACTGCTCGCCGGCGCCGCGGCCGAGGAGCCCTCGTTCACCCTCGTCCGGCAGGCCGACGTCACCGGCCTGGTCCGGGAGGCCGGACGGGTCGCGGGCGTCCGCTGGACCGACCGCACCACCGGCGAGGAGCACGTGCTGCGCGCGGCGCTCACCGTGGCCTGCGACGGCCGGCACTCCGCGGTGCGCGCCGCGGCCGGGCTGCGGCCACGCGGGTTCGGCGTCCCGATGGACGTGTGGTGGTTCCGCCTCCCCCGCCACGCCGAGGACGTCGCCGGCGGCGTCGGCCGCTTCACCCGCGGCCACTTCTGCGTGCTGATCGACCGCGGCGACTACTGGCAGTGCGCCTACCTGATCCGCAAGGGCAGCGACGCCGAGCTGCGCGCCGCGGGGATCGGCGAGCTGCGGCGGCGGCTGGCGGGGCTGGTCCCGTGGTTGGCCGACCGCGTCGACACCCTTGCGTCCTGGGACGACGTCAAGCTGCTCGACGTGCGGCTCGACCGGTTGCGCCGCTGGTACGCCGACGGCCTGCTGCTGGTCGGCGACGCGGCGCACGCGATGTCGCCCGTCGGCGGCGTCGGGATCAACCTGGCCGTCGCCGACGCGGTGGCGGCCGCCCGGCTGCTCGCTCCCGAGCTGCGCCGCAACGGCCGTGCGACGACCCGCGCGCTGCACCGGGTCCAGCTGCGTCGCTGGTGGCCGACGGCCCTGGTGCAGGGCGCGCAACGGGTCGCGCACCGGGTGGTCATCGGCACGGCGCTCGACACCGGTCGCGGCGCGACACCGCCGGTCGCGGCAACGTTGCCGCTGCCGGTCCGGATCCTGCAGCGGTTCCCGGTGCTGCAGGGCATCCCGGCGCGGCTGGTCGCGATCGGCCCGCTGCCCGAGCACGCGCCGGTGTGGGCACGCCGTCCGGTCGCCACCGCCGGACGTGAGGCCCCCGCACGCACCTGATCGCGATGTTCGTGCCGTTCGTCCGTCGAGGGGGCCGGCTGCGGGAGGGCGCGCCCGGCGTCGGGTCGGCATGATGTCGACGAGGCCGTCGACACCGGAGTCGCGGCCACGGATCGGAGGAACCGTGTCCTACCAGCTCACCGTGCTCTACCACCACCCCGCGGACGCCGCGGCGTTCGACAAGCACTACGACGAGGTGCACACCCCCATCGCGGGCAAGCTCCCCGACCTGCGGAGCTTCTCCGTCAGCAGGCCGCAGCCCGGCCCCGACGGCGCGCAGCCCGCCTACCACCTGGTCGCGGTGCTGACGTGGGACTCGGCCGAGGCGATGGGTGCGTCCATGTCGAGCGACGCGGGCAAGGCCGCCGTCGCCGACCTGGGCAACTTCGCGGGCGCCGGCGTGACCATGCTGACCGGCCCCAGCGACGCGGTGGTCTGACCGCCACTCACGAGGGCGCGACGACGGCGGCGCCACCCCGGACCGGGGGACGCCGCCGTCGTGCGGGGACGGGTCAGGCGGGCGCGGAGGCCTGGCGGCTGACGAGCGCGGCCAGCCGGTCGCCGATGGAACGGGTGTGGCTGTTGGCGCCGTGGTCGCGCGTCGCGAGGTCGAACGCCACGGCGGCCTCGATCCGACGCGCGGCGTCGGACCGGCCGAGGTGGTCGAGCAGGAGCGCGACCGACAGGACGGCGGCCGTCGGGTCGGCGATGCCCTGTCCGGCGATGTCGGGGGCGCTGCCGTGCACCGGCTCGAACATGCTGGGGTTGCGTCCCGACGCGTCGATGTTGCCGCTGGCGGCCAGCCCGATGCCGCCGGTCACCGCGGCCGCGAGGTCGGTGAGGATGTCGCCGAACAGGTTGTCGGTGACGATCACGTCGTAGCGCGACGGGTCCGTGACGAGGTGGATCGTCGTCGAGTCGACGTGCTGGTAGGCGACCGTGACGTCCGGGTGTTCGAGCGAGACCTCCTCGACGATCCGGGACCACAGCGCGCCGGCGAACGCGAGCACGTTGGTCTTGTGCACGAGCGTGAGGTGCTTGCGCGGCCGGCGCTCGGCACGGGCGAAGGCGTCGCGGACCACGCGCTCGATGCCGAAGGCGGTGTTGGTGCTCACCTCCGTCGCGACCTCCTGCGGAGTGTCCTTGCGCAGCAGGCCGCCGGTGCCGACGTACGGGCCCTCGGTGCCCTCGCGGACGACGACGAGGTCGATCTCGGGGTTGCCCGCCAGCGGTCCGCGCACGCCCGGGTAGAGGCGCGCGGGCCGCAGGTTGACGTGGTGGTCGAGCTCGAAGCGCAGCCGCAGCAGCAGGCCGCGCTCGAGGATGCCGCTCGGGACCGACGGGTCGCCGACCGCGCCCAGCAGGATCGCGTCGTGTCCCCGCAGCTCCGTCAGCACCGACTCCGGGAGGAGCTCGCCGGTGGAGTGCCAGCGGGCGGCGCCGAGGTCGTAGTTGGTGGTCTCGGCGCCGGGCGCTACCTCGTTCAGGACCTTGAGCGCCTCGTCGATGACCTCCGGGCCGATGCCGTCGCCGGGAATGACCGCTAGGCGCATGTCCAGATACCTCTCTGTTTGGGGAGTCGCAGCACGCTACCCGCTGCGACACCGCCGATCGGTCGCCGTCCACTCTTCCGAGGTCACCCGTATCGGTGGAACAGGTGCCCACGGGACGGCCCGACGGTGCCGCCGGGAGCGCGACACGCCCCCGAGCGGGTCTGATTGTCCGCCCGAGGTTCGCGCCGGCGGCAGCCGGGGTACACCGGCTGCCGCCGGTCGGGGCCGGGTGCGGACCGTCAGGGACCCGCGAAACCCGGGCCCGTGTCAGTCGAGCGAGATGAGCCGGACGGTCTTCGCGCCGACCGAGGCACCGATGGGCTCGAGCACGGCCGGGTCGATCGGGCGGTCGACGCGCAGCAGCATGATCGCGTCGCGGCCGTCGGTGGTCTGGCTGATCTGCGCGGCCTCGATGTTGACGGCGGCCTCGCCCAGCAGCGACCCGACGCGGCCCATCACCCCGGGGCGGTCGGCGTACTCGAGCAGCAGGATGTCGCCCTCGGCCCGCAGGTCGAAGTGCCGGCCGTTGATCTCGACGAGCTTCTCGACCTGCGCACGGCCGGTCAGCGTGCCCGAGACGGTGATCGCCTCGCCGTCGGCCATCGCGGCGCGCAGCTGCACGACGCTGCGGTGGTTGGCGCTCTCGGGGGCCGTGGTCAGCTCGACCGCGACGCCGCGCTCCGCGGCCAGCGCCGGCACGTTGACGAACGTGACCTGGTCCTCGACGACGTGGGTGAACACCCCGCGCAGGGCCGCGAGCGGCAGGACCGAGACGTCCTCGGAGGAGAGCTCGCCCGCGACGTCGACGGTGATCGAGCTGGGCACGCGCCCGGCCAGGGCGTGCAGCACCGTGCCCATCTTCTGCACGAGCGGCAGGTACGGCCGGACCTCCTCGCCGACCGCGCCGTCGATCTGCACGTTGACCGCGTCGGGCACGAACTCGCCCGCGAGCGCCAGCTGGACCGACCTGGCGACGTCGGTGCCCGCGCGGTCCTGCGCCTCGTCGGTGGACGCGCCCAGGTGCGGGGTGACGACGACGTTCTCCAGCTCGAAGAGCGGGCTGGAGGTCGTCGGCTCGGTGACGTAGACGTCGATGCCCGCGCCGCCGACGTGCCCGGAACGGACGGCCTCGGCGAGGGCGGCCTCGTCGACCAGCCCGCCGCGGGCGGCGTTGACGATGATCACGCCCTTCTTGGTGATCGCGAGCTGGTCCTTGCCGATCAGCCCGAGGGTCTCGGGGGTCTTCGGCAGGTGGATCGAGATGACGTCGGCCCGGCGCAGCACGTCCTCGAGCGAGGCCAGCTCGATGCCGAGCTGGGCGGCACGGGCCGGGGCGACGTAGGGGTCGTACGCGATCAGCGTGACGCCGAACGCGGCGAGCCGCTGCGCGACGAGCTGACCGATCTTGCCCAGGCCGACGATGCCCACGGTCTTGCCGTTGAGCTCGACGCCGGTGTAGGCGCTGCGCTTCCACTGCCCCTGGCGCAGCGCGGCGTCGGCGGGGGCGACGTGGCGGGCCGCGGCCAGCAGCAGCGCGATGGCGTGCTCGGCGGCGGAGACGATGTTCGACGTCGGCGCGTTGACGACCATGACGCCGCGCGCCGTGGCGGCGGGGACGTCGACGTTGTCGAGGCCGACGCCGGCGCGCGCGACGACCTTGAGGCGGGTCGAGGCGGCGAGGACCTCGGCGTCGACCTTGGTGGCCGAGCGGACGAGGAGTGCGTCGGCGTCGGCGACCGCGGCGAGGAGCGCCGGCCGGTCGGTTCCGTCGACGTGGCGGATCTCGACGTCGTCGCCGAGCAGCTCCACCGCGGACGGCGCGAGCTTCTCGGCGAGGAGGACGACAGGACGGGCGGCGGCGGTGCTCACGGCGGTTGCAGGGCTCCCGGGTCGGTCGGTAGGGACCCCCCGATCCTAGGGCCGCCCGCCGACGGCCCTGCAGCCAGCGTGAGCGGCGCAATAGCGCAACCTGCACGAATGGTCGGTGTCCGCGCCGGGACGGGCCGGCCCCGTGTCCGGTTCGCCGCAGTCGGATCCGGGCGAGCGGCCGGTTTCGGCAGCCGAACGGCCGTGGCGGACAGGGGCCTGATGTGACCAGGATGACGCGCATGACCCGCACCGAGGCGAACCGGCCCGCGGCGAACCGCAGCGCGGCGCCCCGCACCGAGGGCCTGTCCCTGCACGCCTTCACCGACCTCGACGACGACGCACCCGAGATCGGCCCGTTCGTCAGCGCGCTGGAGGCGTTCGACCGGCTGCCGCTGCTCGGCGAGCTGAAGAAGCTGGCGATCCAGCGCACGCGCACGGGCCCCGGCGCGACGGTGCTCGACGTCGGCTGCGGGTTCGGGCTGGAGAGCCTGCGGCTGGCGCGGGCCGTCACACCGGGCGGGTCGGTCACCGGCGTCGACGCGAGCGCCCGCTTCGTCGCCGAGGCGCAGCGCCGCGCGGCCGCGGAGGGGCTGACGGTCACGTTCGTCGAGGGGGACGCGGCGGACCTGCCGTTCCCCGACGACGCCTTCGACGTCACCCGCGCCGAGCGCGTGCTGGTCTACCTGCCCGACCCCGACGCCGCCCTCGCCGAGATGGTCCGGGTGACCCGTCCGGGCGGGCGGATCGCGGTGATCACGCCGGACTTCGACACGAACACGATCGGCGTCGGCGACCGGGCGACGACCCGCGCGATCCTGGCCCACGAGGCGGACACGGCCGTCGTACACCCCTGGCTGCCGCGCACGCTCGGACCCGCGCTGCGCGCCGCGGGGGCGCACGACGTCGAGGTCGCGAGCCGGATGGTCGTGTTGTCCCCCGACCTCGCGGCGAGCTACTTCGCGACCGTCGGACGCTCGGCGGCCGCGGCCGGCGCGGTCTCGGAGGAGGACGCGCAGGTCTGGGTCGCCGAGATCGCGCAACGCCACCGCGAGGGCACGCTGTTCGCCGCGATCGGCTACTACCTGTTCACGGCGACGGTCTGACCCGACCCGTCAGGCCGGGACGGCGGTCCGACCCGCGAGCAGCTCGAACGAGCGGTACCAGGCCGCCCGGTCGACGGCCGGGCTCGTGACGATCAGCTCGTCGATCCCGACCCGGGCGGCGAACTCCGTGAGGTACTGCTCGACGACGTCGGGCGTACCGGCGGCGGTGTAGCGCATCATGTTCAGCACCTGGCGACCCGCGGGCAGGTCGAGCGCGGCGACGGCCTCGGCGTCGGTCAGCTCGTGGCCACCCCGGCTCAGCAGCCGTTTGACCCGGTCGATCCGGGCGAGCCGCAGCAGCTCGTCGGCGTCCGCGGCGGAGTCGGCGACCAGCACGTTGACCCCCGCCATCACCAGCGGCGCCGCGAGCTGGGCCGACGGCCGGAACTCGGTCCGGTACATCTCGACGGCCTGCTCGAGCGCCTCCGGCGCGAAGTGGGACGCGAAGGCGTAGGGCAGCCCGAGGATCGCGGCCACCTGCGCGCCGTAGAGCGAGGAACCGAGCACGTAGAGCGGGACGGCGGTGCCCTTGCCGGGGAACGCCTCGACCCCCGGCACGAGCGACTGCTCGCCGAGGAACGCCTGCAGCTCCTGGACGTCCTGCGGGAAGGTCTCCGACGCCCGCGGGTCGCGGCGCAGCGCCCGGAACGTGGCCTGGTCGGTGCCCGGGGCGCGGCCGAGACCCAGCTCGATGCGGCCGGGGTAGAGCTCGGCGAGCGTGCCGAACTGCTCGGCGACCTGCAGCGGCGAGTGGTTGGGCAGCATGATGCCGCCCGCGCCGAGGGTGATCCGCTCGGTGTTCGCCGCGACGTGCCCGATCAGCACGCTCGTCGCCGACGACGCGATCGCGCGCATGTTGTGGTGCTCGGCGTACCAGATGCGCCGGTAGCCCCAGCGCTCCGCCCGGCGCGCCAGCTCGACGCTCGCGGCGAGCCCCTCGGCGACCGACTCACCCGGGGGGACGAGGGCGAGGTCGAGGATCGACAGCGGGGGCAGGGACACGGCAGGCACCTCTCGACGGGGAACGCTCATCCCGCCCAACGCCGTGCGCGCCGCGTCTCTTCCCCGGAACGCACGAACGGCCCTCTCCCGCGACTGCGGGGAAGGGCCGTTCGAGCAGCGGGAGAAGGCCTTACTTGGCCTTCTCGCCCACCCAGCTCATGAGGCCGCGGAGCTTCTCGCCGACCTGCTCGATCGGGTGCTCGGCGCCCTGCTTCTGCAGACGGGTGAAGTTGGGCCGGCCGGCCTCGTCCTCGGCGACCCACTCGGAGGCGAAGCGCCCGTCCTGGATCTCGGCGAGGATCTTCTTCATCTCCTCCTTGGTCGCCGCGTTGACCACGCGCGGGCCGCGGGTGAGGTCGCCGTACTCGGCGGTGTCGGAGATCGAGAAGCGCTCGTTGGCGATGCCGCCCTCGTACATGAGGTCGACGATCAGCTTGAGCTCGTGCAGGCACTCGAAGTAGGCGATCTCCGGGGCGTAGCCCGCCTCGGTGAGCACCTCGAAACCGGTCTGGACCAGCGCCGCGGCACCACCGCAGAGGACGGCCTGCTCGCCGAACAGGTCGGTCTCGGTCTCCTCCTTGAACGTGGTCTCGATGACGCCCGCGCGGGCGCCGCCGATCCCGGCCGCGTACGAGAGGGCGAGCGCCTTGGCGTTGCCGGAGGCGTCCTGCTCGACGGCGATCAGGGCGGGCACGCCCTTGCCGTCGACGAACTGGCGACGGACCAGGTGGCCGGGCCCCTTCGGGGCGACCATGGCGACGTCGACGTCGGCAGGCGGCTTGATCAGGTCGTAGCGGATGTTGAAGCCGTGCCCGAAGAAGATCGCGTCGCCGCTCTTGAGGTTCGGCGCGATGTCCTCGGCGTAGATGAAGCGCTGCTTGGTGTCCGGGGCCAGGATCATGATCAGGTCGGCCCACGCCGACGCCTCGGCCGGGGTGAGCACCTCCAGACCCTCGTCCGCGGCCTTCTGCCGGCTCTTCGACCCCTCGGGCAGGCCGATCTTCACCTCGACGCCGGAGTCGCGCAGCGACAGCGCGTGCGCGTGCCCCTGCGAGCCGTAGCCGATCACGGCGACCTTGCGGCCCTGGATGATCGACAGGTCGGCGTCGTCGTCGTAGTAGATGTTCACGCTCATGACGGGTGGTACGTCCTCTCCCAGGGGGTGTTCGGGGGCAAGTCTCTAACGCATCGCCGCGGCGGTGATGGACCGGGGCCCCCGACCCACCGCGACCATCCCGGACTTGACCATCTCGCGGATGCCGTAGGGCTCCAGGATCCGCAGCAGCGCCCCGAGCTTGTCGACGGTGCCGGTGGCCTCGATCGTCAGCGCCTCGGGCGCGACGTCGACGACCTTGGCCCGGAACAGCTCGGCGGCCTCGAGCACCTGGCTGCGGATCGCGGCGTCGGCACGCACCTTGACCAGGAGCAGCTCCCGCTGCACCGACGCCGCCGGGTCGAGCTCGACGATCTTGATGACGTTGACCAGCTTGTTGAGCTGCTTGGTCACCTGCTCCAGCGGCAGGTCCTCGACGGCGACGACGATCGTCATCCGCGAGACGCCCTCCTGCTCGGTCGGGCCGACCGCCAGGGAGATGATGTTGAAGCCGCGCCGGGAGAACAGGCCCGAGACGCGGGCGAGGACACCGGGCTTGTCCTCGACGAGGACCGACAGCGTGTGGGTCTGCATCACTTCGCGTCCTCGTCGTTCCCGTGCGCGCCGTGCTCCAGCGCGCGTTCCACCACGGCGTCGATCTCGACGACGTCCGCGGCCAGCTCGTCGCCCTCGAAGAGCGGCCGGATGCCGCGGGCGGCCATGACCTCGTTGTTCGACGTGCCGGCCGCGACCATCGGCCAGACCTGCGCGTCGGCGCCGACGGTGAAGTCGATCACGACGGGCCGGTCGTCGATCTCCATGGCCTGCCTGATGACGCGGTCGACCTCGTCCTTGGACTCGGCACGCAGCCCGACGCAGCCCATCGCCTCGGCGAGCAGCTTGAAGTCGGGGATGCGGTGCTTGTGGGTGCCGAGGTCGGTGTTGGAGTACCGCTCCGAGTAGAAGAGGTTCTGCCACTGCCGGACCATGCCCAGGTTGCCGTTGTTGATCACGGCGACCTTGATCGGGATGCCCTCGATCGCGCAGGTGGCGAGCTCCTGGTTGGTCATCTGGAAGCAGCCGTCACCGTCGATGCACCAGACGACGTCGTCGGGGCGGGCCATCTTGGCGCCCATGGCCGCCGGCACCGCGAAGCCCATCGTCCCGAGGCCGCCCGAGTTCAGCCACGAGCGCGGCTTCTCGTACTTGATGAACTGCGCGGCCCACATCTGGTGCTGGCCGACGCCCGCCGCGTACACGGCGTCGGGGCCGGCGATCGCGCCGATCCGCTCGATGACGTACTGCGGCGACAGCGAGCCGTCGTCGGGCCAGTCGTACCCCAGCGGGAACGTCGTGCGCAGGTCGTCGAGCCGGGTCCACCAGGCACCGAGGTCGACGACGTCGACCTCGCGCTCGGCGCGGACGGCCTCGATCAGCTCGACGATGACCTCCTTGCAGTCGCCGACGATCGGCACGTCGGCGCGGCGGTTCTTGGAGATCTCGGCCGGGTCGATGTCGGCGTGCACCACCGCGGCGTGCGGCGCGAACGTCTCCAGCTGGCCGGTGACGCGGTCGTCGAAACGCGAGCCGAGCGCGACCAGCAGGTCGGCCTCCTGCAGGGCCGCGACGGCCGCGACCGTGCCGTGCATGCCGGGCATCCCCACGTGCTGCGGATGGCTGTCGGGGAACGCCCCGCGGGCCATCAGCGTCGTCACGACCGGGATGTTCGTCAGCTCGGCCAGCTCCAGGAGCTCCTCGGAGGCGTCGGCCTTGAGCACGCCGCCGCCGACGTAGAGCACCGGCCGCTCGGCGGCGGCCATGAGCTTGGCCGCCTCGCGGATCTGCTTGCCGTGCGGCCGGGTCGTCGGCCGGTAGCCGGGCAGGCGCAGCTCCGGGGGCCACGAGAACGTCGTCTGCTCCTGCAGGACGTCCTTGGGGATGTCCACCAGCACCGGGCCGGGTCGGCCCGTCGACGCGAGGTGGAAGGCCTCGGCGATCGCGCGCGGGATCTCCGTCGCGTCGGTCACCAGCATGTTGTGCTTGGTCACCGGCATGGTGATGCCGGTGATGTCGGCCTCCTGGAAGGCATCCGTGCCGATCAGCGGACGGGTCTGCTGACCGGTGATGGCCACGACCGGGATCGAGTCCATGTAGGCGTCGGCGATCGGGGTGACGAGGTTGGTCGCGCCGGGACCCGACGTGGCCATGCAGACCCCGACCTTGCCGGTGGCCTGCGCGTACCCGGTCGCCGCGTGGCCGCCGCCCTGCTCGTGGCGGACCAGGACGTGCCGCACCCGGGTCGAGTCGAGCAGCGGGTCGTAGGCGGGCAGGATCGTGCCGCCCGGGATGCCGAAGACGACCTCGCAGCCGATCTCCTCCAGCGAGCGCACGAGCGACTGCGCGCCCGTCATCGGCTCGGGGCCGATCTGCGGTCCGGGGACGACGTCGGGACGCGCCGACACGGCCTCGGGCCGGGCCGGGGAACCGGGCCGCCCGGGCGGCGGTGCCGGTTTCGGGCCGGCTGCGCCTGGGCGGGGGGTGGCGGTGGTCATCGGTCAGCCTCGCTGCGTCGTGGGCATGGAGTCAGGTCAGGGCATGAAAAAACCCTCGCCGCCGTAGGCGGAACGAGGGTGGCGCGTCGTCGTCCGAGTACTCGATCAGAACTCAGGCGAGAACGCGCCTGCGAATTACGAGAAGGTCGGTGACGAACATGCGTCCGACGCTAGCACGCATCGGTTCCGGATGGTCAACCGGCCGCCGCCATCACCCGGCGGGGTGCGACGATGTGCCGGTGAGCACCACCGAACAGCGTCCGGACCAGGAGACCCACCCCGTGAGCGGACCGGCCGCGCAGGACCCCGCACCGCCGCCGCGGGCCGTGTTCCGGCCCACCCGGCTGTCCTACCTGTTCGTCGTCGCGCTGGCGGTGGTCGCGGTCCCGTTCGCGTTCGGCGCCCCCTGGTTCTGGCTCTTCTACCTCGTGCCGCTCGCGATCGCGTGGTGGATCGCGCGGACACGCACCGTCGTCGACAGCGAGGCGGTGGCCGTCCGCCGGGCCTTCGGTGGCCGCCGCGTACCGTGGGCGGAGATCAGCTCGCTGCGTCTGCAACCCGCCACCCGGTCCCGGGGTGCCCGGGTCAGCGCCGTGCTGACCGGCGGCGGGGAGCTCCTGCTGCCCGCCGTGACCGTTCGCGACCTGTCCCAGCTCGCCGCCGCCAGCGGCGGCCGGCTGCCCGATCCGGCTGGAGAGTGAGCCCGATGCCGGCCCTGCGTTCCCGTGTCACCACCCATGGCCGCAACGCCGCCGGTGCGCGTTCCCTGTGGCGCGCCACCGGGATGACCGACGACGACTTCGGCAAGCCGATCGTCGCCATCGCCAACAGCTACACCCAGTTCGTGCCGGGCCACGTGCACCTCAAGGATCTCGGCGACCTCGTCGCCGAGGCGGTCCGCGAGGCCGGCGGCGTCCCTCGCGAGTTCCACACGATCGCCGTCGACGACGGCATCGCGATGGGCCACGGCGGCATGCTCTACTCGCTGCCCAGCCGCGAGGTCATCTCCGACGCCGTCGAGTACATGGTCAACGGCCACGCCGCCGACGCGCTCGTCTGCATCTCCAACTGCGACAAGATCACCCCGGGCATGCTCAACGCCGCGATGCGGCTGAACATCCCCACGGTGTTCGTCTCGGGCGGGCCGATGGAGGCCGGCAAGGCCGTGGTCGTGGGCGGCGTCGCGCAGGCGCCCACCGACCTCATCACCGCGATCTCCGCGTCGGCCTCCACCGAGGTCGACGACGACGGCCTCGACGTCGTCGAGCGCTCCGCGTGCCCGACGTGCGGGTCGTGCTCGGGCATGTTCACCGCCAACTCGATGAACTGCCTCACCGAGGCGCTGGGGCTCGCCCTGCCGGGCAACGGCTCCACCCTCGCCACCCACGCCGCCCGCCGCGAGCTGTTCCTGGAGGCCGGGCGGACCGTCGTGGAACTGGCGACGCGCTGGTACCGCGACGACGACGCGTCGGTCCTGCCCCGCAGCATCGCGACCCGCGACGCGTTCGAGAACGCCATGGCGCTCGACGTCGCAATGGGCGGTTCCACCAACACCGTGCTGCACATCCTCGCGGCGGCGCAGGAGGGCGAGATCGACTTCACCCTCGCCGACATCGACGCCATCTCCCGGCGGGTCCCCTGTCTCGCCAAGGTCTCGCCGAACTCCAGCTACCACATGGAGGACGTGCACCGGGCGGGCGGCATCCCGGCGATCCTGGGCGAGCTGCGCCGGGCCGGCCTGCTCCACGAGGACGTCCACACCGTGCACTCCCCGTCGCTGCAGGCCTGGCTCGACGAGTGGGACGTCCGCGGCGCGGCGCCGTCGGAGCGGGCCGTGGAGCTGTTCCACGCCGCGCCGGGCGGGGTCCGCACCACCGAGGCGTTCTCCACGCAGAACCGCTGGTCCTCGCTCGACACCGACGCCGCGGGCGGCTGCATCCGCGACCGCGAGCACGCCTACACCGCCGACGGCGGCCTGGCCGTGCTGCGCGGCAACCTCGCCGAGAAGGGCGCGGTCATCAAGACCGCCGGCATCCCCGAGGACATCTGGCGCTTCGAGGGCCCGGCGCGGGTCGTCGAGAGCCAGGAGGAGGCCGTCTCGGTCATCCTCACCAAGGAGATCCAGCCCGGCGACGTCCTCGTCGTCCGCTACGAGGGTCCCGCGGGCGGGCCGGGGATGCAGGAGATGCTGCACCCCACCGCGTTCCTCAAGGGCGCGGGCCTCGGCGCGAAGTGCGCCCTGATCACCGACGGCCGGTTCTCCGGCGGATCCAGCGGAATCTCGGTCGGGCACGTCTCCCCCGAGGCCGCCGCGGGCGGGACGATCGGGCTGGTCGAGAACGGCGACCGCATCCTGATCGACGTGCGCTCCCGCACCGTCGAACTGCTCGTCGACGACGAGGTGCTGGCCGCCCGCCGCGCGAAGATGGAGGCCTCCGAGCGGCCGTGGCAGCCCGCCGACCGGCAGCGTCCGGTCACACAGGCGCTGCGGGCCTATGCCGCCCTGGCCACCTCGGCCGACACGGGCGCCGTGCGTTCGGTGCGCTGAACCCCTGCTGTGAGTGGCGATGGTCGTCGGGGCGACCTGCTATGACGACCATTGCCACTCACGACCCCTGGCGATGAGTTCGGCGGTCCGGGTCGGTCCACCCGTCGACCCTCGGCGCTCCCAGGAGGCACCATGACGCGCACCCGCGTGCACAACCTGAACATCTCCCTCGACGGCTACGCCGCCGGCGGGACCGTCACCCTCGACGCCCCGATCGGCGGTGCGGAGGCCCTGTTCGGTGGGTTCGACGGGCGGTTCATCCACGGGATCGACGCCGTCGACGCCCCCGTCACGCTGGACCGGGCGCTGACCACGCTGTGGGGCCAGGGCATCGGTGCCGAGATCATGGGCCGCGCCAAGTTCGGCCCGCCCGCGGGCGACCGGCCCGACGGGTGGCGCGGCTGGTGGGGCGAGGAGCCCCC
>Ga0182736_1001972_pt1 | contig 17239 bp, 16 predicted proteins | sample eDN5th30CKraftBY_FD_128882 | JGI IMG/M metagenome (GOLD analysis project Ga0182736, IMG submission 128882) | Enriched backyard soil microbial communities from Emeryville, California, USA - eDNA 5th pass 30_C Kraft BY (version 2) (version 2) | ecosystem: Environmental > Terrestrial > Soil >... | reverse complement strand
GCCGACGGATTGTTGTCCATCGCCGCGCCATTGCGCGCGCAGTATTCTTCCCACCACTTGATACGCGTGAGCAGTTTCTCTCCGACCTCGCGGCTCACCGCGCGGCGCGTCAGCAGATGCTCCGCGCCATACACTTCCGGCGTTTCGGAAAGAATCGCCGTGCCGCCATGCGCGACGAGCTTGTCGACCGCCGCGCCCAATGCGGGATTCGCCGAAATGCCCGAATAGCCATCCGACCCGCCGCACTGCAAACCGACGATCAGGTGCGACGCCGGCAGCGGCTCGCGCTGCACGCGATTGGCATCGGCGAGCATTTCCTTCACCAGCGCGATGCCGCGTTCGATCGTCTTGCGCGTGCCGCCGCTATCCTGAATCGTGAAGCTCTTCAGATGCGAACCGTCCTTCAGCCCGCTCGATTCGAGCACACCGGAAATCTGATTGGTCTCGCATCCCAGACCCACGAACAGCACCGAATGAAAATTCGGATGCACCGCGTAACCCGCAAGCGTGCGCCGCAAGATGCCGAGCCCTTCGCCCTGCATGTCGATGCCGCATCCGAGACCGTGCGTCAGCGCGATCACGCCGTCGACGTTCGGGTAATCCGCGAGCGCTTCCGGATGCACGTCGCGCCGGAAATGATCGGCGATCGCGCGGGCGACCGTCGCCGAGCAGTTCACGCTCGTCAGCACGCCGACGAAATTGCGCGTGGCGACGCGGCCGTCCTCGCGGCGGATGCCCATGAAAGTCGCGGGCTTGTCGACGAACGGCGTCGGATGCAGATCGACGCCGAACTCGTGCTCGCGCGCGAAATCGGCCATCGACAGATTGTGCGTGTGGACGTGCTGCCCGCGCGCGATCGCTTCCTTCGCCACGCCGATGATCTGGTTGTAGCGCTTCACGGGCGCGCCCGCCGCGATATCGCGCGTCGCGATCTTGTGGCCCGGCGGAATCAGCCCGGCGACGACGAGATCCTCCGACGCGATCCGCGCGCCGGAGAGCAACTGACGCGTCGCGATCACGACGTCGTCGTTGGGATGCAGCCGGATGACCGCATGGTCGGTGGATGTGGTGGACATGGTTTTGTTCTCAGACTCAGACCGTGGAAGGTGCGCGACCGTCGTCGCGCCGGGCTTGCTCTTCTTCGGCGCGATTGAGCGGTTCGATCTTGCCGACAATGAAAAGATAGCTGAACGCGCCGAGGAAGCAGAAGCCGCCCGCGACGCACAGCGGAATCACGAACGAGCCCTTGGTGATCGCGAGCATCACGCCGGTGAACGTGGTGATGACGATGCCCGCCAGATTCGACGCGAAATTCTGGATGCCGCCGATCGACGCGACGTGATCCGGCGTCGGCGCGACGTCGCTCGGGAGCGACCAGATCGATGCAGCGGCGAACGCGAGACTCGCGTAAGCGATGCCGAAGAACGCGAGCATCAGATAAATGTTTTCGACGAACGCGCACAGCGTGATGACGGACGACATCAGCATGCCGCCGACCATGCAGGTCTTGCGTGCGGCGGTCAGGCTCCAGCCGCGCTTGAAGAGCGAATCGGAGATGAAGCCGCCGAGCCAGCCGCCGGGAATCGACATCAGCGCGGGAATCGTGCCGAGCGTGCCGAGCGATTTCAGCGAGAAGCCGTGCGCCTGTACGAGATAGCTCGGGAACCAGGTGATGAAGAAGTAGATCACGAAGTTCAGGCAGAAGAAGCCGAGCATCATGCCCCACAGCGTGCGGTACTTGAACAGCGACGCCCACGACACCTTGTTCTTCGGCGCAACCGGCACCGGCGCGACATCGGTCTCGCCGGTGAGATCGCCCTTCGACTTGTTACGGTAGATCAGGAACCAGCCGAGAATCCACACGAAGCCGATCACGCCGGTAATGACGAACGACGCTTCCCAGCCGAACGAGCTGATGATGAACGCGACGACCGGAATGGACAGTGCCGAACCCACGCGCGAGCCCGAATCGAAGATGCTGGTCGCGAATGCGCGCTGCGATTTTGTGAACCATTGCGACACGAGCTTCGCGCACGACGGATACGCGCCCGCTTCGCCGACGCCCAGCATCAGGCGGCAGCCGAACATGCCGACGACGCTCGTCGCAACCGCGGTCAACGCCGTGAACACCGACCACCAGCCCACCGCGAGCGGCAATGCGATGCGTGCGCCGACGCGATCGACGAACCAGCCGAACGGCATCTGCATGAGCGCGTAGCTCCAGAAGAAGCCGCTCAGGATGAAGCCCATTTCGGCCGGGCCGATATTGAGCGCTTTTTCGATTTGCGGCGCGGCGACCGCAAGGTTTGCACGATCGATGTAATTGATCGCGATTGCCAGAAAGGCCAGAAATATCACTACCCAACGCATTTTGCGCATCGTTTGTCTCCTCAATGGGGCGGCACTTCAATGTGTTCCAGCTCGATCCGCGATGCCGGCGCGGTGAGCCGTGATTGAAAATCGGTCGGGCCGGTCGTCAGGCGGTTTCGAGTGCGTCGCGAAGACGCGTTTGTTCGATGTCGAGCTTCAGTTCGCGCGCCAGATCGATGACGGGCTGAAAGCGTCGAACTTTCTTCTCGTCGTGATTGCGCGCGATGTCAGCGAGCCGATGGACGAGAAACGGGTTCTCGAAGCGGTCGCGCACGCTCGCGAGGTAGTCGGCCGCAACGTCGCCTTTGCCGAGCGCCGCGAATACGGGAAGCACTTCGTCGCGCCACGTCGCTTCGAGCGGCTCGCGATAGGCCGGATCGCGCATCGCGTCGAGTACGGTCATGTCCGGCGAGCCGTCGCGCGTGCGCCAGATCTGCGCGAGCATCGTGTGACCGAGATTCAGCATCAGAAGCTTGAGGCGTTCGTAGTGCGCGAGATCGTCGGTGACGACGATGTCCTCGTGCTCGCACGGCAATACCATGCCGTCCTGACGCTCGATCGCCCACAGCGCGTACGGCTCCGCGATCGCGCCGACAGGTTGTATCGGCTCCGACACGATGCGGTCCACGAGCGAATTCACCCACACGCAGTCGTTCGTCAGATAAGCGATGAACGCGTCGTCGACGTTCCAGCCGCGCGCCACGCCGATGACCAGATCGCGCAGCGTATCGCCGTTGCGCGAAACGAGTTCGCAGGGCAGAAGCGTGATCGGCGCGCCGCCGGCGCGATGCCGCGCGTGCAGCAGCACCGCGAGCTTCGCCGCGAAGCCGCGCGGCGTGCGCTGGCCGTCGAGCAGATCGGCGGTGTCTTCATCGAAAAGCGCGTACCCTGCGTCGGCGGTGTTCGAGACGATCACTTTCACGTCGCGCTTCACGCGCTCGATCAGCACGGGCCAGTCTTCGTTCGCGTGCAGCGCTTCGGTGATGGCGTCGCATTCGACCGTCATATCGATGGTTTCATCGCGCTGACGGCCACGGATGCGCACCGGATAACGCCCGGCCGAGCGCAAGGCCTCGACACGCGCGCGGCTGTCGGCGCTCGACGTCGTCTGGACGACGGTAATCTTGCCGAGCGCTTTCGCCGGATCGCGGCGCGCTGCAACGGTCACGAAAAAATCGACGTGTGCCTGCAAAAAGCGGCTGGTGCCGAATTGGAGAATCGGATTGCTCATCGTCGCGCGCGCTAGGGAGGAATTTGGTCTGGGAACGGTTCCAGATCGCCGTAAAAAAATTGGCCCACCTGGCCTTACCGGATTGCATACTAGTGTCTTGAAATAGAATTGGTCAAGCCACTTGTAAGCAGTCTGCGGACGGCAAACGCCCGCCCCACGGCGCGTCAACCCTTCCACTGATTACAATCCACGTTTTCCCCGAGACGAAAAGCAGGAGCCAGCTCGTGAGCGTCAAACCAGCCGAAACGCGTCGCCTCTATCTACAGATCGCCGACAAGCTGCGCGGGCTGATCGAGCAGCAGGATTTCGCGCCGAACGCCCGCTTGCCGTCCGAGCGCGAACTGGCGCAGACGCTCGGCGTGTCGCGGCCATCGGTGCGCGAGGCGCTTGTCGCGCTGGAACTGGAAGGGCGCGTCGAAATTCGCATGGGCTCGGGCGTGTACATCGTCGCGGCGCCGTCGGCGAAGCCGGCGACGAGCGAAGCGGAACTGGGCGAAAGCCCGATCGAGATCATGAACGCGCGCGGCGTAATCGAGGGCGCGATCGCGGCGAGCGTCGCGCCGTTCTCGAAACCGAAAGAGATCAAGGCGTTGCGCGCCGTGTACGAGACGATGGCGCGCGAAGTCGCGAACGGCCAGGTGCCGATGGCGGCCGATCGCGCGTTTCACATCGCGATCGCGCAGATGACCGGCAACGACGTGCTCGTGCGAACGGTCGGCAGCCTGTATGACGAGCGGCATAGTCCGCTGTCATCGACACTACGTGGGCACTTCGAAGGAGAGGAAACGTGGGCGGCCGCGCTTGGCGAGCATCGCGAGATTCTGGAAGCACTGGAAGCGCGCGACGCCATACAGGCGCAAGCCGCGATGCAGCGGCACATGCGTCAGTCCGCGGCGCGCCTCATGACCAAACGCAAAAGCTAACGCCGGCGCGCGCTCGGAACGCGCACCGGTTTCAGACGCGCGATCGCGTCAGCCCGGATAGGCTTCATCGACCTTCAGACCCGCCAGCTTGAAGATCACGCGCAACGTTTGCGGCGCAATCTCGCGGCGTGACGCGAGCGTCGTCAGGACGAAATCCATCACCTTGGCGTACTTCAGCATGGTCAGGCACGTTTCGATATCGGTGGAGCCGTCGCGCATCGATTCGGCGAGGCGCAACATCTCCACGGAAATCTCTCGTGCCATTTCGAGTTCGAGTTGCTGCTTTTCGCTCCACGCGGGCATCGCGGTCAGTGCCGCGAGCATCTCCTGAAATTGTTTCTCTGCTTTCTTGTCCGGGATCGCATCCATCGCCGTCCTCTCATGTTCATGGCGCCGGCGAGTCGCATTCGCCGCGCTGTGCGTTAGGTGTTACGTAACAAGGTGGGCGCGGGTGACGACGTTCGACGTGTCGAGGCACGGCTTGTTACTGGCTTGTTGCTCCTGCTTGCTGCATCGGTACGCAGCCGCGAGGCCACGCTGTGTCGTCTTTTCCAATGGCCTCATTGTCCGACGATGCACAATCCGTTCCATGCGTTTGCTGCCACGCATTGGCCGATCAGCCGTGGCTGGAACAAGAGCGTCTTCGCGCTTTTGGGTAAACTTCCCCTTTTGAGACGGCAGAACCAGCGGTTAGCGCACATTCGGCGCGAACTGCTCCGCTTTTTTTATTCAACACACCTTCAAGATGACCAGGAAGTCCTCCGCGTCGGCTCCGGGCACACCCGACCCATCCACCAAACACGAGATTCGTCCAGGCCAGTCGATCGAACTGCTGAAGGAACTCCATATCCTCACGCGCGACGGCAAGATGAATCAGGACAGCCGCCGCAAACTGAAGCAGGTCTATCACCTCTATCAGTTCATCGAACCGCTTCTCGCCGAAGTTCACGAGCGCCAAGGGGCCGTATCACTTGTCGATCACGGTGCAGGAAAATCCTATCTTGGGTTTATTCTCTACGATCTCTTCTTCAAGACTCTGCGCGATCGGTCACACATCTTTGGAATCGAGACGCGCGAAGAGCTCGTAAAAAAATCGGAAGAATTGGCTGGCCGACTCGGGTTTACGGGGATGTCATTTTTGAATCTGTCGGTGGCCGAATCAATTGATTCAGATCGTCTACCTGATTCGATCGATATCGTCACCGCGCTTCACGCGTGCAACACCGCCACCGACGACGCCATCCAGTTCGCTCTGCAAAAGAAAGCGAAATACATCGTCGTGGTGCCGTGCTGTCAGGCGGAAGTGGCTTCGGTGCTGCGCAAGAACAAGGGCCACTCGCTTTCGAAGAACGTGCTGACGGAAATGTGGCGGCATCCGCTGCACACGCGCGAATTCGGGAGCCAGATCACGAACGTGCTGCGCTGCCTGCAGCTCGAATCGCACGGTTATCAGGTGAGCGTAACGGAACTCGTCGGCTGGGAACATTCGATGAAGAACGAGCTCATCGTTGCGCAATTCAAGGACCTGCCGCGCGGCCGGCCTGCGCAAAGGCTGTCTGACGTGCTGGAAACGCTCGGGCTGGACGAGTTGCGCGAGCGCTTTTTCGCGCCCGCGCACTGATCAGGACTTCTCTTTCATCCACGCTGCGAAGCCGTCGTGCCCGAGACGGCGCAGCGTTTCGATATTGCGTTCGTAGATGTCGGCTGCATCGGGAAATGCAGCCACCGCGCGATCGATGCTCGCTTCGCGGATCAGATGGAACGTCGGGTACGGCGCGCGATTCGTGTAGTTGTCGATATCGTCGGGCCCGGTGCCTTCGAACCGATAGTCCGGATGAAAACTCGCGATCTGCAATTCGCCCGCGAGTCCCAATTGATCGACGAGGCGCTCGGCGAAGAAGAGCGCGTCGTTATAGTCGGCGAAATCGGCGAACGCGTGCGGCGTGATGAAAAGCGTCGTGTCGATTACTTCCGCGTCGGTGTCGCGCAAGAGGCGAAGTTCATCGGTCAGTTCCACGACGAGGTCGTCCACGCCGCGCGCCTCGCTCACCACATAGCGAATCTGCTCTTTGACATGCACGCTCTTCGCGAACGGGCACAGGTTGAGTCCGATCACCGCGCGGGTGAGCCAGTGTCGGGTCGCCGCGATCACTTCGTCGCGGTTGCTGCTGTCATTCATGAATCTTCCTGTTTGCGATGCCCGGCGCAGGCCGCCGCGATCAGCGTGCGCGCGATGCGCGGCGCGGCGAGCAGCGGGCCCGAACCGGGGCCGTAGGTCTGGCTCGTCGCGTAGATGCCGTCGACGAGCAACGCGAGCGATTCCGCCAGCTCGACGGGATTATCCGCTCCGGCGGCCGCCGAAATTTCGGCGAGACGGGTTATCAGGTAACTTTTGTTGCGCTCGACCGATTGGCGCGCGGGATGCGCCGGATCGCCGAATTCGCACGCGATGTTCACGAACGGGCAGCCGCGGTAATCGGGCGACGACGCGCGCTTCACCAGATCTTCGAGCGCCTGGACGAGCTGTTTCGCCGGCTCGCCGGGATGTTTCGCGACGCTCGCCTCGAAGCGCCGCCGGAATCTTTCATCCATGCGCTCCAGATACGCGACGACGAGTTCGTCTTTCGACGCGAATTGCCGATACAGGCTCATTTTATTGACGCCCGCCCGCTCGACGACGGCATCGACGCCGATCGCGCGGATGCCGTCGCGATAGAAAAGCTCCTGCGCCGCGTCGAGCAATTGCTCCTGCGCGGTCGCCGCGTCCGTGCGCGCGTTGCGACGGGCGGCGGTTTTCGGCTGATCGGACGTTACTCGGGTCAAGATCGGATCCTCGATGATTTCTGCTGCATGCTTGACATGTTACCGATCGGTAACTAAGCTCGCAACTCTGATGTGACAGAGCGGTAACGAAGGTTCTTGCTTGAGATAAAAATCAACCTGACGGAGCAGCGATGAATTGGGTAGCGAGACGGCTGAACGGCCGTATGCATTACGGCTGGGTCGCGGTGGGCGTCGTGTTCCTGGTGTTGCTCGCGGCGGCTGGCACGCGCGCAACGCCGAGCGTCATGATGTTGCCGCTCGAAAAGCAGTTCGGCTGGTCGCGCGGCACGATTTCGCTGGCGATTTCGATCAATCTCGCGCTCTACGGTCTCGCGGGCCCGTTCGCCGCGGCCGCGATGCAGCGTTTCGGCGTGCGCCCGACCGTGCTGGCCGCAATTGCGACGCTTGCCGCCGGCGTCGGCATTTCGTCGATGATGACCGAGCCGTGGCAAATGGTGCTCGTCTGGGGCGTGATGGTCGGCAGCGCGACGGGCGTGGCCGCGCTCACGCTGTCCGCGACGATCGTGAATCGCTGGTTCACGACGCATCGCGGCCTCGCGATGGGCATTCTCACCGCGAGTTCCGCGACCGGCCAGCTCGTGTTCCTGCCGTTCCTCGCTTCGATCTCCGAGCATTACGGCTGGCGTCCGGTAGTGTTCGTCGTCGCGGCGGCGGCGGCGATCGTGTTGCCGCTCGTCGCGTGGCTGCTGCCCGAGCGCCCGGCCGATCTCTCGCTGCGTCCGGTCGGCGAGACCGCCGACTTGCCGCCCGGCGCGCTCCCGCCGCCGAAAAATCCGATCAAGGTCGCGTTCGGCACGCTCGCGATGGCCAGCAAGACGCGCGATTTCTGGCTGCTGTTCTTCAGCTTCTTCGTCTGCGGCGCGAGCACGAACGGTTACGTCGGCACGCATCTGATCGCGATGTGCTCCGACTACGGCATGACGCAAGTGCAGGGCGCGACGCTGCTCGCCGCGATGGGCATTTTCGATCTGTTCGGCACGACGCTCTCCGGCTGGCTTTCCGACCGTTTCAACTCGCGCGTGCTGCTGTTCTGGTACTACGGCCTTCGCGGACTGTCGCTGATCTATCTGCCATATGCGTTCGGCATCGATTTCTTCGGCCTGCCGCTCTTCGCCGTGTTCTACGGGCTCGACTGGATCGCCACCGTGCCGCCGACCGTGCGCCTCGCCACCGATGTCTACGGCAAGGAATCGGCGCCGATCGTGTTCGGCTGGGTCGTCGCGGGCCATCAGCTCGGCGCGGCGTTCGCGGCGCTCGGCGGCGGCATGCTGCGTTCGAGCCTCGGCAGCTATACCGTCGCGACGATGATCTCCGGCGGCCTGTGCCTCGTCGCCGCCGTGACGGTGCTGCGCATCAATCGCGCGGGCCGGACGATGGGCGTCGCCGCGACCTGACGATCTGCACGCGCGCGCGAGCTTGTTTATCCTTGTCGCGTTGAACGGCGCGCATCTTTGCCGATGCGCGCCGTTTGTCTTTCATCACGCCAACGAGGACCAACATGAGCACGAAACCCGCTCCGACCGATGTCGACATCCACGAACTGATCGCCGGCCGCTGGAGCCCGCGCGCCTTTTCCAATGCGCCGATCGAGCGCACGACGTTGCATCGCCTGCTCGAAGCGGCGCGTTGGGCGCCGTCGTCGAACAATTTGCAGCCGTGGCGTTTCATCGCGTTCGATCGTCATCGCGACGAAGCCGCGTTCAAACGCGCGTTCGATACGCTCGCGCCGTCGAATCAGAAATGGAACGTGAACGTGCCGCTGCTCGTCTGCGTGACGGCCTCGACGCTCACGCCGAAAGGCGACGCGAACCGCACCGCGACTTATGACACCGGCGCGGCCGCGATGGCGCTGGTGCTCCAGGCGCACGCGCTCGGACTCGCGACGCATCAGATGGGCGGCTTCGACCGCGACGCCTTCCGTCAGGCGTTCTCGGTTCCCGCCGATGTCGAGATCATCGCGATGATCGCGATCGGGCATCACGGCGACGCGAGCGAGCTCGACGACGCGCTGCGCGAGCGCGAAGCGGCGCCGCGCGCACGCAAGACGCTGGCTGAAACGGCCTTCGAAGGCGCGTGGGACAAGGCGTTCAAGTAAGCGCGGTCAGTGCTCGTCCGCCGCCGACAGCGGACGAGCGACATCTTCGAGCGATTTGCGCTCCGCCGCGACGCCCCAGATTCCGGCGACGACCGCCGCCGCGATCATCAGCAGCGAGCCGATCAGATAGCCGATGAACACAGGGCCGCGCTCGTGCGTGTCGATCAACTGGCCGAAAAGCGTCGGCCCGATAATGCCGCCGAGCGCCGTGCCGAACGCGTAGAACACGGCGATGGCGAGCGCGCGAATTTCCAGCGGGAACGTCTCGCTCACGGTCAGATACGCGGAACTCGCCGCCGCCGACGCGAAGAAGAAAATCACCATCCACGCGATGGTTTGCGTCGTCACGGTGAGCATGCCGTGCATGAACATCCAGCCGCTCACCGTCAGCAGCACGCCCGAGATCGCATACGTCGACGCGATCATGCGACGCCGTCCGAGCACGTCGAAAAGTCTGCCGAGCAGCACCGGACCGAGAAAATTCCCGGCGGCGAACGGCAGCACGTACCAGCCGATGTGATCGCCCGGCACATGATAGAAATCGGTCAGCACGAGCGCGTAGGTGAAGAAAATCGCGTTGTAGAAGAACGCCTGCGCGGTCATCAGCACCAATCCGACGAGCGAGCGGCTGCGATGCGCCTTGAACAGCGTGTGGACGACTTCGCGGATCGGCGTGCCATCACGCGCGTGCAGACGCAGCGGCTTGACGGGCGTGTCGGGAATCTCGATGCCGTGCTGCCGGAAATGCGCCTCGATTTCCTCGACGACGAGCCTCGCCTCGTCCGCGCGATTGTGCGTGATGAGCCAGCGCGGGCTTTCCGGCACCCACATGCGCATGAAGAGAATCGTGAGCCCGAGCGCCGCGCCGATCAGAAAGCACGCCCGCCAGCCCCAATCGGGCGGAAGCAGCGCGGGATCGAGCAGCACGATCGAGCCCGCCGCGCCGATGCCCGCGCCGACCCAGAACGTGCCGTTGATCGCGAGATCGGTCCAGCCGCGCAGGCGGGCGGGCGTGAATTCCTGAATCGTCGAATTGATTGCCGTGTATTCGCCGCCGATGCCCGCGCCCGTCAGAAAACGGAACAGTACGAACGTCGCGAGATTCCACGAGAACGCGGTCGCGGCGGTCGCGGCCACGTACAGAAAGAGCGTGATGAAGAACAGCTTGCGCCGGCCGAGCCGGTCCGTGAGCCAGCCGAACCCGAGCGCGCCGAGCACCGCGCCCGCGATATACGCGCTGCCCGCGATACCGACATCGGCATTCGAAAACTGCAGCGCCGGGCTCGATTTCAGCGCGCTCGCGACCGCGCCGGCGAGCGTCACTTCGAGGCCGTCGAGCAGCCAGGTGATGCCGAGCGCAAGGACGATCAGCGTGTGAAAGCGTCCCCACGGCAGGCGATCGAGCCGCCCGGGCAGATCGGTTTCGATGATGGCCGGGCGATCGCTGGCTGTATCGCTCAAACGGGTCTCCCGTGGCGTGGCGGTCTCGTTCATGCGTCCGGAGCGTGCTCTCGAAATCAAACAAATTGCCGCGAGGCGAGCAAGTTATATTCCGCTTTTGTCGAATAAACTCAATGGTTTAAAAATATCTGAAATGCGGTTGATGCGCCCGCGCGAACGTGTTAAAAACGCCGTCCATGTTTGAATGCGGCGTCTTCAGGACGCCGCCGATGCCCATGACTTATTGCGCGATCGATTTCGGCACATCGAATTCAGCGGTGGCTTTGCCCGACGGATTGTCGATCCGGCTGGCGCCCGTCGAAGGCGAAGCGACGACGCTGCCCACCGCGGTTTTCTTCAACACCGACGAGAATAACCAGTCCTACGGCCGCGCGGCGCTCGAAGCGTACATCGACGGCTTCGACGGCCGCCTGATGCGCTCGATGAAGAGCATTCTCGGTTCGCCGCTCGCGGACAACAGCACCGACCTGGGCGACGGCTCGGCGATCAAATACACCGATGTCATCACGCTCTTTCTGCAGCATTTGAAGCAGAAGGCGCAGGCGCTCTCCGCCGAACCGCTCACGCGCGCGGTGCTCGGCCGCCCCGTATTTTTCGTCGACGACGATCCGCGCGCCGACCATCTCGCGCAAAAGCAGCTCGAAGCGTGCGCGCACGCGGTCGGCTTGCGCGAGATCCATTTCCAGTACGAGCCGATCGCGGCGGCCTTCGACTATGAGGCCGGGCTGACGCAGGAAGGCCTCGTCCTGGTCGCCGATATCGGCGGCGGCACGTCGGACTTTTCGCTCGTGCGCGTCGGTCCGGAGCGCGCGCGGCATCTCGAGCGCAAGGGCGATGTGCTCGCGCACCACGGCGTGCACGTCGCCGGCACGGATTTCGACCGGCGCGTGGAACTCGCGACGGTGCTGCGCGAACTCGGCTATCAATCGCTCGATCCGAAAGGGCGCGAAGTGCCGAGCCCCGTGTATTTCGATCTCGCGACCTGGCATCTGATCAACACGGTCTATACGCCGAAGCGCGTGAGCGAATTGCAACTGATGCGCCATCTCTACACCGACGTGCGGCATCACGATCGGCTGATGCGCGTCGTGTATCGCCGGCTCGGGCACGCGCTGACCGCGCACGCCGAGGAAGCGAAGATCGACGTCGCCGCGGGCGGCACGACCGAAATCGACATGGAAGAGGTGGAAGAAGCGCTGCGCGTCGGGTTCGACGAGACGCAGCTCATCGCGGCCGGCGCGGACGAAACGCGGCGGATCGTCGAGGCGGCGCACGAGACGCTCAAGCGGGCGGGCGTCGCGCCGGCGGACGTGGGCGCGGTCTATTTCACAGGTGGCACGACGGGCCTGCGATTCCTGTCGGACGCGCTTTCGGCGGCGTTTCCCGGCGCGAAACCGGTATTCGGCGATCGTCTCGCCAGCGTGGCGAAAGGACTCGGAATCTACGCGCAACGCATCTTCGCCTGATGCGGATCACGCAGCCGCGCAGAAAACAAAAAACCCCGCCGAAGCGGGGTTTTTCATACGAATTCTAGCGGGTCTTAGACCGGCTTGATGTTCGCGGCTTGCTTGCCCTTCGGGCCGGTCTTCACTTCGTAGGAAACCTTTTGGTTTTCCTGAAGCGTCTTGAAGCCTTCGATGCGGATTTCCGAGAAGTGCGCGAACAGATCTTCGCCGCCGCCATCCGGAGTGATGAAGCCAAAGCCCTTTGCGTCATTGAACCACTTGACGGTACCGGTTTCCATGTTACTTGTTCCAAAAAAATGATGAATAAGGCCGAAGCCCAGGGGTGCGGAAAATCAAGGAAGGGGCAATGGGACCAACCGGAGTACCGTGATGGCGAACTCGAAAGAACCAATTCACTCGCCACTTGAAATCCTGCAAGAAGCTTTATACGGCGAAACGATTTCGCGGTCAATTAATATCCGACAACTCTGAAGGGATTTTTTTGAGATGCGTAAGCAAATTTTACAGCGCTTGCGCATCCGGTCTCGACTGGCTCAAGGAATCCCCGCTTTGGGGCGAACTTCTCTCCAATATGCACTGCATTCGAAAGGTGCAACCGTTAAACTACGCGCCTTCTTGACGGTTGCACCGATATCGCCGGCTGCCAGACATGGTCGTTGCTAGATCGGGCAACGGCGGCTCCGCGAGCCGTTTCTATTCCGGCAGTGCGAGATATTTGGAGGAAAAGTGACAGAGAAGTCGATTAAGCGAAACATCGGTCCGTTGGCGCTGATGCTGACGGGCCTCGGATCCATCATCGGGTCGGGGTGGCTGTTCGGTGCGTGGAAGGCGTCGCAGATCGCCGGACCCGCCGCGATTTGCGCGTGGATCATCGGTGCGGTGGTCATTCTGGCGATTGCGCTGACCTACGCCGAACTGGGCGCAACCTTTCCCGAATCCGGCGGCATGGTGCGCTACGCGCGCTATTCGCACGGCGCGCTGGTCGGATTCATCAGCGCTTGGGCGAACTGGATCGCGATCGTGTCCGTCATTCCGATCGAAGCGGAAGCGTCCATCCAGTACATGAGCACCTGGCCGTACGAATGGGCGCACGAGCTGTTCGTCGGACATACGCTCACGACTACTGGCCTGCTGTTGTCGGCCGTGCTGGTCGTCATTTACTTCCTGCTGAATTACTGGGGCGTCAAGCTGTTCGCGCGCGCGAACTCGATCATCACGATCTTCAAGTTCCTGGTGCCGGGTTTGACGATCGGCGGCCTCGTCTTCTCGGGCTTCCATTCGGAGAACTTCGGCACGGCGTCGAATTTCGCGCCGTTCGGATGGTCCGCGGTTCTCACCGCCGTGGCGACGAGCGGGATCGTGTTCAGCTTCAACGGCTTTCAGAGCCCGGTGAACCTCGCGGGCGAGGCGCGCCATCCGGCGAAAAGCATCCCGTTCGCCGTGGTCGGTTCGATCCTGATCGCGCTCGTGATCTACGTGCTGCTTCAGATCGCGTACATCGGCGCGGTGAATCCGGCGGATGTGGCGAAGGGCTGGCAGCACTTCAACTTTGCATCGCCGTTCGCGGAACTGGCGATCGCGCTCAACCTGAATTGGCTCGCCATCCTCTTGTATGTCGATGCGTTCGTCAGTCCGAGCGGCACCGGCACGACCTATATGGCCACGACCACGCGCATGATCTACGCGATGGAGCGCAACAACACGATGCCGAAGATGTTCGGCAACGTGCATCCGTTTTACGGCGTGCCGCGTCAGGCGATGTGGTTCAACCTGTTCGTGTCGTTCGTGTTCCTGTTCTTCTTCCGCGGCTGGGGCACGCTCGCGGCGGTGATCTCGGTGGCGACGGTCATCTCGTATCTCACCGGCCCGGTCAGCCTGATGGCGTTGCGCCGCGCGGCGCCGGATCTGGATCGCCCGGTCAATATTCCGCTGATGGGCCTGGTCGCGCCGTTCGCATTCGTGTGCGCGTCGCTCGTGCTGTTCTGGGCGAAGTGGCCGCTGACCGGCGAGATCATTCTGCTGATGGTCGTCGCGTTGCCGGTGTACTTCTATTTTCAGAGCAAGGTCGGTTTCGCAGGCTGGGGCCGCGATCTGAAGGCTGCTTGGTGGCTCGTGGCCTATCTGCCGTCGATGGCGGTCATGTCGCTGATCGGCAGCAAGGACTTCGGCGGAAACGGATTGCTGCCGTACGGCTGGGACATGGCGGCGGTCGCCGTGCTCGCGCTGATCTTCTATTACTGGGGCGTGCACACGGGTTATCGCACGACCTATCTCGAAGAACGCGAAAGCACCGACGACATTCTTCACGAAGTCGGCGCGTAAGCGTTTCGCCTTCGCCGAACAAAGCCCGCCTGAGCGATCAGGCGGGCTTTTTTTCGATCAGTCGTCGGTGAAGACGTAGTTGGTCATCGCGAGCGCACGCTGGAATGTGCCGAGCGACTGGATGCCGAGCCGATAATCGTCCGCCGCCGCGCCGAGCGCGCTGAACACCGGCAGCAGATGCTCGTCGGTCGGATGCATCAGCGCGGCGTGCGGCGCGCGTGCGCGATAGTCGAGCAGGGCGTCGATGTCGCGTTCGGCCATGCGGCTCTCGAACCAGTCGGTGAATTCGGCCACGCGCGGATCGGCGTCTTCAGGGCGAGCGCTGAAATCGGCCATGCGCAGATTGTGCGTGATTTGCCCGGAACCGACGATCATCACGCCGTCATCGCGCAACTCGCGCAGCGCCCGGCCGATGCGGAAATGGTGCGCGGCATCGAGATGCGGCTGAATCGATAGCTGCGTGACCGGCACCTCGGCGTCGGGGAACATCAGCAGCATCGGCACCCATGCGCCGTGATCGAGCCCGTGATTCGTCGTCGCGGCGGGAATGCCTTGCGCGCCGAGCAGCGCGGCGGCGCGCTTCGCCAGATCGGGCGCGCCGGGCGCCGGATAGCGCAGTTCGTAGAGCGCGCGCGGGAAGCCGTAGAAGTCGTGGATGGTTTCCGGGCGCTCGGCCGTGCTAGCGACCGGCTGCGCCGTGCCCCAATGCGCGGACAGCATCAAAATGGCGCCGGGGCGCGGCAGCGTCTGACCGAGCGATGCGAATTCGGCGGACGGCATCGACGGGTCGATCGGCAGCGTCGGCGCGCCGTGGGAAATGAAAACGGTGGGGAGTCGGCTCATGGCGGCAAATTCCTAAGCGGTATGCCGTCAATGTAGTACCGCTAACTCCGTTTATAAACGGTCCGGCGGGCAACGAATTGTGTCGCTGGCGTTGTCAATCCGACGCTTCGCCGCGCAGTCCGCGCCACGCGGGTGCAACCGGTTGGGCAAAGCCGAACAGATCGATGACGCGCGCGACGGTGTGATCGACCATTTCGTCGATGCTCGCGGGCTTCTGATAGAACGCCGGCAACGGCGGAAAGATCACACCGCCCATTTCGGTGACGGCCGTCATGTTCCGCAGATGCGCGAGGTTGAACGGCGTTTCGCGCACAAGCAGCACCAGACGGCGACGTTCTTTCAGCACGACATCGGCGGCGCGAGTGATGAGATTGTCGGAGAGACCGTGCGCGATGCTCGCGAGCGTTCGCATCGAACAGGGCGCGACGACCATGCCGTCGGTTGCGAACGAACCCGACGCAATGGTCGCGCCGACATCGCGCACGCTGTGGACGACATCGGCGAGCGCGTGGACCGTGGCTTTATCGAGTTCGAGTTCGTGCTGGATATTGAGCCAGCCGGCGCTGGAAACGAGCAGATGCGTCTCGACGCCGGACAGGCGGCGCAGCGTCTCGAGCAGACGCACGCCGTAGATGGCGCCCGTTGCGCCGGTGATCGCGACGATGAGCCGTCGTTTCGCGGCAGCGGGCGCGCTCACTTGCTAAAGACTTAAGCGGCGGCGAAAAGCTGTTGCAGTTCGCCCGATTGATACATCTCCATCATGATGTCCGAGCCGCCGATGAACTCGCCCTTCACGTAGAGCTGCGGAATGGTCGGCCAGTTGGAGAATTCCTTGATGCCCTGGCGGATGTCGTCGTCTTCGAGGACGTTCACGGTCTTGATCTGATCGACGCCGCATGCCTTGAGCACTTGGATTGCGCGGCCGGAGAAGCCGCACATCGGGAATTGCGCCGTGCCCTTCATGAAAAGGACGACCGCGTTCTGATCGACGATTTGCTTGATGCGTTCTTGCGTATCCATGGCGTTCCTGCGCTTGAGATTTCGGTGAGAGTTCTCGAAATGATAGCGGATTTCGATTACACGAGCCGGGCCGTCAGGCCGCGAACCGGCCGCCCGAGCAACGTTCGATGCCCGCGAGATCGCGCATCGAGTGCACGTCGCTGAAACCGCGTGCGGTGAGCAGCGCGCGCACCGATTCCGCCTGGTCGTAACCGTGCTCGATCCACAGCGCGCCGTCGTGCGCGAGAAGACGCGGCGCGTTATCGACGATCGTGCGGATCGCGGACAAACCGTCGGCGTCGTCGGTGAGCGCGCCGCGCGGCTCGAAGCGCAGGTCGCCTTGTTCGAGATGCGGATCGCCGCTCGCGATATACGGCGGATTGCTGACGATCGCCTCGAACCGCAACGACGGATCGATGTTCGCGGTCCAATCGCTTTCGACGAAGGTCACGTTACCGCTCTTCAGCAGGCGCGAAGCGTTGCCGCGCGCGACATCGAGCGCGGCGCGCGACCGGTCGACGGCCCACACGCGCGCATCGGGCCGCGCGTGGGCGATCGAAATCGCGATCGCGCCGGTTCCCGTGCCGAGATCGAGCACGCGCGGGTTCGACGCATCGGCGATGGCTTCGAGCGTGAGTTCCACGAGCAACTCGGTTTCCGGCCGCGGGATCAGCACGTCGGGCGT
>Ga0182736_1001970_pt1 | contig 17245 bp, 10 predicted proteins | sample eDN5th30CKraftBY_FD_128882 | JGI IMG/M metagenome (GOLD analysis project Ga0182736, IMG submission 128882) | Enriched backyard soil microbial communities from Emeryville, California, USA - eDNA 5th pass 30_C Kraft BY (version 2) (version 2) | ecosystem: Environmental > Terrestrial > Soil >... | reverse complement strand
TTGCTAGTTGCTAGTTGTTGGTTGTGTACATATTTATGAGAAAGAAGCAGTGGCATAGGTAGTTACACGTATAGACGTCACGTATTACTAAGTGCCTAAACCTTATAACTTTATAACACGTATGCAGATACTGATCACTTAAATATGAGCAGTTGTAAGTATAGTCGTCACCTATTGGTAAGTACTAAATACTTAGTGCTTTTTTATATCTTATTATTGATCGAGTTAATAACCCGTTCTTTATACTCGGCCATATCTTTTTCATCTTTTTGCAATAAACGTAACCGCTGGTTGCGTTCTTCGTTATAGGCAGTATCGCGATCGCTTTCATCAGTAGATGCAACTAAATTTCCTACTCCTCTAATTTGATCGAGGTGTTGAAACAAACCGCTTAATGCCCTGTGGATATTACGCAGGTATTTCTCATTAACAGAGTCGAGGGACGATTGGGTAAGCTCGCCCACATCATTGAAGGAAAGCTTGGTGATCTTACCATTGGTAATTGCGGCACTGAATTCTTGAGAATTTGGAAAATCCCAATGAAGATCGTGAATGGTGGTAGTCGTGATTTCCATAATGTATGCTATTGTTTCTTAATGTGCTGCAATTGCTGTACCAAAAAACAAATCAAAAATGTGGAGATTGTATTTACTCGCGGCCACGTTTTGTTATATGGAGAATAAATACTTGTATATTGTTCATTAATAGCAGTAAATTATTTTAATATTGTTAAATGAAAAAAATTATGCGTGGCTTATGGAAGTTGTGGAGCCTACTTTATTTTTTATTACTCATTTACGTTGTTTTTTTTGCAAGGCGGCGGCCACAACCCTCTTGGAATCCAAAACAATGGAGTTTCCATTGGATTCCTTTTCAGGAGAAATGGCAACTATATACCCATAGTCATGATGTGAGCGGTGTTTATTTGGATATTGTTGGTAATATCATCATGTTTGCCCCGCTTCCGCTTTTTCTCTATATTGTTTTTAGCGTACGCCGTTACAGTATACTCCTAACTTCGGCTTTTGTGCTGAGCCTCTGCATTGAAACCGTTCAATATGTAACGGGTATTGGCTTTGCAGATGTTGATGATATCATTTTTAATACGCTCGGTGGTGCGTTAGGGGTATTGCTGATTGATGGGATAAGAACTGCCTCTCAGGCTGATTCCTATGCTTAGGAAAATCAAGGTGATTACTGTTTATAATTATTTTGAAAGCTTTCTGCTGAAAATAGGTGAAAATTAAGTATCCAACTTGTTTTGGCAAGGAGTAGTGAAAAATATTCTACTATATTCATAGATTTTATATCTTTTGTATTACATTTGCAGCAAGTTGGCTTAAACGCGAAATGATATGATGAATTTTTACACCTTCCGTACCGAATTAGCTAAATTTTTGTCTTCAAAGCGAATGTCGCAATCCTATATGTGCGGTTAGTCTAAACTTGCATGGGCGTAGTAAAGTACGCCGGAAATAAATTCCAAACGTTTAAATATTAATTTTTTTATTATGTTAAAGAAAAGCCTATTGACCATAGGAATTTGGTCGTTATTATGCTTGTATGCAAGTGCTCAGGATAAAAACCTGAGCGGTATTGTGCTTGCTAAGAGTACAGGCGAAGCCCTGCCCGGGGTAAGTGTGCAGGTGCTTGGTAGCAACGTGGCTGCACAGAGTGATGCCAAGGGGCAATTTAACCTTAGTGTGCCAGCCAATAGTAAGCTGCGGTTTACCTATATCGGTTATGCCGAACAAGTTGTTACTGTAGCGCCAAGCCAAGACTATATTGAAGTTATTCTTAACGAGCAGGAAAATGCTCTTGATGAAGTGGTGGTAACGGCCTTAAACATTTCGAAAGAAAAGAAATCCTTAGGGTATTCGATACAGGAAGTAAAGGGTAGCGATTTATCGGAAGCAAAGGAAGGTAACTTGGTTAATGCGCTATCGGGAAAAGTTGCGGGCGTGCAGGTTACGAATAGCCAGGGCAATATGGGCTCTTCCCGGATCATCATCCGTGGTGAAACGTCTATTGCAGGGAATAACCAGCCCTTATTTGTAATCGATGGTACGCCAGTAGACAACTCGCAGTTAGGTACCAGTGGTAACCGTGATTATGCTAACGCCATTGCCGATATTAACAGTGAGGATATTGCTTCGATAAGCGTACTGAAGGGACCAAATGCTGCGGCCCTTTACGGATCGCGGGCTGCCGCTGGTGTTATCCTGATCACCACGAAATCAGGCACGAAAGGAAACGGTTTGGGTATAAGTGTAAATTCTAATAATACTTTCGAACGTATTGCTGTGTTGCCCGATTATCAGGATGTTTTTGGCCAGGGGGCCGATGGTAAATTTAGCTTCGTTAATGGAGCTGGTGCCGGGATAAATGATGGCGTAGACGAGAGCTGGGGTCCAAAAATGGATGGAAGGCTCATTCCGCAATTTTATTCGAATGGTGAAGCCGTTCCTTTTCTGCCGCATCCGGACAATGTGCGGAGCTTCTTCGGAACAGGCAGAACCTTAAATAACGGAATAGCCATTGCGGATGCCAGCGACAAAATTGATTACCGCTTTTCGTATAACAACAGTAACCAAACGGGCGTCGTACCAAATTCGTCCATCGAAAAGAATAATTTTAATCTTAATACTTCGTATAAAATCACCCCTGATCTTACCCTTACGGCTAATGCCAATTATGTGCGTACCAATTCTGGGAATTTACCAGGCGTTGGAGGTTTTCGTTCTAATGGCTATATGCTGCAATTTACCTGGTTTGGCCGGCAGGTAGATGTTTCGCGGCTTAAACAGTACCGTGATGCCGATGGTAATCTGATCAACTGGAATAACAGTTATTATAGCAACCCCTATTTTATTGCGGAAGAGAATATTGTGCAGCAACAACGTGACCGGATTTTTGGTAATGTAGGCCTGAATTACAAGATCACCGATTTCCTGACAGCTAATTTTCGCTCGGGCAACGATTACTATACCGATAGACGTAAAATTCGGATTGCTTATGGTACGAATGGTACACCCTTCGGCTCTTATGAGGAAGACGCCTATACCGTGAATGAAAACAATACGGAGTTTACCTTGAATTATAGCAGACCGCTTTCTACCGATTTTAATCTGGATGTGTTGGCAGGAGGAAATATAAGAAGTCAGTACCGCCAGCGCAATGATCAAAAAGCACCGCGTTTGGCAGTGCCGGATGTGTATACCTTAGCCAACTCGCGCGATGCGTTAATTTCTTTAGGTGAATATAACGGCCTGAAGACGTATAGTGTATTTTCTTCTGCGCAGTTGGGTTTTAGAAATTATGCCTTCTTGAATTTAACAGCAAGGAACGACTGGTCGTCTACCTTACCTGTAGATAATCTTTCGTATTTCTACCCTTCGGTAAATGCCAGTGTGGTGTTATCGGAAGCTTTTTCGTTGCAAAATGATGCTTTATCGTATTGGAAAATACGTGGTGGCTGGTCTAAAGTGGGTAAAGACACCGATCCGTATAATTTGATCGACTCATATCTTTTTAGCGCGCCCTATAAAGATAGTCCACAGTTATCAATCAATGATATTAAGAAGAATCCAGATTTGAAACCCGAAACGACGACTTCGGCAGAGCTCGGTACCGAAGTGGCTTTCTTTCAAAATCGCCTACGCCTAGATGTGAGCTTATATGACATTAACTCCATTAACCAAATTCTGAGCGTGGATGTAAGTCCGTCTACAGGATACAAAAAACAGCTCGTAAATGCAGGAAAAATAAACAACAAAGGTGTTGAAGTGCAATTAGGCGTTACGCCGCTAAAGCAGCAAGATTTTCAATGGGATCTTAACCTTAATTTTTCCAGTAATAGAAGCAGGGTAGTGGAACTGGATAAGGCCGGCGAACTGCAGAGCTACACTATTGGAGAGAACGGTGTGCAAGTGCTGGCCAGTGTAGGACGGCCTTATGGAGAGCTGTATGGGACGGGCTTTTTGCGTGACGATGCAGGCCGCATTGTGGTAGATGATAACGGTACGCCGGACACCGATCCGGTTAATCACTATTTCGGCAAGTTTACACCCGATTGGCTGGGAGGAATTACAAATGCTTTTCGTTATAAGGCCTTTGACCTGAGTTTCCTGATTGATATTAGGCATGGGGGTAAGATTTACTCTGGAACAAACGCCACTGGAACGGGAACTGGAGTATTGGCTTCTACGCTTCCGGGTAGAGATGCAGAACATGGAGGTTTAAGTTATACCGTTGGAGATGTTACCTATGACGACGGAGTCATTACAGATGGGGTGAATCCCGATGGTACGGAAAATACCAAGATAGTTTCCGCACAGCAATATTATAAAGCGCTTTACCGTATTAACGAGCCCAATGTATTCGATGCTTCTTATATTAAACTGCGTGAAGTAAAACTGGGCTATCATTTTCCTAACCGCTGGATTCAAACATTAGGCTTGCAGGGCGCTTCTTTTGCACTGGTTGCACGAAATCTGTGGATTATCCATAAAAATGCACCAAATATTGATCCAGAAACAGCTTTCAATACCAGTAATGCACAGGGATTGGAGAGCTTGCAGTTGCCTACCACTAGAAGTATTGGGTTTAACCTGAACGTTAGGTTTTAAAAGATGAAACGTTTGTAAAATTTTAATGTCATGACAAAAAAAATAACATATACTTTGATGCTGTCGGTCTTTCTGCTGGGCGGATTAACCGGCTGTAAAGATGATCTGGCCGATATCAATAAAAACCCTAATGAGGCGGAGACGCCACAACCGGCATATCTGCTTACCAGCACCATAAAGACAACTGCCGATAGTTATTGGGGAGTAAGCAATAATTTGGCTTCTAGTTTATTGTTTGTGCAGCATTGGGCACGGATTCAGTATACAGACCCAGATCGCTATATTTTTACGAATAACGATTTTACTGATGGTTGGTCGATATGGTTCGCTAAAAGTATCAGCCAGGCGAAAATTATTCAGAAACTAGCCGATGAGACAGGAAATGCCAATTATAAGGGAGTAGCCTTGGTGCTGCAATCGTGGGTGTTTTCTTTACTTACCGATGCTTATGGTGATATTCCTTACACGCAGGCGGGAAATATTGACGAATTTTTATCGCCAGTATACGATTCGCAGGAAGCAGTTTATAAAGGATTGCTGAGCGACTTAAAACAGGCACAGGAGCTATTGAATACACAGGGTGAAGGTATTGAAGGCGATATTCTATATAAAGGCGATATTACTTCTTGGAAGCACTTTGCGAATGCTTTGCGCTTGCGCCTAGCCTTGCGTATTGCAGATAGATTGCCTGATCTGGCGAAAAGCACTTTGCAGGAAATTCAAGTAGAAGGCACTGGTTATTTGAGTTCCAATAAGGAGAACGCGCAATTGGTTTATATAGATGCGCCTTATCGTAATCCGGTAAGTATTTCTTTTGAAGCTAGAGAAGATTACCGTATAAGTAAAACGGTTGTAGATAAGTTACGGGAATTGAACGATCCGCGATTACCCATTTATGCGGATACAACGGTGGTTTCGACTGCTGAACAATACATTGGCGTACCTAATGGCCTTACCTCTAGCGGCGCGAGCGACCTGGGTTTTGACCAAACCTCAAGACCTGGGATTTATTTTCGCGACCCACATGCGCCGGCAGTAATTGTGAGCTATGCCGAGGTGCTCTTTGGACTTTCGGAGGCCGTGAGTCGAGGTTTTATTAGTGGGGATGCTGCCGATTTGTATCAACAGGCGGTACGGGCCTCACTCGAACAATATGGCGTGAGCAATGAACTAATTGTTTCTTATCTTAAGCAGTCTGCCGTACAATTTAATGCCCAACAATATAAAAAATCAATAGGCGAACAAAAATGGATCGCTTTGTATGGGCAGGGATTGGAGGCTTTTGCTGAATGGCGCAGGTTGGATTATCCAAAACTTACTCCTGCCGTTGCTGGGGTATTGGGCGGTAAAATTCCATTGCGGTTTTTATATCCGGGGACGGAGCAATCGCTTAACGGTAAAAATTATCAGGAAGCCATTGCCCGACAAGGCAGCAACAGCTTGCTTACCCGGCTTTGGCTCGATGTGGAGTAGCTGGTTGTAGCAAACAAGTTATATTTTTAAAAAATTAAAACCTTTTGCTGACTTATTGGTTTTGGTGTTAGGTTTAGGTTGATTATGCAAGAGTCCTGTATTCCCAAAATGCAGGGCTTTTGCCTTTTTTAAGTGCAGTTTACGAAAAATTATTTCACTATTTCCCTATCAGTTCCGAACTTTCGCTATAAGCAGATAACGGAGTAAATTCTTTTAATGTATTGAATTAAAGAGCTAAATGAGTATACTCTATAAATTCTATAGATTTTATTTGTTTTAAAAAAATATTATTCTACATTTGCTTCCGAAATATAATAACAGATGAGATTAAATGAATAAGCTCATGCATATAGTGCGAAATCGCCAACCTTTTTTCAAAATGTTTTGGTGTTGTGATTTTAACAAAAGAAGCCGCGTTAGCGGCTCCTGGTAATAAAAATTTAAGAAACAGGCATTCAATTGGCGTTGGCACCTGCTTCTATTGTTTAATTAAACCTTTACAAAACTATGCAATTTAATGGGAAAGCCTTAACGGCTTTTAAAAATCTATTTTATTTACGCGCCGCGTACATTTTGCTGCCTCTCTGGCTATTGACCTACGGCATCTCAAATGGGCAAAACAAGCCTGTAATCAATACCATATTAAAGGGGAAAGTTGTTGACGGCGAATCTAACGAAGCATTAACTGGTGTATCTGTTCAGATTAAAGGAATTACTAACGGCACAACAACGGATGGTCAAGGAGAGTTTACATTATACACAGCACAGAAATTTCCATTTACTTTAGTAATAAGCTACGTTGGCTATCAAAAACAGGAGATCGTAGCAACAGCAGGCACTAAGTCTTTGACAATTGCACTTGTTTTAGATGATCAAATGCTTTCTGAGGTTGCCGTTACCGCCAGAAGACGAGTTGAAAGAGCGCAGGATGTGCCTATCCCGATTTCAGTGGTGGGAGGCCCGCGGGTAGAAAATGCGGGAGCCTTTAATGTAAACCGCTTAAAGGAATTGGTTCCGTCCGTTCAGCTTTATTCATCCAACCCACGGAACACTACGCTCAACATTCGTGGGCTAGGCTCAACATTCGGACTTACCAATGATGGTATTGACCCTGGAGTTGGTTTTTATGTGGATGGCGTTTACTATGCCCGTCCTGCAGCTACTACGCTTGATTTTATCGATGTGGAGCGTATTGAGGTATTACGGGGACCGCAGGGAACGCTTTTTGGGAAGAATACAACAGCAGGAGCTTTTAATATTATTACCCGTAAACCTAGTTTTACGCCAGGGGCTAGTTTCGAAGCTAGTTATGGAAACTATGGTTATATTCAAGCGAAAACTTCGGTTACAGGCCCTCTGGGGAGTAAGCTGGCCGGACGGGTTTCCTTCTCGGGCACTCAACGGGATGGTGTGCTTTATAATGTTGCGACACAAAAGCATGTGAACGACCTTAATAATTTAGGGGCTAGAGGTCAATTGCTTTATAAACCTACGGATAAAACAGATATCATTTTAGCCGCTGATTTCTCCAGACAGCGTCCGGATGGTTATGCGCAGGTGGTGGCGGGAGTAGTACCAACAGAACGGGCCGCTTATAGGCAGTTTGAAAATATTATTGCCGACCTTGGCTATGACCTACCCAGCCGTGATCCTTTTGATAGGAAGATTGACCATGATACGCCTTGGCAATCGAACAATGACCTTGGTGGTGTATCTGTTAATGTTGATGTGCAGCTCGGATCGGGGACGTTGACATCAACTTCGGCTTGGAGGTATTGGAATTGGGGACCGTCTAATGATCGGGATTTTACGGGGTTGCCTGTACTTACCTTGTCGCAAGCGCCTTCTAAGCACCAGCAATGGTCGCAGGAAATTCGTTATGCTGGCGAATTTTCGTCGCGCTTGAGCGGCGTCTTCGGCCTTTACGCCATCGGTCAAAACCTTAAAACAGATCCTTATCATACTGAAGAATCGGGTGGAGCGCAATGGCGCTTTTCGCAAAGTTCTACCAGCCCATTATGGGAAACCCCAGGTTTATTCGATGGTTATGGTATCCACACGCATTCTAAAATGACTTCTTTCAGTGGGGCGGTGTTCGGCCAGCTCGATTGGTCAATTACAGAAAAATGGCATCTATTACCGGGACTCCGGTTCAATTATGATGAGAAGAAGGTTGACTTTAACCGGCAGACTTATGGAGGGCTTGATACAGATGACCCAGCGTTACTAGCGCTTAAGAAAGAAGTTTACAGTGATCAGGCATTTAATGCGAATACGGATAATACTAATTTGTCTGGACAAGTAACGCTGGCTTATAAAGCCAATGAGCAGCTTAATGCTTATGCTACTTTTTCTACCAATTACAAGCCTGTTGGGCTTAATCTGGGCGGTTTACCTACCAGCAACGGAGAGCCAATGCTGGAATTGGCTAAAGTAAAGCCTGAGTATGTGCAACATTATGAAGTTGGCCTAAAAACCAGGCCGAGTGTGAATTCTATAGTAAACATTGCGTTTTACAACACGAACATTAAAGATTTTCAAACGCAGGTACAAACTGCGGAAGTAGGTGTTAACCGCGGATATCTGGCCAACGCAGATAAAGTTCGTGTTCGTGGAGCCGAACTGGATGGTAGCATACAGCTCAATACTATTTTTTCTCTTTATGGCTCTTTGGCCTATACCGACGGCAAATATGTTTCGTTTAAAAATGCACCTGTTCCGTTGGAAGAAACAGGAGGAGCGTCGGCATTTAAGGACATCTCTGGTGGTGAGCTGCCTGGAATTTCTAAATGGGCAGGATCTTTAGGCGGTGAAGTTGATCTTCCAGGTACGTTTATTGGCTTAAGTGGAAAATACTTTCTCGCGGTTGATTCGTATGCCCGTTCGTCTTTTTCATCGAGCCCATCTCCTTCTAAATACCTGAACGTTGACGGTTATACGTTGTTAAATGCAAGACTGGGCTTCCAAACACCAAAAGGTATCTCTTTCTTTGTGTGGAGCCGTAATCTGCTCGATAAGGATTACTTTGAACAATTGCTTCCTGCGGCTGGTAACGCTGGGCATTATGCTGCTGTGTTAGGCGATCCTAGAACCTTAGGCATAACCTTACGATATGCGCTGTGAGATTAGGTGTTAGATATGAGATGTTAGATGTTAGATATGAGATGTTAGATATGAGATATGAGATGTTAGATATGAGATGTTAGATATGAGATATGAGATGTTAGATATGAGATGTTAGATGTTAGATATGAGATGTTAGATATGAGATGTTAGATGTTAGATGTTAGATATGAGATGTTAGATATGAGATGTTAGATATGAGTGATGAATGATAAATGAGTGGTAAGCTATGTAGGTACTTATCACTCATCACTCATTACTTTAAACAGATACTCATCACTTTCTGCTTTCCGCTTTTCCGCTTCTTTACAACTTAAAACTACGGTGTAAAAGCTGCCCAATCGCTGGCATCGCGATATTCGTATACCGCATTTAAGCGATTATCCATCGAGAGATTAGAAACAAGGTGAGCAACATCCAATTGCATGCTGCCGATGCAGTTTTCAATAAGGTCGGCTCTAAAACCAGCATCTTGTAGTTCCAATGCATATTGCACACAGATTAGCCGGCTAAGTATTTTTCCTAAATCTACTTGTTTACGTTGCGGTAGGGTATCACTTAAATTAAAATTCAGCTGTTTTTTGAAATAGCCAACAGCTCGCGCTGTTAAATTGAAGGTGCTTAAGTAAGTAAATAAGTTGCCTTCCTGCTGTTTTTTCATTTTCTTGGTAACTTGCTCTGCAATTTGCGAATAAAGCATTTCGTTGGAGCCTTCGAAGATCTGGAACGGTCTGCTATCTACGATTCCGCGGCCCGCAATATGGCTGATTTTATAACCGTTTGCACCAGATACCTGAAGGCATAATTGCGCGGATTCGTGCATAAGATCGGTTACTAAGGCCTTCATGCTGTTGGCTTCCATACCTTCAGTGGCTAGATTATTTTGGATGCTGCTAATACTGCTGCTTTTATGGCACATGGCAGAACATATGGTAAACGCAGCCTGTATCCTTGATAGTTGGAATTGAACCGAGTCGAGAGCGAGGAGATTACCCGCGCCTACCATCCTATTGTTGCAATGCAGTAGGGCCTCATCGAGCATACGTTTTATGAAACCCATTCCCATACCGGGAAACTGCATTCTGCTTCGGTGTAAAATATCCAGCATCATCTTGATGCCTGTACTCTCCGGCTGCAAGCGCTGTTGAGTTGGTACATTAATGTCTAGCTTATTCAAGCCATAGGGTATCATGTATAGGCCTAGATTACTATAGTATGATTCCACTTCAATATGCTGTTCTGGCAAGGCATCTATCGTGATGAAGAAATCTACGTCGCGTGCTAAATCGCCATTGTCTAGCTCCTTTCTTGCTGCTACCAGCCAATAATTCGCTTGACCTGTTAGTCCCTGCCAATGTTTTGACCCTTTTATGTGAAAGCCTTCAGCGGAGGTACGGTAGGCCGTTTTCATATTTAAAGCATCACTGCCAAAATTGGGTTCGGTAATCATTAGCCCGCCCATACTTTGTTTATGGAGAAAATCGTGAAAAACAGTCGGTTTTACCTCGTCGTTTGCGTACTTTGCTACAGGTTCTAAAAAAAGAGCAATATTAATACCGAAGGTTAAGGAGAGTGGGAGCGACTCATAAGAAGCTGCGGAAAGCAATGCGAGGCATTCTTTTACAATACATCCCCTGCCACCGTATGCTTTTGGTATGGCCACGGCAAGTGGTGCAGAATCCATTATACTTTCCCAAACATGTGGGGGAAGACCCCTTTCTAGACTGAGTTGATTGATATCGTTCTTTTGATAAAATATGCTTTTTAGCGCCTGCTCAAAGTGCTGAATAAAAGTTGGAAGGTCTTCATTATTTTTATTGTTTTCGATATCTTTCATAGGGTAAATAAACTCGTGCTTTTTGGGAGTATTGTACCAAACGTACTTAAAATATTGAAAAAATCAAAATGGAATCTAAAGTACTATGTAAGGTGACGACTTAGGGTTAAAGGCTACCAATGTCCTCCTGCGCCACCACCGCCACTACTTCCGCCTCCCCAGCTACCACTGCTGCTGCTAGCACCTCCATTACTGGAAGAGTCAGATCCGCTGGAAGAAGATGCATATACTTTTTTTGCTAAGGTGACGATACCGAGTATATTTTGGTAATTACAATTGGCACAGCGTTCTATTTTTTCGCCTTCACCACTGGCTTTGTAGGTTGCGGCTTTCAGCGTTTTGATATAGGGAGGTTCTAGCGTTTGATAACCGCAAGAAGGGCAGATGGCATATACCTTGGCTTGATCACCTATCCAAGCAATAGCTTTTATTGTTCCCGTTTTCTCCTCTTGCCAAACTTCATAAGATTTCGCTTGCAGGTGTTCTTCCATAGCCTGCCCTTCATTAAGGTAGGGCGAACGCTTCTTAAGCTTGTCGCGATCTAATCGTACCCAGCTGTGCGAGCTGTCTGGTGGTGTGAGCCGCAATTTCAGTTTTTTTCTTCGATTAAAAAGCCGGAATATAGCAAGTAAAGCTAGCGGAGCGAGGAATAAGAAAACCGCCATATACGCGGCATAAGAAGAAAGTGCTTCGGTACGGTTCTTTTCATCTTTATAAGCAAGCTTAATTTCTTTTAATGCCTCATAGTAATGGGTGCTGAGCGATAAGCTCGCTATCGTGGCGATATACCAAGGGATATAGTTTAACCGAAAGAGCATGGAAAGGTCGCCAACAGATATCAGGAGAGCAAAAATAATAATAAAAAAAAGGAAAAAGGCGATAAAACAACCACTCAAGAGGGGGTAGTAATCGATTTTGGATTTTTGTTTATTCCTCTTCTTTTGGAGGATTCTTTCATATAGAACATATCTTGACCATTTGAAAGCAAGGAAGAACAAAGCACAAACCGTTAGCGTGTTGATGAATAACACGTGATGCCTGCTCCAGAAAGAGGGTTCTTTTAGCGTACGATTTAGCTCAGCCAATCCACTAGGAGAGCATAGTACCTGTTTGAGTACATTTATGGTAGCTATCAAGCCTTTATTGTAATCTTCTGCTTTAAAATTCGGAACTAGGTAATGCTCGCCAATTTTTTTTAAGGTGATATCCGGTAATTGCGATTCCAGTCCATAACCCGAGATGAAGCGGTAGGCCCTTCGATTTTTAGCAACGAATAACAACAAACCATTGTTGCGCTCTTTATTGCCAATCCCCCAGCTGTTAAAGAGATTCAGCGCGAACTCAAAATCATCTTCTCCCTGAAAATCGTTTACTAATACTATGGCAACTTCGGCCTTAGTTTTTTGGTTGATTTCAATAGCGATCCGATTAACAGAGTCGGCAGCCCAAGTTGAAATAACACGATCAGGATTACTCACGTAAAAATCCTGCCCATTGGTTTTGGGATTAGGAAGCGTTGATAGCGTGTATTGTGCGTGGCTAACCTGAAAAGAGAAAAATAAAAGTACAGCCCATACTAAAAAATGCTTCATAAAGGGGTCTCACGCTAATTATTTACATCTATTGGATATTGTTCAAAAATATAGAAACCCTAAGATGTCTGCAATAATAACTTTCGTATATAGCGAAAACCCCTGAAATCAGCTATTTCATTTTTAGTATATTGGGCCGAGAAGGCCCGATGTGGCTCTCTACAACAATAACGCAAACGGATGATAAGCGATTGGTATTAGTCTTTATTGAAGTAAGCAAAATCTTTATGTAATATTTCTTTCTCGGGCAAGGAGCAGAAATAATCATAAGTGATCTTTAATCCGGCGGTACGATCAACTTTTGGTTCCCAACCTAGAATAGAACGTGCTTTAGTAATGTCGGGCCTGCGCTGTTTAGGGTCGTCTATCGGTAGGTCTTTATAAATTAGTTTCTGCCGGGTGCCCGTGAGTTTAATGATTTCTTCTCCGAACTGCTTAATCGTAATTTCATCTGGATTGCCAATATTGACAGGTTGCGTATAATCACTAAGTAGCAGACGATAAATGCCATCCACTTGATCATCTACATAGCAAAATGAGCGCGTTTGCGAACCATCGCCAAACACCGTTAGGTCTTCACCCCGTAATGCCTGTCCAATAAATGCCGGTAATACACGGCCATCATTTAGACGCATACGCGGGCCATAAGTATTAAAGATACGTACAATTCGTGTTTCGAGCTTGTGGAAAGTATGATAGGCCATGGTAATGGCTTCCTGAAAGCGCTTAGCTTCGTCATAAACACCGCGAGGGCCAATGGGATTTACATTGCCCCAATATTCTTCCGGCTGTGGGCTGATTGTGGGATCTCCGTATATTTCGGAGGTGGAGGCTACCAATATGCGGGCCCGTTTAGCCTTTGCCAGGCCTAATAAATTATGGGTTCCGAGCGAGCCTACTTTAAGGGTTTGAATAGGTATCTTTAGATAGTCTATGGGACTCGCCGGCGATGCGAAGTGTAGAATGTAATCTAGTTTTCCCGGAATGTGTACGAATTTTGAAACATCGTGGTGATAAAATTCGAAATTTTCCAGGTGGAACAGGTGTTCGATATTGCGAAGTTCTCCAGTAATGAGATTATCCATGCCGATGACATGAAAGTCTTCTTTTATAAATCGATCACATAGGTGTGAACCTAAAAAACCGGCCGCTCCTGTAATAAGTATACGTTTTTTTGCCATTAGGGATATAATTGCTAGTAATTATTTGTTATTTAAAAATATGTCGCTAATTTACTTTTTAGGCAGCAGCATTGGTGGATGTTCATAAACAAAGTTGTACTTCCCAATTAATTAATGCAATAATTGGCTATACTTATGCATTTTTGCGTAGGGTGTTATAGTAGAAATCCATACCTTTGCGGCTCTTTTTGAAAGCCTCTTGAAAGCAATTATAAGGATCGATTATAATTTACCTGTATAAATATAATATTTAGTGCGATGTTTAATAATTTGACAAAAATTGCAGTCGTTTTTCTGGTTATGATTTGCTTTTTAATGTTAGGGGCCTTTTATCTAAGGTATAGCATTTCAAACAAACTCCAAATGTTTGGAGATAAATTAGCTGTTCCTTCAAAGCACGAGGATATTGCCGCGCTATTGTTAGATTTGAACAGCATAGACAATGATTATCAGGAAGCTGTTATTGATGGCGATACCTTAAAATTTAATGCATATCGTGCTGGGTTAAGTACTGTTTTCGGAAAATTGGATAAAATAGTAGATGGTTATATTTTAGATACTACATTACAGTTATTAACAAATGAGCAGGTATTGAAGAGGGCAGTGGCAGGGAAAGTCGAACTTTCATCAAAAGTGCTTCGGATGAAAAAAGATTTTGACTCTCTTTTATTGAACACGGAACAAAATATTAAAAAGCCTATAGCAGAAGATGCGTATGAGTGGAAAGTGGCGCCAAGTTTTAAAACGGTAACCGTAACCGATACCTTGCTGAAAGATCCGAAACCGAACAAGGTCAAAAAGAAAAACTTTTTCAGTCGATTGAAAGATGCTGTTTTGAATAAACCGCATAAGGACTCTGTTGAGTCTGTTTTAATTATTAAGCAAAAGGAATCGCTTTTACAAAACCGTACAAAAGGTGGAACTTCTGTGAAGTATGCTTCCATAGCGCCAACATTATTAAATAAGTTAAAAATTGACCACGTCAATTTATCGGCATACCAACAAAAGTTGGTATTATCAAACTTAGCGCTAATTACCGAATTGCGTGAGGTGATTACCAATATGAGCACCTATTACAATGAATACTGGCAAATTAGGCAAAAGGAATATTTGAAACAGCACGCAGCAACAACCTTAATACTCGATCGTTTCAATATGTTTATTATGGGTTTAGCTGTAGTATTTCTGATCTTGCTGTTCTTCTACATCGGAAAGGTTGGGAGTGCTGAAAAGCGGTATAAAATGGAAAATAGCCGATCGGTACAATTAGCAGAGGAGCGATCGGAGATGTTAGCCCGTATGAGTCACGAAATTCGAAACCCTTTGATGGCTATTACTGGTTTTATTGACCTTATGCAGGAAGATGAGTTGGGTGCTAAACATCGTAAGATGATTGATAGTATTCATGTAGCATCAGAAATGCTGGTCAATACCGTAAACGATATTTTAGACATCACAAAATTCCAGCACGACCAATCAAAAATGATAGAAATAAGGCCTTTTACGCCTTTCGACGAAATTTTTGGAGTGGTGGATACCATGCAGTTTGCTGCTAAAAAGAAAAATATAGCACTTCATTTTGAGTTTAGCGGAGCGGAAGATAAGCTGGTGAAGGGAGACCCTTTTAGGTTAAAGCAGGTACTGCTCAATCTGCTAAACAACGCAATTAAATTTACAGATGAAGGCGAAATAAGGGTCAAAGCCAGATTAGAAGAGCGGCTTCATCGTAAATATCAGTTAACAGTTGAAGTAAGCGATACCGGAAAAGGAATTAAGAGGGAATTTCAGAATAAGCTGTTTTCCAAGTATTTCCAAGCCCATGATTCAGCTGAAAGGGGTGGGTCTGGTTTGGGACTTTACATTTGCAAACAATTGCTGCAATTACAAGGGGGCGATATCCAGTTACATAGCGATGGTGAGGATAGTGGGAGCACGTTTATATTTACGGTGCCTTATACCACTTGAGATCCAATATGCGGTTGGATAAGGGAAAGCAATACCTTAGCCTCCTCTTTAATGTCTTCCAGTTGCTTTAAAATAGTTTCTTTATTAAAAATCACTTGATGTTCCATTATATAAGCTAAATGTGCCATTAACGGAAATCGTGCATTAAGTGCCGCACCTCTTAACTGGTGGGCTAATCTGACCAATACCGACCAGTTTTGTTGCTCAATTAAAGTATTGACTTCTTCTGGAAAGTGGTGTATATAATTTATTGCATAAGTGAGTACTTCAGCTATTAACAGTTTATCATGACCTAGCGAGATGCTTAATTCCTGAAAATCGTAATGGCTAAGGGAATATGGAGTGGCAATTTGCTGCTGATGATTGCTGATGGTTTCCAGCTGCTTGTTGATAAGGGTTTTAAGCTGCTCCTTAGTTATGGGTTTAGTAAGCCAGGTGTCTATATGTTGTTTAAATAGGTCCGCTTTTGCTGTAGGAAGAGCCGCGGTTAAACCAATAATAATAGGGTGATGGGATAAATCGCCAGCACAACGCCTGATTTCGGCGGCTGCCACATCGCCATTCATTAAGGGCATGTAGAGATCCAGCAGAATAATATCCGGACAATACAGGCGATAGATCTCTATGGCTTCCACACCATTATGAGCGATCAACAATGTTATAGAAGGGAAATGTTTTTTTATTACCGTCTCTAAATAAAATAAATTGGTCGGGTTATCCTCCGCCAACAATATAGAGGTGCCTTGTTTATTCATACTGTTTGTTTGACGCTATACACAAAGCGTGATTTTAAGGAATCTGTCCACAATTCCTCTGCAAAAGAAATAAGAAATATGCGAAAAAAAAATTAATGTGCATTTTGTTCAGTTTTATTTATGTAAAAAGCAATAGCTTTGCTATTTTTACAGTTGTAAATGGTTTTTTTAATCAACCACCAGAACTTTTGCTTAGATTATAAAAAAAATATTTTATAGCATAATAGATAACCGATTCATTACACAATAAAAAATTATTTAAATGATAGTTTCTCACTGGCTTGCTTTATTAAGCCAGCTGCTAGTAGTGGCTTGGCTAATGAAATGGTACGATAAATTTTCGGATATTAAACAGTTGATCTCCTTATTATTTTATTGTTGTTTATTTCAATTGGCTGCGATCTTACTGAATATAGGAGTGCCTATAGCCCTACTGCTCGGGCCTCTGGTCCAAAGAACCTATTTTAGACAGCATGGTCTTCCGCACAACAGTAAGGTAACCGATATCCATTTAATTCCCTTTTATTTCTTTTCTGCAGTTTACCTTATATGGTGTTTAGCTTCTTTAGCCGGTGTTGCTGACATAGCGGCATTTTTTTCAAGGCATTATTATCCAACTTATTTATGGGCAACATCGTTCTCTCTGCTGGCCTATTCTTTAAGCATTCTCTTGGTTAGAATCAAAGAAGAT
>Ga0182736_1001969_pt1 | contig 17248 bp, 10 predicted proteins | sample eDN5th30CKraftBY_FD_128882 | JGI IMG/M metagenome (GOLD analysis project Ga0182736, IMG submission 128882) | Enriched backyard soil microbial communities from Emeryville, California, USA - eDNA 5th pass 30_C Kraft BY (version 2) (version 2) | ecosystem: Environmental > Terrestrial > Soil >... | reverse complement strand
CGCGGACGACGCCAGTGCCGCCGTCGTCGCGAACCCGCTCCTCGCCTCGCTGGGGCGCGACGTGCGCGAGCTGCAGCTGCGGCTGCCCGTCGGGACCGACGTCCACCACCCGGGCCCGCCGCCGCCCCCGACCCTGCTGGGGGCGCTGCAGTGCGCGCTGCGCGACGACGTCGCCCCCGGTGCCGTGCCCACGGTCCTCGACCCGGCCGACCGCAGCGTCCAGGTGCACGCCTGCCACGGGCCCGACCGCCAGGTCGAGGTGCTGCGCGAGGTCGTGCTGGGGCTGCTGGCCGCCGACCCCACGCTGGAGCCGCGCGACGTCGTCGTCATGTGCCCCGACATCGAGACGTTCGCCCCGTTGATCTCGGCGACGTTCGGCCTGGCCGCCGGGACCGACGACGACACCGGCCACCCCGGTCACCGGCTCCCGGTGCGGCTGGCCGACCGGGCGCTGCGGCAGGTCAACCCGCTGCTCGACACCGTCGCCACGCTGCTGGAGCTGGCGGACGCCCGGCTGACCGCCACCCAGGTGCTCGACCTCGCGGCGACCGAGCCCGTCCGGCGCCGGTTCCGCTTCGACGACGACGCGCTCGACCGGCTGCGCGACCTCGTCGTCGGCTCGGGCGTGCGGTGGGGGCTCGACGCGGACCACCGTGGCCCGTTCGCGTTGGGCGCGTTCGCCCAGAACACGTGGTCGGCGGGGCTCGACCGGATGCTGCTGGGCGTGGCGATGGACGAGGCCGACCGGCAGTGGCTCGGCACGGCGCTGCCGCTCGACGACGTCGGCAGCTCCGACGTCGACACCGTCGGCCGCTTCGCGGAGCTGCTCGACCGGCTCGCCGCGGTGCTCGCCGGGCTCCGCGGCGAGCGGACGCTCGCCGAGTGGGGTGCCGCGCTCGCCGCGGGCCTCGACGCGCTCACCACCACCACCCCGACCGACGCGTGGCAGGCCGCGCAGGCGCGCGCCGAGCTGGCGGAGGTCACCGCGTCGGCGGGGCCGCACGCCGCCTCCGTGCCGCTCGGGCTGCCCGACGTGCGCGGCCTGCTGGCCGACCGGCTGCGCGGCCGGCCGACGCGGGCGAACTTCCGCACCGGCACGCTCACCGTCGCGACGCTGGTGCCGATGCGGTCGGTGCCCCACCGCGTCGTGTGCCTGCTCGGGCTCGACGACGGCGCGTTCCCCCGCGCGGGCGAGCCCGACGGCGACGACGCGCTGGCCCGCGACCCCCGCGTCGGCGAGCGCGACCCGCGCAGCGAGGACCGGCAGCTGCTCCTCGACGCGGTCGGGGCCGCGACCGAGCACCTCGTCGTCGTGCACTCCGGCGCCGACGAGCGCACCGGGGTCCGCAGGCCGCCGTCGGTGCCGGTCGGGGAGCTGCTCGATGCGCTCGACGCCGTCGCGGTGGGCCCCGACGGCAGGCGGGCGCGCGACCATGTCGTCGTCCGTCATCCGTTGCAGCCCTTCGATACCCGCAACTTCGCGGCGGCCGTGCTCGGCGGGCCGGGTCCGTTCAGCTTCGACCGGGCCGCGCTCGCGGGGGCCCGGGCGGCGACGGGCGTCCGCACCCCGCCGCCGCGGCCCCTGCCCGGGCCGCTGCCGGTGCTGCCGCCCCCCGCGGAGGTCGAGCTCGACGACCTCGTCCGGTTCCTGGAGGGACCGGCCAAGGCGTTCCTGCGCCAGCGCGTCGGGGTGTCGCTGTTCTCCGCCGACGACGACCCCGACGACGCGCTGCCCGTCGAGCTCGACCAGCTGCAGCGCTGGCACATCGGGGCGCGGCTGCTGGCCGACCGGCTCGCCGGGCACGACCTCGACGCGTGCCGCGCGGCCGAGTGGCGCCGTGGGGCCCTCCCGCCCGGCGGGCTGGGCCGGCGGATCCTCGACGAGGTCGCCGCGGACGTCGAACCGATCGTGGCGGCCACGCTGCCGCTGCGGTCCGCCCCGCCGGAGTCCCTCGACGTGTCCGCCGTCGTCGCGGGGACGCGGGTGGTCGGCACGGTGGGCGGGGTGGTCCGGGTCGGCTCCGGACCGGGTGCCACGGGCGACATCGTCAGCGCGGGCTTCTCCCGGCTCGGTGCCAAGCAGCGCGTCGGCGCCTGGGTGCGGCTGCTCGCGCTCACCGCGGCCCGCCCGGACACGACGTGGCGCGCCGTGACGATCGGCCGCGGGTCCGACGGGCCGGAGCGGTCCGTCCTCGGGCCGGTCGAACCCGGCCGGGCCGCCGTCGTGCTGGCCGATCTGCTGGCGCTGCACCGCGACGGGCTGTGCGCGGCACTCCCGTTGGTGCTCAAGGCGTCCCACGCCTACGCGGGACGGCGGCGGCTGCGCAACCGGACCGTCGAGGACGCGGTCGACGCCGCCCGCTCGGCGTGGGCGGGCCGCTTCTCCCCCGAGCGCGACGAGCCTGCGCACCGGCTGTTGTGGGGACCGTCGGCACCGCTGGAGGACCTGTTGTCGGCGCCCGCACGTACCGGGGAGGAACCGTCGTTGTTCGGCGAGCTCGCGATGCGGGTCTGGACGCCGCTGCTCGCGGCAGAGGAGGTGAGCCTGCCGTGACCGCCACCGCGCTCACCCCGGTCATCCCGGAACGGCCGTTCGACGTGTGCGGGCCGCTGCCCGCGACCGGCGCGACGACGGTGCTGGAGGCCAGCGCCGGGACGGGCAAGACGTACACGATCGCGGCGCTGGCGGCGCGCTACGTCGCCGAAGGCATCGCGACGCTCGCGGAGCTGATGCTCGTCACGTTCGGCCGCGAGGCCACCCACGAGCTGCGTGAACGCGTCCGGGAGCGGCTCACCGCGGCCGAGCGCGCCCTCGCCGACCCGGCGGCCGCGCGCGTCGCGGCCGACGGCGTGCTCCGCCACCTCGCCGCGGCCGACGCCGCGACGGTCGCGCTGCGCCGCGAGCGGCTACGGCTCGCCGTCGCGGAGTTCGACGCCGCGACCATCGCGACCACCCACCAGTTCTGCCAGCGGATGCTCGCCGGGCTGGGGGTGCTCGGCGACGCCGACCCCGACGCGCTGTTCGTCGAGTCGGTCGACGACCTCGTCGAGGAGGTCGTCGACGACTTCTACGTCCGCAAGTACGCCGCCGCCGGCGCCGAGCGACCCGCATTCGGCCGCGCCGAGGCGCTGCAGCTGGCCAGGGCGGTCGTCGGCGATCCGCAGGCGCGCATCGAGCCGGTCGACGCCGATCCGGGGTCACCGGCGGCGACGCGGCGCAGCTTCGCCGAGGCGGTGCGTCGCGAGGTCGACCGGCGCAAGCGCGCGGCGAAGCTCTACAGCTACGACGACATGCTCACCCGGCTCGACGCCGCGCTGTCCGACCCGGTGCGCGGCGACGCGGCCGCGGCCCGGCTGCGCAGCCGCTACCGCGTCGTGCTCGTCGACGAGTTCCAGGACACCGACCCGGTGCAGTGGCGCATCCTGTCCGCGGCGTTCCACGGCCACACCACGCTCGTGCTGATCGGCGACCCCAAGCAGGCCATCTACGCGTTCCGCGGCGCCGACGTCGTCAGCTACCTGCAGGCCGCGACCGACGCGGGCGAGCGGTTCACCCTCGACCGCAACTTCCGCAGCGACCGGGCCGTGCTCGACGCCGTCGACGCACTGTTCCACGGCGCCGCGCTGGGCGACCCGCGGATCGTCGTGCACCACGTCGAGGCCGCGCGGCCCGGCCGGTCGCTGCGCGGGTCGACCTGTGACGCGCCGCTGCGCGTCCGGGTCGTCGGCACGCAGCGGCTGGGCCGGCTCTTCCACCGGCTCGGCCGGGTCGACGCCGCACGCCCGCAGGTCGCCGCCGACGTGGCAGCGCAGATCGCGGCGCTGCTCGCGAGCGGCGCGTCGGTCGTGCCCGCCGACGGCGTCGAGCGCGCCGTGCTGCCCGGCGACGTCGCGGTGCTCGTCCGCACCAACGACCAGGCCGAGCTCGTGCTCCGCACGCTGCGCGAGGCCGGGGTGCCCGCGGTCGTCACCGGGACCCGCAGCGTGTTCACCACCCCGGTGGCGGGCGAGTGGCTCACGCTGCTGGAGGCGTTGGAGCAGCCGCACAGCGGGCTGCGGCTGCGTGCCGCGGCGCTCACCTGCTTCGCCGGGCTCACCGTCACCGACCTGTGCGGCGACGACGCCGACGCCGTGGTCGAGACCCTCGGCGACGACCTGCGCGACTGGGCGGGCGCGCTGCGCGGGCGCGGGGTGGCGGCGCTGCTGGAGGCGGTGTCGGCACGGCGCCGGCTGGCCGAGCGGCTGCTCGCGCGCACCGACGGCGACCGCACCCTCACCGACCTGCGCCACATCGGGCAGGCCCTGCACCACGCGGCGACCCAGGAGCATCTCGGGCCGTCCGCGCTGGTCGAGTGGCTGCGCCGGCGGATCGAGGAGGCCGGGTCCGACACCGGCGCCGAGCGCAGCCGGCGCCTGGAGTCCGACGCCGACGCCGTCCAGATCGTCACCGTGCACCGCAGCAAGGGGCAGGAGTACCCGATCGTCGCGGTGCCGTTCGCGTGGGACCGCAACGTGCAGGAGCCCACGCTCGCACGGCTGCACGAGGGCCCGCGCCAGGAGCGGGTGCTCGACGTGGGCGGGCCCTCGGGGCCGCACTTCCTCGAACGGCAGGGCGCGCACCTCGCCGAGGAGGCCGGCGAGGACCTGCGGCTGCTCTACGTCGCGCTCACCCGCGCGCGCTCGCAGCTCCTCACGTGGTGGGTACCGGCGACGACGACGTCGAAGTCGGCGCTGCACCGGATGCTCGCCGGGGGCGCAGGCCCCGGCGAGACGCCGCGGGAGACGTGCGCGGTCCCGCCCGACCCGGGACCGATGTTCGACGCGCTGGTCCGCCGCGCGGGCACCGGGCCCGACGGGTCGCCGCACGTCGTCGTCGAACAGGTGGGCGACGACGTCCCTGCGCCGTGGAGCCCGCCCGCCCGGCCGGTGCCGCCGCTCGACGCGGCACGCTTCGACCGCGACATCGACCTCGACTGGCGACGCACCTCCTACAGTGCGCTGACCGCCGCGGCCCACGACGCAGGCGCGCACACCCCGGCCGTGGTGAGCGAGCCGGAGGACCCCGGGATCGCCGACGAGCCCGCGGAGCCGGGCCCGCTCCTGTTCACCGCCGCCGATCCCGCTGCGGCGCAGGCGGTCCCGTCCCCGATGGCCGACCTGCCGATGGGCACGGCGTTCGGCACGCTCGTGCACGCCGTCCTCGAGTCGGCCGACACGACCGCGGCCGACCTGCGCGGCGAGCTCGCCGCCAGGGCGCGGGCCGAGCTGGCCCGCCGACCCGCTGCGGTCGACCCCGACGAGTTGGCCGCCGCGCTCGTCCCGGTGGTCCGGACCCCGATGGGGCCGCTCGTCGGCGGCGCGGCGCTGGCCGACGTCGCGCCCGCCGACCGGCTGAGCGAGCTCGACTTCGAGCTGCCGCTGGCAGGTGGCGACCGGCCCGGCCCCTCCCCCGTCCTCGCCGACGTCGCGCGGCTGCTGCGCCGGCACCTGCCCGCCGACGACCCGCTGGTCGGCTACCCCGACCACCTCGACGCGCCGCTGCTCGCCGAGCAGGCGCTGCGCGGCTACCTGACCGGCAGCATCGACGCGGTGCTCCGCGTCGGGGGGCGCTACGTGGTCGTCGACTACAAGACGAACTGGCTCGGGCCCGCCGGTCCCGACGGGCACGTGCCGCTGACGTCGGCGCACTACGGCGCCGCGGCGCTGACCCAGGCGATGACGTCGGCGCACTACCCGCTGCAGGCGCTGCTCTACGGGGTCGCCCTGCACCGCTACCTGCGGTGGCGGCTGCCCGGCTACGACCCGGGTACGCACCTCGGCGGCTCGCTGTACCTGTTCCTGCGCGGCATGTGCGGCCCCGACACGCCGGCCGCCGACGGTGTCCCGGCGGGGGTGTTCTCGTGGGCGCCGCGGCCCGCGCTGATCACCGACCTGTCCCGGCTGCTCGACGAGGGGGCCCCGTGACCGCCGCTGCGACGACCACCGGGAACGGCCCCGGGACCGCCACGGGGTCCGCCGCCGGAACCGCCGCCGGGACCGCCGCAGGGCCCGTTCCCACCGGGCCGGTCGCGCCGGGCGGCGACCCGTACGACCCGCGGTACGCCCGCGGTGCCGGCGGGCTGCTCGCCCGCTTCAACGCCGCGGGGGTGCTCGCCGCGGCCGACGTGCACGTCGCGGCCCGGCTCGGGCGGCTCGGCGGGGAGACCGACGAGACCGTCCTGCTCGCCGCGGCGCTGACCGTGCGGGCCTTGCGGCACGGGTCGGTGTGCGTCGACCTCGACGAGGTCGGGACGACGGTGCTCGGCGAGGGCGACGAGGTCCTCGACGTCTCGGCGCTGCCGTGGCCCGACCCGGCGGCGTGGCGGACCGCGTGCCTGGCCAGCCCGCTGGTGTCCGCCGAGCCCACCGGGGGCGTCGCGCCGCTGCGGATGCCCCACGGCCTGCTGTACCTCGACCGCTACTGGCGGCAGGAGGAGCAGGTGCGCGTCGAGCTGCGCGCCCGCGCGGCCGCCGAGCCGCCCCGGGTCGACGTCGACCGGCTGCGGGCGGGGCTGTCCCGGCTGTTCACCGACGCCGCGGATGGCCGGACCGACGCCGATGACCGGACCGACGGGGCAGGCGCTGCGACCGGCGGCGACGCCGACGCGCGCGCAGGCGGCGGTGCCGGTCCCGACGCCGGGACCGGAACCGATCTCGTCGCCGGTGTCGGCGAACGTCCCGTCGCGGTCGCGCGGGCCGGTACCGCGGCGGACGCCGCCGCCGCGGCCGGGGAGACCGACCGGCAGCGGCTGGCCGCCGCCGTCGCCACGCTGCGCCGGGTCACCGTCGTCGCGGGCGGGCCCGGCACCGGCAAGACGACGACCGTCGCCCGGCTGCTCGCCCTGCTGCGCGACCAGCCCGGCCCTCCGCCGCGCGTCGCGCTGGCCGCCCCCACCGGCAAGGCCGCGGCCCGGCTCGCGGAGGCCGTGCGCGAACAGGTCCGCCGGCTGCCCGGGCCCGACCGCGCCCGGCTCGGCGACCTCCCCGCCTCGACGCTGCACCGGCTGCTCGGCTTCAGGCCCGGCCACACCAACCGGTTCCACCACGACCGCACCAACCGGCTCCCGCACGACGTCGTCGTCGTCGACGAGACGTCGATGGTGTCGCTGACGATGATGGCGCGGCTGCTCGAGGCCGTGCGGCCCGACGCCCGGCTCGTCCTGGTCGGCGACCCCGACCAGCTGGCGTCGGTCGAGGCGGGCGCGGTGCTGGGCGACCTGGCCCGCGCCCCGGGCCCGGTCGAGCCCGCCCTCGACGCGACGCTGCGCGAGCTCGGTGTGCTCGGCCGGGCCGACCCCGCGGTCGTGCACGGCGTCGTCACCCTCGACCGGACCTGGCGGTTCGGCGCCGAGATCGCCGCGCTGGCCCGGGCCGTCCGCGACGGCGACGGCGACGGCGCGATCGAGGCGTTGCGCTCCGGGGCGGGCGGGGCCGTCGAGTTCGTGGAGGCCCCGACGTTGGAGCTGCGCGACCCGCCCGGTCTCGACGCGGTCCGCGCCGAGGTCGTGGCCGCCAACCGGACGCTGGTGGCACACGCGCGGGCAGGCGACGTCGACGGGGCGCTGCGCGCGCTCGACCGGCACCGGCTGCTGTGCGCCCACCGCCGCGGGCCGTACGGGGTGACCCGCTGGGGCTGGGAGGTCGAGCGCTGGCTCACCGACGCCGGGGTCGGGCCGGGCCCCGACGACGGCGAGTGGTTCCCCGGCCGGGCCGTGCTCGTCACCACCAACGACTACGACCTCAACCTCTACAACGGCGACACCGGGGTCCTCGTCCGCGAGGAGGGCCGCACGAGGGCGGTGTTCGGTCGTGGTGGCGCCCCGTTGCGGGTCGCCACCGCCCGGCTCTCGCAGCCGCAGAGCGTCCACGCGATGACGGTGCACCGGGCGCAGGGCAGCCAGTTCTCGCAGGTCACGGTCGTGCTGCCGGCCCCGGAGTCGCCGTTGCTGACGCGCGAGCTGCTCTACACGGCGGTGACCCGCGCGATCGAGCGGGTCCGGGTCGTCGGGTCGGAGGCGGCGGTGCGGGCCGCGGTCGCACGCCCGGTCGGCCGGGCGTCCGGGCTGCGCGACCGGCTCGCCGGCTGAGTGGTCCGCGCCGCGGCCGACCGCGTCCCCGAGCAGGGTCCGTACGGGGGCTGGACGGACTTGGCAGACTCGACACCATGACGGCCTCTCTGGTCCCGGCCCGCCCCGCGATCCTCACCGTCGACGACGACCCCTCCGTCTCCCGGGCGGTGGCCCGCGACCTGCGGCGTCGTTACGGCGAGCAGCACCGCATCGTGCGCGCGGAGTCGGGTGAGTCGGCGTTGGAGGCCCTGCGCGAGATGGCCCTGCGCGGCGACGACGTCGCGGTGCTGCTCGCCGACTTCCGGATGCCCGGGATGGACGGCCTGCAGTTCCTGGAGGCCGCGATGGACCTCTACCCGGCCGCGCGCCGCGTACTGCTGACCGCCTACGCCGACACCGACGCGGCCATCACGGCGATCAACGTCGTCGATCTCGACCACTACCTGCTCAAGCCGTGGGACCCGCCGGAGGAGAAGCTCTACCCCGTCGTCGACGCGCTCCTCGAGGCCTGGCGCGCGTCCGACCGGCGACCGGTGTGCGAGACGCGGGTCGTCGGGCACCGCTGGTCGGCGCGGTCGAACGAGGTGCGCGACTTCCTGGCCCGCAACCAGGTCCCCTACCGCTGGTACCCGTGCGACGACCCGGAGGCCGCCCGGTTGCTCGCTGCGGCGGGCCTCGACGACCAGACGCTGCCGGTGGTCGTCACCCCGGCGGGCGAGACGCTCGTCGCCCCCGACGACGCCCAGCTCGCCGAGCGCGTCGGCCTCTCGACGACACCGGCGTCGGAGTTCTACGACCTCGTCGTGATCGGCGGCGGCCCGGCGGGGCTGGGCGCGGCGGTGTACGGCGCGTCGGAGGGGCTGCGCACGGTCCTCGTCGAGCGCACGGCGACGGGCGGGCAGGCCGGGCAGAGCTCGCGCATCGAGAACTACCTCGGCTTCCCCGACGGTGTCTCCGGCGCGCAGCTCACCGACCGGGCCCGGCGGCAGGCCGTCCGGATGGGCGCGGAGGTGCTCACCGCGCGCGACGTCGTGGCGCTCGACGTGAGCGGTTCGGGGCGGACGGTCCGGTTCTCCGACGGCTCGTCGATCACGGCGCACGCCGTCGTCCTCGCGACGGGCGTGTCCTACCGCGAGCTCGCCGCGCCGGGCCTGGCCGACCTGGCCGGGCGCGGCGTCTACTACGGCTCGGCGCTGAGCCAGGCGTCGAGCTGCACGGGCGACGACGTCTACATCGTCGGCGGGGCGAACTCGGCGGGTCAGGCCGCGGTCTACTTCGCCCGGCACGCGAAGTCGGTGACGTTGCTGGTGCGCGGGCCGTCGCTGGAGGCGTCGATGTCGCACTACCTCATCGAGCAGATCGCCGGCATCCCCGAGATCACCGTCCGGACGTGCACCGAGGTGGTGCGGGCCGAGGGCGACGGGCACCTGGAGCGGCTGCGGCTACGCGACCGCAACACCGGCGCGGAGGAGGTCGTCGACGCGCCCTGGCTGTTCGTGTTCATCGGCGCCGCCCCGCGCACCGAGTGGCTCGACGGGCTCGTCGCCCGCGACCCGGCGGGCTTCGTGCTCGCGGGACCCGACCTGATGACGGGCGGGGCCCGGCCGCCGGGCTGGCCGCTCGACCGCGACCCCTACCTGCTCGAGACGAGCCAGCCGGGTGTCTTCGTCGCGGGCGACGCGCGCGCGGAGTCGGTGAAGCGCGTCGCCTCCGCGGTCGGCGACGGCGCCATGGCGGTGTCGCTCGTGCACCGGTACCTGGAGCGGTCGTGAGCGCGCCCCGGGACGGGGTGGCCGTGCCCGAGTGCAGTCCCGCGTTGCTGCGCGGGCTGTTCCTGTTCGAGAAGCTCAGCGACGACCAGCTCGACTTCCTGTGCCGGGAGGGCTCGGTCGAGCGCTACCCGGCCGGGCCCGTCTACACCGAGGGCGAGACCGCGACGTGCTTCTACGTCCTGATCGAGGGCTCGGTGGTGCTGCTGCGCCGGTCGGGCGACGAGGACGTCGAGGTCGAGCGCACCGAGCAGCCCGGCGTGTACGCCGGCGCCTGGCACGCGTACCTGGGCGACCGGATGCCGCAGGTGTACAACAACACGCTGCGCGTGACCCGGCCGTCGACGTTCTTCGTCCTCGACGCGACCGCGCTGCAGCAGATGATGCGGACCTGGTTCCCGATGGCGCTGCACCTGCTGGAGGGGCTGTTCTTCGGCATCCAGAACACCCAGCAGGCCGTGAGCCAGCGCGAACGGCTGCTGGCGCTCGGGTCGTTGTCGGCCGGGCTGACCCACGAGCTCAACAACCCCGCGGCCGCCGCGGTCCGGGCGACGGCGCTGCTGCGCGAGCGGGTGGCCGGCATGCGCCACAAGCTCGGCCTGATCGCGGGCGGCTCGCTGGACCGGGTGGCTCTGCAGTCGCTGACCGAGATCCAGGAGGAGGCCGCCGAGCGGGTCGCGAAGGCGCCGGTGCTCACCCCGATCGAGGCGGGCGACCGCGAGGACGCGCTGTCGGACTGGTTCGACGAGCACGGCATCGCCGACGGCTGGGACCTCGCGCCGACGTTCGTGCAGGCCGGTCTCGACGTCGGCTGGTTCGAGCAGGTCGTGGCCCGAGCCGAGGCCGCGGGCCTGGGCGGCGCGCTGGAGGGGGCGGTCCGCTGGCTGAACTACACCGTCGAGACCGAGCTGCTCATGAACGAGATCGCCGACTCCACGACGCGGATCTCCACCCTCGTCGGCGCGGCCAAGCAGTACTCGCAGATGGACCGGGCGCCCTACAACACCACCGACCTGCACGAGCTGCTCGACTCCACCCTGATCATGCTCGCGCGCAAGATCGGCGACGTGCGCGTCGTGAAGGACTACGACCGCACGCTGCCCGCGGTGCCGGTCTACGCCGCGGAGCTCAACCAGGTGTGGACCAACCTCATCGACAACGCGTGCGCCGCGATGGGCGGCAGCGGCACGCTGACCGTCCGCACGGCCCGCGACGGCGACCGCGCGCTCGTCGAGATCGGCGACACCGGCCCCGGGGTCCCCGAGGACGTGCGCGACCGCATCTTCGAGCCGTTCTTCACGACGAAGCCCGTCGGCGAGGGCACCGGTCTCGGCCTGGACATCTCCTGGCGGATCGTCGTGCGTCGCCACCACGGCGACCTGCGCGTCGAGTCGGTGCCCGGGGACACTCGGTTCCAGGTCCGGCTGCCGCTCGAGCCCCATGCCGAGGACGAGCCATGAGCGGGCCCCGGCGGGCGAGCCGCCGGCACGACCACGGCCGGCGACGCCGGCCGACCACCGACGAGGACGTGTGATGACCGACATCGATCCGACGGTCGCACCGTCGGGACCCGGCTGCGTCGAGTGCGACGAGGTCGGCGGCTGGTGGTTCCATCTGCGGCGCTGCGCGGCGTGCGGCCACATCGGGTGCTGCGACTCCTCACCCGCGCAGCACGCGAGCAGGCACGCCGCCGACACCGGGCACCGGATCGTGCAGAGCTTCGAACCCGGCGAGGACTGGTTCTGGGACTTCCGCGCCGAGCGGCCCGTCGCCGGACCGGTGCTGGCCGACCCGCAGCACCGGCCGTTGGACCAGCCCGCCCCCGGCCCAGCGGGCCGGGTCCCCGCGGACTGGCTCGACAAACTGAACTGAGCCGGTCCGAGCAGCGCGGCCTCAGCGCGGGGACACCGTGCGGGTGCCGGCGTGGCGTCGGACGGCGCCCGCGATCCCGGTGACGACGAACAGCATGATGCCGAGGATCGCCAGCCACAGCAGGGCCTTCACGGCGAACCCGACGACGACCAGGCCGAGCCACGCCACCAACAGCACGAAGACGATGCCCACCGGGAACTCCTCTCGTCGCGACGCCCTGCGCCGCACCAGGATCGAACGACCCCCCGTACCCGGCCGCGGTGGCCGTCAAACACCGGGCGGGGTGGTCGTCCGGCGGTGGGCGGCGGGTTCGCGGCGCGCCGGGGCCACCAGGCATACTGGACGGGCAACGCGACTGGCGGCGGACGGGTGGGCAACCACCGGGGAGCTGATCGACGCGCGGATCGACCGCCTGGGTCCGCGACGCCGAGGAGTCGCGATGTCCGCTCCCACGACCGCCCGTCTGCTGCCCGGGGCCCCTGTCGCCGAGGCCGTCCTCGCCGACGTCCGCGAACGCGTCGCCGCGCTGCGCGCCCACGGGATCGCCCCCGGCCTGGCCACGATCCTCGTCGGTGACGACGACGCGTCGGCGGGCTACATCCGCATCAAACAGCGCACCGCCGCCGAGCTGGGCTTCGAGTCCTTCCACGAGCACCTGCCGGCGACGGCGTCGCAGGCCGACCTGCACGCCGTGATCAAGGCATTCGGCGCCGAGCAGGGCGCCCACGCGCTGCTCGTCCAGCATCCGCTGCCCGGCCATCTCGACCACGAGGCCGCGCTGGCCGTCATGGACCCCGAGCAGGACGTCGACGGCATGCACCCGCTCAACCTCGGCCGGCTCGCCGCCGGGCTGCCGGGCCCGGTGCCGTGCACGCCCGCGGGCATCGAGGCGCTGCTCGCCCACCACGAGATCCCGGTGGCGGGGCGGCACGTCGTCATCCTCGGCCGCGGGGCGACGCTCGGCCGGCCGCTGGCGCTGCTGCTCTCGCAGAAGCGTCCGACGGCCGACGCGGCGGTCACCGTCGTGCACTCGCACGTGCCCGACTGGGACCGCCACACCCGCGACGCCGACGTCCTCGTCGCCGCGGTCGGGGTGCCGGGGATCGTCCGGCCCGAGCACGTCAAGCCGGGCGCGGTCGTCGTCGGCGGCGGGGTCCGCTACGCCGGTCGCCGGCTGCTCAGCGACGTCGACGACGCGGTCGCCGACGTCGCGGGCGCGATCACCCCGCGCGTCGGCGGAGTCGGTCCGACGACCGTCGCGATGCTGTTCCGCAACGCCGTCGAGTGCGCGGAGCGGGCGACGCGGGCCTCCTGACCGCGCCGGCTCACCCGGTGCCCGGTGGGGTCCGCGGCTGCGCGAGCACCGCGGGCTGAGCGGCGGGCTCGGGATCGCGCGAACGCAGCACCGGGACGGCGGCCAGCACGGCCGCCGTCGCGGTGCCCGCGATCGTCACGGCCATGACCAGCGGCGTCACGCCGCCGACCGAGGCCGCCGGCGGGACGAGCGCGCCCGTCAGGAACTGGCCGAGGCCCAGCAGCGCCGACGCCGCGCCCGCGGCCGCGCCCTGCCCGGACATCGCGAGGGCCGTCGCGTTCGGCATGATCATCCCGACGGCCGCGACGACGACGAACAGCGGCGGCAACACGGCCCAGACCGAGCGGGTCAGCAGGACGCCGGCGACGAGCGTGAGCGCGGCCACGAACGCCACCGCCACCGCGGCACCGAGCAGCCGCCGCGGACCGGCCCGGTCGACCAGCCAGGCCGAGAGCCGGCCGGCGAGGACGATCCCGGTGGCGTTGACCGCGAACACGACGCCGTAGACCTGCGGTGAGAGTCCGTAGCCGGTGCCCTGCAGCACGAAGCTGCCCATCGCGATGTAGACGAACATCGAGCAGCAGCCGAGCGCGAGCACCGACGCCGGGGCCAGGAACGACCGGTCACGGGCGACGCTGCCCAGCGCGCGCAGCGTCTCCCGGGCCCCGCCGGAACGACGGCGGGCGGCGGGCAGCGTCTCGCGCAGCGTGGCCGCCGCACCCAGCAGCACCAGCCCGATCCCGGCGAGCACCACGAACACGCCACGCCAGTCGGTGACCCGGAGCAGCTGGCTCCCGATCACGGGCGCGAGCACCGGCGCCGCCCCGCTGACGACCATGAGCAGCGCGAACACCCGCGCCGCCGCCCGGCCCTCCCACTGGTCGCGCACCATCGCCCTGGCGACGACGATCCCGACCGCCCCGGCGAGACCCCCGAGCAGGCGCAGCGCGAGCAGCACCTCGATCGTCGGAGCGAAGGCGCAGGCCAGCGACGTCACCGCGAACAGCGCGACCCCGACCAGCAGCGGGCCCCGGCGGCCGCGACGGTCCGACAGCGGGCCGGCGATCAGCTGGCCCGCCGCGAGGCCGACCATGCACAGCGACATCGTGAGCTGGGCGGTGGCCTCGGTGGTGTGCAGGTCGGTGGTGAGCTCGGGCAGGCCGGGCAGGTAGAGGTCCATCGACAGCGGCCCGAACATCGACAGCCCACCGAGGGCGAGCACCTGTCGCAGCGGCGGTCGGTCCCGTTCCGGCGCGGCGGCGGGGCGGGTCTGGCGCGTCACCGGACGATCCTCCGATTCGCCCGCCCCCACCGCCAGCGCTGCTTCCGTCCAGCGGGAGCGGCGTGCGTCACCCGGGCCGCGGCCGGCGGGACCGGGAGCCCACGGCCTCGTGCCGGTGGCCGGAGCCGTCCGGTTCCGCCCGTCGCCGGTACCGGTTCCACTCCGCGGCGCGGCGCATCAGCTCGTCGCGGTGCGCGTCGGACAACGCGCGCGTCAGCTCGAACGACATGGTTCGTCCCCTCCCGGGGTTCGGTGGACCGCGGCGCGGGGCGCGGCTGCGCCCCGCGCCGCGACCCGGTCAGCCGGCCGCGGGCCGGATGTTCTGGTTGACGTGGAAGGTGTTCTCCGGGTCGTAGCGGCGCTTGACCTGCGCGAGCCGCTCGTAGTTGTCCCGGTAGGACGCCCGGACCCGCTCCTGCCCCTCGTCCATCACGAAGTTCAGGTAGGCGCTGCCGGCCGAGGTCGGGTGCAGGGCCTCCCAGTAGTCGCGGGCCCAGTCCGCGATCAGGCCGGCGTTCGCCGGGTCCGGGTCGACGCCGACGATGACCCCGGCCCAGCCGCCGTCGCGGTAGGCGAACGCGGTGCCGTCCGACGGGACCCGCGCCGCCGCGCCGTCGATCGGGTAGAGGTGCATCGTCGAGTGCCCGGTGGGCAGCAGCGCGCCGAAGCGCTCGTGGACGTCGATGGCGGCATCGGAGATCTCACGGAAGAAGTCCGCCTTCCAGTACCACTGCAGGCCCGCGGGGTACAGCGGGTCGAACGCGCTCTGCAGCGCGGTGAAGGGCATGTCGTGCAGGCCGACGACCAGCGGTGACCCGAAGGAGCGCACCGGCTCCAGCACCTCGTCGGCCCGGTCGTGCGGGCCGGTGTAGCACCAGACGATGGCGCACGCCTTGCGGCCCCACAGCTGCTCGGGGAACGGCGGCGCCGGCGGGATGGTGATCAGGCCCAGCCAGCCGCTGAGCTCCTCGGGCAGTGACGGCACGAGCGACCGGTACCAGCGCATGACCTCGGGCGTGTCGGCGATGTCGTAGAGCACCGGGCCGCCGATGACCGTGCCGGCCTCGCCGACTGGATGGCACCTGAACACGAACGACGTCACGACGCCGAAGTTGCCGCCGCCGCCGCGCAGCGCCCAGAACAGGTCCGGGTGCGAGGTCTCGCTCGCCGTGACGAAGCTGCCGTCGGCGAGCACGACGTCGGCGGAGAGCAGGTTGTCCACGGTCAGGCCGAAGCGCCGGGACAGGTAGCCGATGCCGCCGCCGAGGGCCAGCCCGGCGACCCCGGTCGAGGCGAGGAAGCCCGACGGCGTCGCCATGCCGAACGCGACGGTCGCGTGGTCGACGTCGCCCCACGTGCAGCCGGCGTCGACGCGCACGGTCCGCGCCCCGGGGTCGACGGTCGTGCTGCGCATCGTCGACATGTCGACGACCAGCGCGCCGTCCCACACCCCGAATCCGGCGGCGTGGTGGCCGCCCCCGCGGACGGCGATCTCGACGCCGTGCGCCCGGGCGAAGCGCACCGCGGCGACGACGTCGGCGGTGTCGCGGCAGCGGGCGATCGCCGCCGGCCGCTTGTCGATCATGCCGTTGTAGACGGCCCGGGCCTGGTCGTAGTCGGCGTCCCCCGGCCGGATCAGCGGGCCGCGCATTGCGGCGGCGAGGTCGTCGAACGGGGTGGTCAGCTGCGGGGTCGCGGTCACGGTCGTTCCTTCCGACAGGGCATCCGGTCTGCCCGGATGCACGCCGTCGACGCTAGGAACGAGGCGTTTGCGCAGCGTTCGGCTCGAGGGTGGGGCCTGCACCCCCGTCCGGAACGGCGAACGCGGGAGCCGGAACGCCGCGGGCGGCGTAGTCGGCGAGGCAGCGGCGCAGCAGCGCGACGCTGCCCTGGTCCGCAGCCAGCCGGGCGGCCGCGCCCAGCCGCTCGAGCGCGACGTCGGGATTCTCGTCGCGCGCGGCGCGCATCCGCAGCACCTCGGGCAGCCACCAGCCGTCGCTGCGCGCGCGGGCGCCGACGACGGCCGCGTCCAGCGTCGCGCGCGCCGCCTCGGGCCGCCCCTCCCGTGCGGAGAGGTCGGCGAGCAGCGAGAGCCAGTAGGGCATCCGCGCGAACGCGCCCAACGCGGTCAGCCCGTCGATGCCGCGGTCCGCGAGCTCGAGGCCCGCCGTACCGCCCCGGCACCAGCCTTCGAGGACCATCGCCCACTCGCGGTAGTAGGTGAAGTCGAAGCGGGCGCACAGCTCGCGCAGTTCGCCGGCGGTGCCGAGCAGCGCGTCGCGGTCGCCGCGCAGCTGGTGGGTGATGGCGCCGTAGCCCAGTGCGACGGCGAGGCTGTAGGAGCCGCCGGTCGCCCGCGCCAGGTCGATCGCGTCCCGGCAGGTCGCCAGCGCCACCTCGTCGTGCCCGAGCAGCCAGTGCGCGTGCGCGGCGAACGCGCGACCGTGCACGTCGGATCGAGTGCCCACGGACAGCGGGTGGCTGCCGCCGATCTCGGCGGAGCGGTCCAGGTGGCGCAGCGCCTCGGCGGGCCGGCCGAGGCTGAGCTCGGAGCCGCCCAGCGCGAAGTGGGCGGGCCCGGCCAGCTCCGACCCGTCCTCGACGAGGTCGAGCGCGCGCGACGCGGTCCGGTGCGCGGCGATCGCGTCGCCCGCCACGAACTGCGACGACCACAGCCCGACGAGGCCCGAGAGCGTCGCGCCGCGGTCTCCGAGGGCCGTGGCCAGCGCGATCGAGCGTTCGAGGGTGTCGCGCAGCCGCGGCGAGGAGTAGCCGTGCAGCGCGTTGAGCGGCGCGGCCAGCGCCTCCAGCACGGCGAGCTCCTCGGTGTCGCGGGCCCGGCTGGCAGGCGCCCTGGCCAGGATCACGAGCGCCTCCTCGTGCAGCCGGACCGCCTCGGCGT
>Ga0182736_1001968_pt1 | contig 17257 bp, 11 predicted proteins | sample eDN5th30CKraftBY_FD_128882 | JGI IMG/M metagenome (GOLD analysis project Ga0182736, IMG submission 128882) | Enriched backyard soil microbial communities from Emeryville, California, USA - eDNA 5th pass 30_C Kraft BY (version 2) (version 2) | ecosystem: Environmental > Terrestrial > Soil >... | reverse complement strand
GCTTGCGCGCCCGGCGGATCGAGGCTATCCCCAACGCCTTGGCCAAGCTCCCTTCGTCTAGTGGCCCAGGACGTCGCCCTCTCACGGCGAAAACAGGGGTTCGAGTCCCCTAGGGAGCGCCAAATGGACTACAGGCCCTCCAAAAACATCGATAAATAAAGAGTTTTTGAATGGCCCTCGAAAACGTGTAGTCCGTTTTGTAGTCCATTTCCGGCGGTATATCCAGGCAGAAAACTGCGGCCCCCAAACCAAGCATAGCTTAACGTCTGAAGAAGGCCGCGCATGTCCATGGCGAGCGCGGTTTCTTTCCATCTTCGGATGCCCAATCCAGAGGGCGGTCCACGCGGCCGCAAGCTTTGCTTCGATTGCATGCGGCTGCGGATGGGCGAGGAGGCGGGCTCGCCGGGCCCGCGCCGACCGTTGCCGACGAACGCGAGGGGCTTGGAGCCGAAGTGCGGTCAGCGAGGTGTTGGCCATCAGCTCCCAGGCCCTAGCGGGTATATTCATCGGCAACGGTGAGGATGTGGAAGCGCTCGCCAACAGTTTCCCGAGGCCGCGGTTCCCATCCTCCAGCGCCTCCAGCTTCCGAGCGTCAGAGACTTCCACCCGCCGAAGCGGGATCGCCAGTTGTAGAATGTCCCATCGCTTATGGACGTGCTTGCGGAAACTATTGCTGGCCGACGGCCCACTAGCGCAACTCTTAAAACTCCTGATGATCTACATTTTGCTGAACGTGCGTTTCACGCATGTGTGCATCCCGAACGAAAGGACTCTACCCAAACACGGGAGGCCATCTGACGGGGCCATCGGCCGCGTGATTTTCGGGGAGATCATTTCCGCTCGAAGCCATAGATCTTGTCCTTGACCCTTGGTAGCATGATATCTTCCGGCGATGGGGGGCCAATGAAAACGCGAAGAAAAATCAGAGCCATCGACTTATATTCAGGTGTTGGCGGATGGTCGTTAGGATTGCGGCTGGCCGGCATCGATGTCGTTGCGTCTTACGAAAGGTGGGGTGCGGCCAACGAAACAAACTTCAAGAACAATCAGCATCAAGCTCAAACAGTCGACATACGCAGGCTGGCTTTTAAGGAGCTTCCAAAGAGAATTGATGTGGTCGTGGGTAGCCCTCCGTGCACACAGTTTTCATACTCCAATCGCGGAGGTAGCGGCGATGTTGATGACGGTCTTCGAGATATAATAAAATTTCTGACGATTGTTGATCGAGTGCGACCAGAATTTTGGGCAATGGAGAATGTGCCACGCGTAGCGGGAATTATCCAAGATCAACTAAAAAAAGGCGGAAGACTGCATAAATTCTCCCACCTTGGTATCGACGTTCGTGTAGTTGACATGGCGGATTTCGGCTTACCGCAACGTCGACGTCGTTGCATTGCCGGAAATATCGATTTCGATTTGCTCGATACCTATCGAAAATTCACTTCACCAATGACGCTAGGGCAGGTGATTGACGCATTGTCATCTGATCCCGTGAAAGATCCTCTCTATGGCATTTCGATTCGAAGGGGCAAACTTTATGATCATGCTTTAGAGCTTCCTCTAAACGAAGAAGAGGTGCGAATAAACAAATCAGCAAAGGTTTCTCACCCTGTATACAATTCTATGGCTTTTCCCGACCCATTAAACCGGACGGTCCGTACGATAACGGCGACCTGTACCCGCGTGTCACGGGAAAGCATTGTCGTTCCTGCTTCGCCTCAAACGGAAAGCGTCCGTCGGTTGACCATCAGAGAGCGTGCCAGTCTGCAGGGATTTCCGATTACATTTCAATTTTATGGGGCGAGTTATAGTGAAAAGATAAGGATGATTGGAAATGCAATTCCTCCAGCGTTTGCCTATTATGTAGCGCAGGCAATCAAGGGAGTGCAGCCATCTCGTGTTGCGCCTCTTCATGCTAAAGCCAAAAAAATTCGCCAGCCTCTTCCTCCGCCAATAGAGACAGCGACTGATCGTCCGGGTAACCGATACCCACCGACACGAAACTTTCGATTTGCTATACCGTCCTTGCGTCTCAAGAGTGGTGTGAGGTTCGATCTCGCAAACTCATTTAGGCAGGCAATTGCGACATGGGAGGTTTCCTTTTGGTTCGGGAGCTCCAAGGCTATCAATTCGATCCAATTGAATAGCCAACTCTATAATCGCCTTGTTCAAGAGCTGCCGCCGCATGTCCTCAGGTTACTCGATGCGCAATTCGAGGAACTCAAAGCGTTTATTCATGATGCGGATTTGGGCAACATGCAGAACCTTTGGTCGCATCGAGGACCAGGCGTGACCCGACCGTTCATGCTTCTCGACGCGATATCGAATGCTGGAGAGCGCGCGAAGGATGTTCTTCTGAATCATGAGGCTATAGCTCGTAAGCTTGTCTCTGCGGCCATTGCGTTTGAATACGGCACGAAATCAGAGGCGCTTCTTGGGACCGCGAAGCTTTTCCGCAATAGCGCCTTGATCGCAGCGGGTTTGCTTTGTGGCTCTCTTTCTAATCGTGAAATTGAAAAACACTCCTTGCAGTTGAGTTTGCTCGAGGGATATCGTTAGAAGCCCAAAACAATAGAGGGCAACCGTGTCATTTGCTCCGCGCGGTCCGATCCGGCGAATCTGTGCTCAACGAGGTCTTGATGCACCCGTATCTCCAATTCTCGGATGACGATGATGCGAAGTATGCAGCAGCAGAGAGGTTCGTGGGTTGGCTCGAACGTACAGCAATGGCGCAGGCGAGGGGTGACAATGAAACCTTCTCTCCTGTTGGTCCGCTGGGCCGGTTCTGGCTCGGCAGACTGGGGCCGAAAGACGTCGTCACGAGACAAGATGACCGAGGAGATCGGCTAGAGCCTTGCGCTGTTGGCCTCAGGGTTATCCCGTCCACGCCCGGCCCTTGGGAGTTTTCCGTCAAGGTTGAGTTTTGCACGTGGCATCGGGAGGCGACCGAAAAAGGCGCAGCACTTCGTTGGCAGTGGCGAAAATCGAAACCTACAGAGACCGTGATCCAATTACACATACCCGAGGATTTCGGCGAACATATCGTGGGGCAAGCAGAGTTAGCGACTGCACTACAGAAGATCGATTCAGGCAAATTGAATGCGGAGGTGCGCGTCCGCATCCTTAGACAGGTTGGTAACTTCAAAGCGCTTGAAGTTTGTCTAGTTAACGCTAGCCAAGAAATCGAGGAGTTGGCTGATGGACGCCTTTTTGAATGCTCGCTTTCGCTATTGGAGTTGAAAACACAACCTTTCGAGCTGGAAGCGCTGCCCGATAGCTTCAGGTATGAACGGAAGGTGGATGCTTTTGGCATAAACTGTGGGGCAAAGCGTGACGACTACGGAATCCATACTACTGACGCGCCAGCGACGTCTCGGCCGCGGCCGAAGTACTGGGCCGTTGAAGAACCAGAACCGGACCTAAATTTTGAGAGTCTGGCGCTTGACCCGGTTTCCGCCGGATTCGAGCTCCTCGCCAGTTTTGAGAGATGGGCTGAGTCTGCGTGGTCTGCGAACACCTTGGGGGAACGCGCTGTACGCGAAGAATGGTCCGCGGAGATGCGGAACGAGGCTGTGCAGGCTCAGAAACAATTTAATGAAGAGCTCGCAAGGGTTCGTTACGGACACGAGCTGCTTACATCAAACAGTAATCTGCGCCGCGCCTTCCAGGCGATGAACAAGTCCATGGCAGTAAGCGCCGCGGGAAAATATCAGGCTTGGCGTCCTTTCCAGTTTGCCTTTCTGCTTGCAAATCTCAAGTGTGTGATCGAACCAACTTCTGAAAGCTCTATAGTTGATGTCGTTTGGTTCGCGACGGGTGGCGGGAAAACAGAGACCTATCTCGGGTTGCTTCTAACCGCAGCATTTCTCGATAGAATCCGAGGAAAAGTCTCCGGCGTAACGGCGTGGTCGCGATTCCCCCTGAGGATGCTCTCTCTCCAGCAGACGCAGCGGTTTGCTAACGCGTTGGCGGCAGGTGAGCTAGTCCGACGAGGCATGGATCTTGGAGGCGACGAATTTTCACTCGGCTTTCTTGTGGGAGGAGGGGCGACGCCAAACCGGATAAAGAAAGAGAGTGAGCGCGACAACGAGGATGCGGACAAGATTTCGGAGCAGCAGAACCCGTATCGTCTTCTTGAGCACTGCCCATTTTGTCGAAATAAATCCGTTGTAACTCGATTTGATCGTTCTACATGGCGCCTAATCCATGTTTGTGAAGCGAGCGCATGTCCCAATGAGGCTAAGCCTCTGCCGCTTTTTGTCGTCGACGACGAAATTTGGCGCTTCTTACCAACTGTCGTAATTGGTACCTTGGACAAGGCGGCGAACATCGCTCGCCAAAGCGGAATGCGAGGTCTTCTCGGAGCTCCTTGGGGGAAGTGTTCTCGTCCAGGCCACGGTTACACTTATGCAAAACGCGGCGGATTTCCGCACGGTTGCCTCGTGCCTGATTGCAGAGGAGGCGAACCGCAAGCACTCCCTATGGCGCAGGAGCTTTATGCGCCGATGTTTAGATTGCAAGATGAATTGCACTTGCTACGGGACAGTCTAGGCGCGGTGGACTCACACTACGAGTTGGCGCTGGATAGTCTTCAACACGACATTAATGGTTCTGTACCAAAAATCCTCGCCTCCTCGGCGACTTTAACCGGATATGAGAAGCAAATTGAAACCCTGTATCGTCGATCTGCGAGGGTTTTCCCTCAGCCATCTCCAAAGGACGGTCAGGGCTTTTGGACATCCGATTCAGATCGGCTAATGCGACGATACGTGGCTTTAGCGCCAAGGCGGCTGACTGTAGAGTTTGCAATCGACAGACTCATAGTGAGCCTGCAGTCAGCGACCAGGAGTCTCCTCCACAATCCGGAAGTGATATGTGCCGAGCTTGGCATAGATGTCTTGTTCGCTGAATTTTTGATCCAAATATACGGCACCAACGTTGTCTACGGGAATACACTACAAGATATTGATGCTGTTCTTCGCTCCTCAGAGACGCAACTAGCGGAGTTGTCTCCGCAGCCGAATGTCGCATCGCTAACGGGGCGAACACAGTTTGACGAGGTGCGAGCCACGTTGGCGCGTCTCGAAAAGCCCGAAGAGGAGTTTGCGGCGCGACTTCACCTGATTGCTGCATCGTCCATGATGTCTCACGGGGTAGATATCGACCGACTTAACATTATGATTATGTTGGCGTTTCCGCTAGGCGTCGCTGAATTTATTCAGGCAACAGCGCGCGTTGGTCGCCGGTGGCCCGCCCTAGTTATCGTGGTACCGAAGATGACCCGTGCGCGCGATGCTAGCGTTTATCGAGCGTTTCCAGAATTTGTGTCTCACGGAGACCGGTTCGTTGAGGCAATACCGATCACAAGAAAAAGCCGCCGCGTATTGGAGCGAACAATCGCCGGTCTTGAGATGTCTCGTATCGGCTTGTTACATGAGCCGATTGCAGGCCAGCGGCTCGTGACAATCAAGGATTTCAACGCGTATGTACGGTCGCACCCTGACACGCTTCATTCTGATCGAATCGCTATTCAGAAAGCTCTAGGAATTGAGGACGATGATCAATTTGTAGTTGATCAACTGAAGGCGTGGTTCTCCGGTTTCGAGCGTAATCTCAGCGAGCCCCCTGCGGATGCAAGGTTTATCTCCGAGCTTAGCCCAACGGGCCCGGCGATGACGTCTCTCCGAGATGTTGAGGAGCAAGTACCGATAAAGGGCGACAGTGCGCGATGAGGGAACAACGCAGTGGCTCGCAGATATTGTTCGGACACCTACCGGAGCAGACGGTCGATGCCGCAGGCGGCATTTGGAAGGTCAAGCGATGGAATAGCCCAAGGAATGAGTCTGCAATTGATATTGGGGCGCTTCGGGAAGAGCTAATAAGAGCAGCCTATCCTTGGTCCGAAAGCGGTAAGGACGGTGGATTTGTAGCAGATTTATATGCTCACCTGGCTATTCGGGTGCGCTCTCTCAATAAAGACGAGGGAGTGTGGTGCGAGCCATTTCCGCGCTTGTACCTCTGCCGGACCTGCAAACGTCTGCACGATGGTCCGAGCGGAAGATGTCAGTGTGGTGCAATGGCCCGGAAAGGCCAGCTTCCTTTCGTTGGGTTTCACGAGGTATGTGGGACGATCAAGACTCCGTATGTAAAGAAGTGTTCGGTTCATAATCAAAGAGCGGTGCGGTTTCCGGGTACAGCATCTGCTGCCGAACTCACATTTTATTGTCCCGTATGCAATGCGCATCTTCAGAGAGGATTTGGGGCGGCTTGTGATTGTGACAACGGCGGAACGTTGTCATTCAATGTTCACCGTTCCGGGGTGGTTTTTAAGCCAAGAGGCGTTGTTGTTATAAACCCACCTAGCCGTGAAATTCTTCAGCAAATCGAAGATGCAGGGGGTGGAGAGCGGGCATTAGAATGGGTGCTAGAGGGTATGCCCGGCAGACGGCTAACGGACGGACGGGCGGCCAATAATCCCGAAACAATCCGACGCGTGCTTGCGGAGCGTGGCTTTGACGCCACCACGATAGATGCGATGGTTGCCGCGATGCCCTCAGGGCCGTCGACAGCGGCGATGCCGCTTGCGCTGAATGGGCGCTTGCGAGAACAGACACAAACAGAAGCCCGTCATATTGCTCTTGCAACCTTCGAAAGTAGAAAAACAGTTGCTGAAATGTCGGCCGTCACGTCCTCTCCGAAATTGAAGCGGCTGTATCAAGAACAGTATCCAATTGCTTTGCGGGACGGTGGTCTGGAGCGAATCGAGCTGGTTGACCGCTTTCCAGTGCTCACAGCACAGTTTGGTTATACAAGAGGTTCTTCGGTCCCTGGCGAAAGTAGGTTGCGGACCTATCGTGAGACCAATGGCGAATACACGGTTTATGGGGAGTTGACCCAGACGGAAGCGCTTTTCATCAGGCTAGACCCATTACGCGTTCATGCCTGGCTAACTTCTCGTGGGGTTGCATTATCGCCTGCAATCGACGGGCGCCAGGCCAATATTGCAATTTTGGAGGCGATAGGGCCGGATATCAATGACCCGATAGCAGCGTTGCTGAGGGTTCTTGTGCACTCGTACTCGCACGCCTTCATTCGCCGAGCTGCCGTCTATGCTGGAATTGAAAGAGATAGTCTTTCGGAGCTCATTCTCCCGCACATGCTTGGATTCTTTGTGTACGCCGCTGCACGTGGTGATTTTGTATTAGGAGGGCTACAGGCGCTCTTCGAAGAAGATTTGCACCTTTTGGTGACAGGAATGGTGAACGAAGAACACCGATGCGCACTTGACCCCGGATGCCAGGAAAATGGTTCTGCCTGCGCTGTTTGCCTGCACCTTGGCGAGCCGTCATGTCGTCTGTTCAATACGAATTTGTCGCGTGACGTCCTCGCCGGAGGCAACGGCTTCTTCGACTGAATCATTTTTGAGCCAATTGATGCGAGACTGAATAGACTGTGATCCCACAACGGACAGCAAGGTTCTGGCTCGGCTAATTCCTACATAGGCGAGCGCAACTTCCTCCTGATTAGTTCTGTGGTCACTTTCGAGCACCAAGACAACCGCGTCGCTTTCCATTCCCTTAAAGCGCCCTATAGTTTCGACCGCGATGCCTCGTCCGCCCCAACTGCCGCACGAATAGGGGCCGATACTCCTTTCGCGGAGCGAGCTTGCTAGCCGAGCCGAGGAGCAAAGGACAACAAGATTGCCTGGTCCAAAGCCTTCATCTATCAAATACTCAATAGCAGCAATTGCAGACTCTTCTGGGGCAGTTTTCGGCGCGATATCTTTCCATCTGGCAGGAGGGCCGTCCGGTCCGTAAGGGCGGTGGACCTGCTCACCGTGAGTTGCCGAAACGCGTTGGGCAATGGGGTAGGTGTTGCGCAAGTTGCGGCGAAGTTCGTTTACAAAAGGATATCCATCACCTTGCATCCAATTGCGGTTCCACAAATCTTGCTTTGAATCTGCGAATGCGAAGAACGGCGATTCGTCACGCTTCGAAGTGAGGCTCTTTAGGGCCTCAATCCACTCAGGCGAAAAATCCTGCGCTTCGTCAATCACGATCGCATCAAAACAAGAGTCACTGATAGAGCAAGCCTCCATTAGAAGCGCGGGTGCTCCATTTTCCCACCACTCTTGATTTGTGACCGGCGGAATAGGTAGCTTCGCTTTTCTTGCCTCACGAAAACAGAGTGAGTGGAATGTTTCGACAACAAGACGTTCGTCGACGACTACACGCTTTGAAAGATCGGAGCCGAGCAACTCATTGTAGCACACAAGCAAAGTGCGGAATCCGTCACGCTGCAATTGTTGAGCTCTCGCAACCGCAAGAAATGTCTTGCCGGTACCGGCCCCGCCTACGACGAGGCCACCGCGGTTTGCCCTCAAAAGTGCAAACGCCTCAATCTGCTCAGCCGTTAATTCGATCAGGCGCTCTGCGGCCGCGGCCGAATGATCCGCGAGCCGTCGTCTCACAGCTACAGTTGGCGCAAGCAAGGATACGAGGGCGCGAATTTCGTCCTCTCTCAAGCTCGCAGACATTTCCCAATGCGACATGCATTTCCGTAGCGCGCTGTCTATGTCGTGCAAAGATGACTGTATTAACGTTATCTCAGGCGTAGCTGCCGGCCCCAGATTAGGCAGCGAAGCTAGATGAGGGAAAACCACAGCGTGTCCTATCCGCGCTCTGGCGCTGAGACCGCGTTCTTTCAGCCATTTCACAAGAGCGTGTTTGGAAGATGTTGCTTGTTCATAGGGGTTCTTGATGTCATGGACGTTGCCATGCCGGTCCATCGACTGCCAGCGTCCGTTGGTGACTTGTATTCCGCCGCCTTTCACTTCGATGACAAGAATCCCCAATTGAGGGTGAATTACCAAAAAATCCGCCTCGCCATCACCTTGCCTGCCGCCACGCTTTGCCTGCCATGCGACATGATGGAGGACAGTCCAATCTGGCCCCAGTGATCGAAGTGCCTTCGCTGTCAACAATTCGGATTGTTCGGTCGGATCGTTGGAGCCCAGGCCAAAATAATTTGCCACTACTGATCCTGATCTAAAAATGGACGTAAGCGTCGGCTCCGAGTCGGGTGCTTCAGGCGACGCAGTGCTTTCGCCTCGATCTGACGAATGCGTTCTCGTGTTAGTCCAAATTGGATTCCGATCGTTTCCAATGTGTGCGATTTGTCGCCGTCAAATCCGAACCTGAGTCGCAGTATTCGTTCTTCACGCGCGGTAAGGCTCCGAAGAGCCTCCCGAATCTGCTCTCCTAGTTGAGCTCTTGCTAATAGTTCATCTTGTTGTATCGACGAGTCATCTGCAACGGTCTTGAAGATAGTCGCACCATCGCCGATTTCAGAGTCTCCCTCAACGCAGTCTGTAGCCTGGATGCGCCAAAGAAGTTTCCCCAGAGCTTCCTGTTCCATTCCCAGTGTGTCGCTGAGCATCTTCAAATTTGGCTCTTTCCCCGAAATGGACCATAACTGGCGTTGCGTCTTCCGAATACGACGGAGCTTTTCTTGAAGATGAACGGGGAGCCTAACCTCTCGATCGTCGTTGTCGATTGCGCGTCGAATATGTTGCTCAATCCACCATGTGGCATATGTTTTGAAGCGGAATCCGCGATCCGGGTCGAATAAAGTTGTGGCCTTTAACAGGCCGAGCATCCCCTCTTGAAAGAGGTCGTCGTCTTGCAAGTGCTTGTTCTGACCATGGCCACGAACGAGTTTCCAGACCCAGCGTTGATTCGTTGAAACGAAAATCCGCCGCGCCGCCTCGGCCTCATCAATTGCTCGACAAGTAAACTCCTCGTCGTAAACTTCGTTGGCATTCTGGAGTCGAAGCGCAATTTGAATTTTCCGTGCAAGAGCCACTTCATCTGCAGCCGATAAATATCGTTGCCGAGAGGGCGAACTGCCGCGTGGGTGCGAATCGTCGTCACCCTCGTCATCAATGACAACAATGCCGTTTGCTAATATAAACTGCTCAACTTCAGCGCATTCGGCAATAGTCAGCGCAAGACGGACATAAGCTCTGTTCACGTCATCGCGGCTTATTGATCCGTCACCTCTAATCGCGTCATCCTGCACCCGCCTCCTGGCCTTCTCTACCGCGTCGGGTCGTACTTCGCTTTGCTCTAGCTCTATCTCCTGTAATTCTCCGAATAATATCTGATCGGCGATGTCAGCTGGATCGGCCAAACCATCGCCATCGTTCGGATCTGAGTCTTGCTTTTCTTCGATATCCTGCATCCCCTACTCCCTCGGGGGAGTGTGAAAAAATTTCACGCGCTCGTCTACTCTTCGGCGAGGAATATCGAAGTTTCTACCTTGACGAAGAGATGCCCCAAAGCACGGGGGGGGGGGCCGAGTTTGTCTCAAGCCGGAGGAGGCGTAGAGAAAGCTTGTGAATCAGGGCGGGGCGCCCGAGGAAATCGGCAAGGCCGCCTTCGACAAGGTGTGCGCTAACTCGCTGCCTTTTCTGAGGTTGCTTTAAGCGGCGATAGCCGTAGGAGGCCGCGGTCTTCAAGCGGGCAGCCTCCTTACCGTAGCAGGCATTCGCCACGAGGACTATCTGCAGTGCGGCCTTTTAGTCGCCCTTACAGATTTGCAGCATCTGCCAGAGGTCGTCGTCAACCGGCACGCTTTTTGTTCCTCGCGTCCCTCGCCGCCTTGGCCAAGCTCGGCTCGATGGCTCCCGTAAGGGGAATGCCGAAGTTCTCGGAAAGGCAGGCGGCCTCGTGTGACAGGTTCTGAGGGATTTCCACCGCGGCACCTCCTGATGGCTTATTACGTCCTTGCGAGAACGAAGAGATAACAAAGTGTCAAGGCATGAGGCTGGTCGATTACCCCTTCATCCTCGTCAGATTCCGCTGTGCAAACGGTCCGGTCAGTCGAAATTGGCGCGTCTCGCCGCGAAATACGGCTGCGAAACCACCCTCAACGCCATGTGTGAGCGGATGACGAGGAGACTGCTCTTGGAGAAGCGACAAAGCGTTCGAAATCAAGGGTGCGGAATCTACTTGCCTGATCTGCCTCCCAAAGTCCCTCGGGACCTCCCTTCTGGCATGGCTAAGCTGCGGGTCGTAGGTAGCTGCTGAGTCTCGCGGACGTAACTATCGAAGGAAGGGACTCATGTCCGGCACCAGAAAGGTATTCGGTCATCATCCACTCATTCGGGACGAGCGGCCACCGTGGACGAGGAAGCTCGGTGCCCTACTACGGAGAAGGTGGCCATACTTGCAGTTAGGCTAGTCTCGCCCCAGGTCCAACAATAGGAAGATTGCGGACCCGCGAAGAGCCTGTTTTTCGGTAGCCCTCAGCTATTGGAGCCGGGCGGCGCGCTTCCGGTCGCTAACGTGACCATGCTTCCGCTTTTCGCGGTCAGCAAGGATGGCGTGGCGCTCGGCGATGTCCATGTTGAGGAGTTTTTGCTCCACTCCGACACTGACTACCGCCGCGAAAAGCTGGGGAAGGCTGGTTTCGATCTTGCGGGCCACGGCGACGACGTCACCTGCAAGTTCGGGCGGCAGCGTTTCAAGAGCAGGTACGGGCACGTAATCCCAGCCGAGAAATGACAGCACCGCCTGGATCGATTCGAGCGACGGACGTTTCTTCCTACGCCATGCTTTCATGCTTGCTCTGCGAACCCCCGACCCTTCTTCGACCTCGTCATAGGTGAACTGAAGCCGCGCCATCTCGGCGAAGACCAACTTCACATGCGGCCCAACGCGCTCCGGCATAGTGACGGTGCGAGAATTGCGGCGGCGGTGCTGCGGCTTTGAGGACCGCGCGCGGAAATCTGCGGGATAAAGGGCTGCGGGCATTGTTGCATCCTGAGTGCTGTAAAATCTGCCCTCAGGATTGGTCGAAAAGGATTCGGTTTATGAGCCCAAAGGAATCTCTCCAAATGTCGGACCGTTAGGCGCTTCAACGCGGGGCTCGAAAACGGAAAGTCACCTAAAAAGGCTCATATCTAGACAAGCGTCGGGGTCGCACGTCACCCGCACGGGGGAGGCTCTTGGAAGGACCCAAAACGTCCTCTACACCCAAGGAGGTATGAGCCGGCCGTTTAGATTGATGTTCGGCGTTCCATGCGTAACGTCGAAGTACCGAAGCCCCTTGCGGCCGCGCCCCGATACCCGCACGATTTTGCAATGTATCAGCGCCATATTCTGGAGCATGTAGCCGATATCTTCAACTTGTTGTCGGGTGAGCTTACCGGCGAATTTGGCTTTGACCTCGAATGCAGCGACGCCTTTCGGTCCAGCCTCCTGGATGTAGCGATAGACCCGTTCATCGTCGCTGAGCTTGGCGGGCAAGCGGATACGCTTCTTTTTCGGCTCTTCCGAAAATTGCTTTGCGTTCAATTCCAATTCGGGTTGAGTTCGAGTGACGATCTTCATCGCTTCAAGCTGGTCAAGCCACAACGCTTCGCGAACCACTCCAATTTCAGTGGAGGTCGCGGCGACATGCCGGCGACAGAGCTTAGCGATGTTAGCGGCTTCTACCGCTTGGGCAGCGACGATTTCAGCGAGTTCGAGCGGCGCCTCACGCCAATCGGCTTTTCTGCGGCGCTCAAGGAGTTTAATCGCCAAAAATAATGGATGCGCCTCGCCGAGGAGTTTGACCAAGCCATCATCCATTAGCTGAGGCACGTTCAAGAGACACATTGCCGGCCGTCCTCGACCAGGCGCCGGACGTTCCCGAAAAATCCGGACATGCCCTTTTCTCTCGCTCATCCAAAGAAGGCCTTTGCGATGGAAGGACCGCAAAGTCTGTTTGGAGGTCGCCGGATCAAGGGCCGCTGCCGCGAGAAAGCTGGTTAGCGACATCCCTTCGGAAGGTATGTCGAAGCCGGCCACGATGCTGTGAATCTTTCTCAGTTCTTTGCGTCGCACACCAACCGACTTTCATGTTTTAGGGAACCAGCCACGCATAAGCCGGCAGGAGGGGTTAAGGGGGCTTTCTGTTATATATAAAGATACTGTATTGGAGTAATAAAAGAAAGTTAAAATATCTCTTCTATATATTATTCTTATATATAGGAAACCCCTTTAACCTCGATGCGACCCTATCGCAGCTACATAACTTCAGTGAAGAATCTAATGAGGTTAAGGCAACAGCTAAAACATGAAATTGTAAATTTCTGTAGCTCAAAAGAGGAACAGGTCGGATTGTCCCGGGCTCGTTGAAGGCAGGGATTTGGAAGATCGAACCCACCTGGCGACGGAGGAACTCCGCGTTAGATTTTGAGATCAGTTGACAGCGATCCAGGGCAGTTTGCGGTGAAGTTAAAATATTCCAACGACAATGTTCCGCAGTGTGCTGAGCTGGTTTCTATGGAAGCTCGCGTCGAGCGCGCCTTGGTGCTGCTCGCCTACTTGATCGAGATCGAGGGCGACGTTCCTCTGCCGATGTACGAGCAGTATGAGGCGAAGCTGGCCGAGCTTCGCGGTAGAGACGACGCACGCGCCCGTGCCCGGCAGCGACTTCAAGCATACGCAGTGCAGGGCTCGGCGTCCGCCGCCCTCATCGCGCCAATGACTTTGGCGGCTTGAAGGCGATCCGCTTCGAGAACTTCAGGCGCAGTTCCAGCGACGGCCCGTTGCCATAACGTGGCCTGTTCGCGTCGTGACCCATAAGCGCGTCGATCATGCTATCCTGCGCCTCAGCGGCGATCAGCCGGTCCTTGAAGCTGTGCCGGAAAGAATAGACCGTGTGATCGCCGGTCGGCCGCAGGCCGTTCTCAAGCAAGAATTTGTTTGCCGCTGCTGAGAAGGCGGACGGTTTGTCGTGGTAGCGTTTGAAACCCTTCCGCATGATCCTCATGGCCGGGAGCGCGCAACCGACGAGCGGGATCAGGCGGTCGCTGTGATCGGTCTTCAGGCGTCGGCCATCGGCCATCACGCGCACGTAGGGGATCGGCTCGTCGAGGAAGATCGACTTCTCATTGAGATTCAGAATCTCTGACGGCCGCATCCCCGTGTCGATGATGGTGTAGATCACCATGCGGGCTTCTTCGTTGAGCCCGTCGAGCGCGCCTTCCGCCAGGATGCTGCCCTGGATGAACTCGGGCGAGTAGGGCGTCGGGTCTTTATCGACATCGCCCTTTATGCGAAGGCCGCTGAAGCGATTGGGGAGGCCAAGCCGTCGCACAAGATTGATCTCTTTGAGCATCGCGCTCAGTTGGCCGATCTGCTTGTTGCCAGTGCGCAGCGAGACGCCCGTTGTGATGCGCTCGCGGTGGTAGTCGCGGAAGTTCATTGCGTCGTCGTGGGTGATCTCGGTGATCGGCTTATCGTGCTTGACCACCTTTAGGAATGTGTTCACAGCGCGCTCGCGGCTGTTTTTGAAGACGCGCCGCTGGTCCGGCGAAAGCGTCATGACGTACTCCTGCACTTCCGCCTCATAGGTCGGGTAGATTTCGGAGATCATCGGGACGTTCGCCTTGGCGGTGCCGAGCAGGGCCGCGCGGCTGACGGCGTCGTTGACGTGCGGGGCCAGGGCTTCAAGCCGGTTCAACATCGCCTCACGAGGCTGCTGCATGAGAACCGCGTGCTCGACATAGTCGAAGCCGAGTTGCCGGGCGCGCTGCCGGGCGGCCGTGTAGCCCGTCAGTTGATCCCTCGGCCGACCCTGCGCCAATCCCTGCCAGAAGGCTTCCAGTTCGCGATTGAGCCTGTCCGCGACGATGCTCGCCTTCCGGCCGCCCCGGTCATCAGCGACCTTTATTTTGGTCGAGGCGCGGTAGATCGGCCGGGGGTCTAGGTGCGCGTATTCCTTCGGAGTGCGCCGCTGGAAGGCCCACACGCCGCCGCGCTTAGTGAGGAAGTCCGCGCCCATGTTTCGCTCGCCGTGTAGTCCAGTCTGTAGTCCACTTTCCGGGCTACCTACTGCCGAGAAACGCAATAAATCAAGCGTTATATGACGTTTTGAACTTTCGGGGTTAGCCCTGTGCCGCCCCTAGGGAGCGCCAAGGGCATTGAGGCCTTTGGCGAGGCAATAAGCCACCCGTCTTTACAGTTGCGTATGGTGATTTGTGGAGTTTCCGAGCCCCGCTCGGATGCACGCAAGATCAGACCCGGCGATTATCCAATACGATGATCGCTGCAATCGTTTTTTCCTTCGGGCGCAAATGACAAACACTAGCGACCATACGGACGTTTGGTCCGACGACCTTCTTGGCCGGAAAAAAGATGCCGAATTTCTTTCGACATTCTTGGTCAATAGGGTTGCGGAGCGGCAGGCTGCAGGCTCTCCAAGCTCCTACGTCTTGAATCTCAACGCATCGTGGGGGCATGGAAAAACTTATTTTTTGGAACGCTTTGAGGCTGATCTACTAGCGTCCGGTCATGTGGTCGCGTCGGTCAATGCGTGGCGTGACGATTACGCCGACGATCCGCTCTTATCAGTTATGGCGGCGATAGACCGCGTGATTGCGGAGGACGAGATTCTACCCGCGAAGACCAAGAGACTGGGTAAGCAACTAGGTGCAATGACTGGCCAAGTTGTGGCCGCTGCTGCCAAGGGGGCGATCAAGCAAGTCGGCCACCGCTTCCTGGGAGATGGCGTTAGAGAAATCGCTGATATTCTAGGTGCGGGCGGTCAGGATGTTCTTGCTGAGGCTGGAAAAGCCGCTGAAAAAATTTGGGATGAGGAAGCAAAGTCTCTGTTAGATAAATTCAAGAACGGACAGAAGACCATCGAAAAATTCAAGAGCAGCTTGGCTTCGCTAGTGGATTCGGTAGATAAAGCCAAAAAGTCGCCAGTTTTTATTTTGATCGACGAACTGGATCGCTGTCGTCCAACCTATGCAGTTGCATTGCTTGAGCGGGTGAAGCACCTTTTTGATGTCAATGGAGTGGTTTTCGTCATTGCGACCGATACCGACCAACTTCAGCATGCGATTGGGAAGGTCTACGGCGCGGAATTTGAAAGCAAGAAATATCTCAATAGATTCTTTGATAGCTCTTATACTTTTGAAGCGGCGTCGTACCGGGCCTTAGTAAAATTACTGAGCGATGAGCGTCCCATCAGTGCGGAGAAGGTTGAGCTTCCGACCGGAATAGATCTGGTGTCATTTTTTAGTAATGGGGCCGATTTTTGCGGCCTGAGCCTTCGCGATATCAAGCAAGCGTACGAACTTTTGGCGAACGTCGCTACGGTCTGGGAGAAACCATATCCACTTCAAGCAGTAGTTCTGGTTCCGCTGGTGTTTGCTCAGGTTCTCTCTAAAGCGGTTGAGTTTTCAGAGGCCTTAGCGGATTCAATTGTAAGCCAAAGCCGAAACGTGGGGCGCATGCCAGATTGGCGTGTAGCATTCCGAAACTTGAAAAGAGGGCAAGAAGAAATCGATGTCTTGAGAGTCTTTAAACTGTTTCTTCAATATTCGCGGATGCCTCTCGGCTCACTATTCGAACATGCGCCCGTTGCGGATCCTGATCGTTGGGTGGCGCATGTCCTTCAGCGTGAAGCAGAGCTAATTGCGTCAGATCGGAGCGGATTCAGGTCGGCAGTTAGCTTGTCGAATTATCCGTCACTGGTTAAGAGCGTCGGAAGAGTTCAAAGTACAAGTTGACGCGCGCGCTCGCATTGATGCTGCGAACACGCGCGTCAATCTCCGCGTCATGCGCGGGCTTGACCCGCGCATCCATGACCAGCGCGCAGCGCGGAAAGATTTACGCAAACTGATTATGACGCGCGGCATCATGGATGGCCGGGTCAAGCCCGGCCAGGACCGGGTGTGTGGCAGCGGTGCGAGTCAGATGACGGCATCCGCTACCGAGACCGACGCGTTGCGCGCGCCGCCGTTACTTCTTCTCCCCGCGCGCTTTGCTGATGATGCGGTCGGCCGAGCGGTCGACCTGCGTGTGGTCGCGAAACCACGACAGGGCCGCGGTGGCGAGCTTGAGCGGATCGGTCTCGCCCGCTTCCATCAATTCGTAGATCTTGGTCTTCATCGGCTCGTAGCCGCGCGACCGTTCGTCCTCGGTGAAGGTGCCCATCTCCTCGATGTGCTCCCACGCCAGCATGAAAGATTCCGCGTACAGATCCCGTCGCTCCATAGCGTTCTCCGGCCCATCTCTCGTTAACGGAACAGTTTAGCGGATGTTCCTGCGGCGCGGGAAGGCGGCCCGGACCCGTCAGTCGGTGCGTTCGATGCGGTGCGACACCGCCTCGGCGGCCTCGCGGACCAGCGCGGAGGTCGCCAGCACCGATTTGAGGTCGCGGCCGAGCAGGCCGATCGAGGCGACCGGCTTGCCGC
>Ga0182736_1001967_pt1 | contig 17266 bp, 13 predicted proteins | sample eDN5th30CKraftBY_FD_128882 | JGI IMG/M metagenome (GOLD analysis project Ga0182736, IMG submission 128882) | Enriched backyard soil microbial communities from Emeryville, California, USA - eDNA 5th pass 30_C Kraft BY (version 2) (version 2) | ecosystem: Environmental > Terrestrial > Soil >... | reverse complement strand
GCAGCCGGGCTGATCCTTCTGTGGTGCATGATCATGTTTGCCGGGCGCTGGATCGCCTACGCGCCGGTATAAGGGGAAAATGATGAATCTCGGACAATTGTGGGAGTCGCTCCAGGCTTCCTCGCTGGGGATTTTCGTTGCGGAATCGACCTGGGCCTTCCCCACGATCGAAACGCTGCACGTCATCGCCATCGTCACCGTCGTCGGCACCGTTGCCGTCATGGATCTGCGCCTGCTCGGCGTCGCCTCACGCGATTATGCGGTGACGGCGCTCTCGCGCGATACGCTGCCATGGACCTGGGGTGCTTTCATCCTCGCCGCCATTACCGGGCTGCTGCTCTTCGTCAGCAAGGCGACGAGCTATATGGCCAATCCCTATTTCCTGATCAAAATGTGTCTGCTCATCCTGGCCGGGCTTAATATGGCGGTGTTCCACGCCATGACATGGCGCACCGTCAAGGATTGGGATGAAACGCCCGCCTTGCCGACAGGCGCAAAGGTCGCAGGCGCCCTCTCCCTGTTCTTCTGGATTCTCGTCATCTTCTTCGGACGCGCCATCGGCTTTACCCTCGGCATCTACGAATAAGAGACGAATTGTCGGGCGGCAGTGCGCGGCCCGACATCATTATCGCATTGGGAAAGGGCGATCCGGCCGAGACGGCGGGTCGCCCTTTTTTTATAATTGGTCTTGATAGAAGAGCTGCCACTCCGCTCCGGGAATGGGCATTTTGCCGTGCTGAAGGCGTCTGCCCGGCACCGCCATTCACAGGAAGATGCGATCACACCCGGTGAGCCGGCTGGACTATTGCGCCGGATCAGGGATTGGCGGGATATGCCGAAGCCAGTCCCGCAGGTCGTTCGCCAATATTGGCTGCGCGCGACCCCCTCATGCCGATGATTGATAAAACGGTGCTTCCCGCGCCGCCACATAAGCCGGCGGCCGGCTACCCAGCCGCCATGTCTGCACCGCTCCACATGATGAGCCATCCATCTTTCCGACAATGCTGCATCGGGGCGCTGGATACCACGCCATCTATCCGCCGGTCACCCCGGCCGATGATCTCTGCGGGCGCGCGCTTTCGCCGGTGACCCGGCAGCGCGCGCCCGCATGCTGATCAGCGGACCGTCACGTCCCGATCGAACATCTGCTGATAGAAATCGATCTTCGCCTGACTGAGCCATGGCCCACGGCCGGACTTGTCGGCGTCGAGCACCATCGCCTCGGTCGGCGCGAGGGACTTGACCATCGGCCATTCCGGCAGGCCGGGGCCATTGGGATTGCCCGTCCGCGCGAAATTCACCCAGTAGGACGAGATCTGGTCGGCAAAAGCCTCCTCCTTGGGATTACCCGCCATCAGCGCGACGGAGCTTTGCCCGGGAAAAGTGCGCGGCGCGGCCAGATTGTTGAACACATATGGGATTTCAGCCGTGTGCCCCGCCCCCAGATCGGGCTTGCCGGGATCATAAGGCGGGCGATGCGTGAAGAAATAATGCCAGGCATTCTTGCCGATCTTCGCCTGCTCATCGGCAAAGAGCCGCATATGCCAGGCCATAGCGTCCGAGAACGGCTCCGGCGCGGCCCGCTGCGCCTCCTCATCGGTCGCCGCCGGATAGGCGGCCAGACCGGCCTGCGCCAGACTGCCCCAACGCTGCGCCGCGCTATCGCGCCACTTTGCGGCGGTCATCGCCGGCCCCATGCCTGCCGTGAAAGAGCCTTCCTCGGCATTGGAGCCGACGAGAATATCAACGGCGTTCTGGCGACCGGTGGCGAAGGTGATGGTGAGATCCTCCGGGATCACCCAGCCATCCACAATCATGCCGGTGCGGGGCAATTTGTCATAGGCCTCCTGCGCCGGCAGCGCGCGCAATTCCGCCAGGGTTTTGGCGCCAAGCTTGTCAGCGGCGGTGACCGCCTGCGCTTCGGCCGCCTCTCGCGTCATCATATCGGTGATGCCCAGCCCCATCCACGCACCGCTCTCTGAGATTGCGCGATGGATCAATCCCTTGGCCTCCGGCGAGCCGACCAGCGCGGCGGCCATGCATGCGCCGGCGGATTCGCCGAACACGGTGACATTGTCCGGATCACCGCCAAAAGCCGCGATATTGGCCTTGATCCATTTGAGCGCCGCAATCGTATCCATCAGCGCATAATTGCCCGAGGCGTTCCTGCCCGATTCCTTGCTCAGTTCCGGATGCGCCATGAAACCGAGCGAACCGACGCGATAGTTGAACGTGACCAGCACCACGCCCTTCTTCGCCAGCTCATCGCCTTCACTGAACGGCGCATTGCCCCCGCCCTCGCCATAAGCGCCGCCATAGATCCACACCATGACGGGGCGCTTCTCACCCGCAGCCTTGGCGGGCGTCCACAGGTTGAGCGACAGGCAATCTTCGGACATGCCCGGCGAATCCGGCATATCGGTCGCCGGATTGACCCGGCCCTGGCCCGGCGGCTGAATGCACACTTTGCCATATTTATCGCCGGCGCGGACACCCTGCCATGGCGTCACGGCCGCCGGCGCCTTCCAGCGTCGCTCGCCGACCGGCGCCGCCGCGAACGGAATGCCCTTGAACGCTGTGACGCCCGCAACCTTGCCCGGTGTGCCGGAAACAAGACCGGCGTTGGTTTTCACCGGCTTGTTCAAATCGGCCTGCGCCGCCGATGCCGCGACAAGCATTGCCGTGGCTGCGGCGAAACGCAGCGTCATCTTACGACGATTCATGGAGTCCCCTCTTTCTTCTGAGCGCGTTCCGCTCTGGATGACGTGATGTAATTGCGGATCTGCACATTGCCTTCATGGCAGGCATATTCGAAAAACTGGTAGTCGTCCTTGCGCTGCCAATCGAGCCGCACCGTCCACGGCGCGGTGAACACGACCGGGTCGCTATAGGTCATCTCATAGACGATGCTGTCCGGCCCCGTCATGGTGAAGCGCTCGACGATCCGCGCCTGATCGCTGATCGGCGTATCATTTTCCGGTGGCGAACCGGTGGTCACGATGCTGGTGGCGGAGGGGCCCGCCTTGAGATTGGTGGTGGTGACCACCAACGTATTGCCGTCTTCCCAATGCCCCCGGCTGCGCCCCATCCAGTTTTCAAGATACGATGTTTCCGCGCCACGACCATCGGTCGGGATGATCCGGTTCTCGTGAATCATCTCCAGGCTGATCACAACCTGTCCCGGCGTCTGAAAGATGCGAATGCCATTATTATATTGCATCGGCAGCATGGAGGCCGGCATGCCGCGCGTGATGCAGCGATCCCAGCTATCGAAATCGGTGGTCCAGTCGAATGTCTGCCCCTTGCGCCAGCTTGAATGCATAAGTGCGGCGCGGCGCTTGCCTTCCGCCGTCATGGCCGGGAGCCGCCCATCGGCCGGGCTGATGAGCAATGACGTGCGGCGGCTCGGCTGCCCCATCTCGACCCAATGGCCTTGCCCCAGCTTGTCGCCCGACTCTTCCTTGTCATAACGCGCGGCGGCCGTATCGACCCGTTCGGCCCGCTCGGCAAATTCCGCATCCGTGAGAAAGATGCGGTTGCCCTGCTTGGGGTCGCGCTGCATCGGCGTGCCGTTGAGATGGTCGATCGGCCAGCCGCCGCGCAGATCGGGCTCACCCCATGGCGTCTTGGCCGGCACATAATCTCTGGGCACGGCCGGCGCCACGGTGAGGTCCGCGCCCGGCGCCTGCGCAGACAGCACGCTTGTGCCCAACAGCCATGTGCCGGTCGCCAACATCATGATCTTGAGGCTCGTCCGAGCCTTGCGGAAACCAGTCTTCATGCATTCATCTCCCCTGTTACGGCGCATTGGGCTCGAAACGAGGCGCCGGGTCTGCGCTCCTGCGCATAGTCCTCGGCCCGTTCCCACTTGCCACGCACCGACAAGGTAGAAGGAATATGATTGGATCGGAATAGTTTATTTAACAAACCATTTCGCTGGTAGCTTTTAATACCGCTCAAGGCGAACGGCGCCGACCTGAGCGGCCGACAGGTTGGATTATCGTTCACCGATATAGGAAGGCCAATCTGGCCGGCAGGCATGTCAAATCGCCCATGAGATGGCTCAATGGCCATTGCCGGGCCAAAGGCCATATTGGCGGCCGCGCTCATAAGCGCAGCCGCCAGATAGTGCGAAGGCGGCCGGAGGACACCTTCCGCCGGATCACTTCTTCTGCGCGGTCTCGGTCGCCTTGGGCGCCGCGACGCTTGCAGCCTCGGCCTTCTGCGCCCGCTCCACGCGCGATGCGTTGATATAGTTACGAATCTGCACATTGCCTTCATGGCAGGCATATTCGTAAAACTCATAATCATCGTTGCGCGGGATATCCATGCGGATGGTCCATGGCGCCGTCCACATTTCCGGGTCCGTATAGGTCATTTCATAGACCAGCGTGTTCGCGTCGGCGAGCGTGAAGCGCTCCTGCACCTTGGCGTCCTTGCCCATCGGCAGCGTATTGTTCGGCAGGCCGCCGATCGTTGCCATATTGATCGGCGCGGCGCCGACCTTGATGTTGGTCGTATCGACCACCAGCGTATTGCCTTCCCAATGGCCGCGGCTCTCGCCCATCCAAGCGGTGACATTGCTCGCAGGTGCCGGACGGCCATCTGTGTAGACGACGCGCGTACCGAGCATCTCCAGCTGAAGCACGACCATGCCGGGCGCCTGGAAGATGCGGATGCCATTATTGTAGCGGAACGGCATCATGGACGCCGGAAAACCGCGGGAGATGCAGCGATCCCAGCTATCGAAATCCGTTACCCAGTCGAAGCTCTGGCCCTGCACCCAGCTGGAGCGGCCAGCGGCATTCAGCGCCGTGCCCTTCTCGGTCAGCGCCGGCAAGCGACCATTCTCAGGCGAAATGAGCAGCGAGGTGCGGGCACCAGCGCCGGTCATTTCCACCCAGTTGCCCATGCCGAGCTTGTTGGCCTTGGTTTCCTTTTCGGCTGCCTCGCGCGAGCGCTCCATGGCGGCTTCGCGCTTGTCATATTCCTCCTGATTCAGGAACACGCGATTGCCCTGCTCCACGGTCCGCTGCATCGGCAGGCCGCCGAGCGAATCGATGGGCCAGCCGCCGCGAATATCCGGGTCGCCCCAGGCGGTCTTCTTCGGCTGATAATTGGGCACCGGCGGCAAATGCGTCAGATCGGCCGGCACGGTGGCCCGCGCCTGCGCCGCGGCGGGCGCGCTCGCAAGGCTCAGTGCCCCAAGCGATGTTGCAGCTGCCAGGGCCAGCACCCCGGCAACACGATGTTTGAAACTGCGGGCGGTCATTAATTCCCCTCCTTCTGTGCGGCGCTCGGCGCGCGCGATGTCATGACGATGTTACCAAACTGCATTGTATCTCTCGGCGGCTGTGGTCGAAAACTTCAATCTACCCGCTTTTGCGGTTCTCGTCAGCCTGTGACGCACGGGAGACACTCCCCGCACCCGACGTCCCGGCCTCAGCCGCCAGCCTCACCGCGCCCCTTCCACGATAGCACCCGCGGGCAGGGCAAAGGTCATATATTGATTGGGGCCCGGCTCGGGCAGGTCCAGCTTGGGCGCCCAGAGCCCCAGACCGCCGACCGGAATGACGATGAACTGCCGGCCGCCCGCCTCATAGACGGTGGGCACGCCTTCCGACGCGGCGGGCAGATCATATTCCCAAAGCACCTTGCCCGTGGCGGCATCGCGCGCGCGGAACTTGCGGTCGGTCGATGTCGCGTTGAACAGCAGGCCGCCGGCCGTGGCGACCGGTGCGCCACGCCCGATATGACTGCCCGTGCCGGTGATCCCCTGATCCGCCAGCGGCTTCACCTCGCCATTGGGAAGCTGCCAGATGATCTTGCCGTCGGTCATGTCATAGGCGGTGATCGTCGACCAGGGCGGGCTGATCGCCGAAAAGCCATTGCTCTGGATCATGAAATCCACCGGCGACTGATAGGGCACCACGTCCCCGCCGCCATTGGGCATATTGGCGAGCGCCTGCGGGCGCTTATCCTCATTGAGCTTGATGATGACCGGCAGGTTGCGGGCGATCACGAAAACGCGCTTATTCTGCGGGTCGGCAGCCGCCATGCCCCAGTTCGAGCCGCCATTATGGCCCGGCATGGAGATGGAGCCGCGCACGCTCGGCGGCGTATAAAGTCCCTCGTTGCGCATGGTGCGCAGCTGCTCGCGGACCTTCTCCTTGTCCTTCTCGGGGATATAGGGATTGATGTCTGCCTCGGTGAAGCTCATCCGCGCGAACGGCAGCGGCCAGGTCGGGATCGGCTGGGTGGGCGAGGCCTTCTCGCCCGGCACATCGGACTGCGGCACCGGCTTTTCCTCGATCGGCCAGATCGGCTTGCCGTTGCGCCGGTCGAGCACAAACAGATAGCCCTGCTTGCTCGGCTGCACGATGATCGGCACATCCTTGCCGTCGCGCTTGATCGTCAGCAGCTTGGGTGCGGTGGGAAGATCATAATCCCACAGATCATGATGCACCGTCTGATAATGCCACAAACGCTTACCGGTGCGCGCATCGAGCGCAAGGATGGAGTTGGCGAACAGATTATCGCCTTCCCGGTTGCCGCCGTAGAAATCATAGCGCGCCGTGCCAGTGGGGATGAAGATGACCCCGGCTTCCTTATCAACCGTCGCTTCCGACCAGTTGTGGACGCCGCCAAACTTCTCATGATCCTTCGCCGGCCACGTATCATAGCCGAACTCGCCCTTCTGGGGCACAGTGTGGAACTTCCACACCAGTTCGCCGGTCCGCACGTCATAGGCATGAATATCGGCAGGCGCGGACGCATAATCATAAGCACCGGCAGGCAGCGACATGATGATCAGATTTTCGAAAATCTGGCCCGGATTATCGGTTTGCAGAGGCCGCAGCTTGCTGATGTCGACATCGAGACCCGCGCGCAGATCGACCTTGCCGTCCTGCCCGAACGACTCAATCGGCTGGCCCGTCTCGGCCGAGATGGCGCGCAGCATGCCATCATTGAGGAAAAGCAGCCGGCGATCGCGACCGTCCGCGCTCTGCCAGTAATTCATCCCGCGTCCGCCGATCCGCCCCTGATTCGGCTGGCGCCACTTTTCCGCCCCCGTCACCGCATCGAGCGCGACGATCACATTATCTTCCGCCACGACATACATGACGCCGTTCACGACCAGCGGGTTGAAACGCGGCGGCTGTGTGCCGCCGGCGGGGAAAGTCCAGGCGACCTGAAGCTGGGTGACATTCGTCTGGTCAATCTGCTTCAGCGCCGAATATTGCGCCGAGTCGGCGCCAAGATAGCCTTCCCAATTGGGCGAAACCGCCGCAGCAGTCCGCACCGCCGGCTGCTGCGCACAGGCTGCCACCAGCAGCCCCAGTCCCGCAGCGCCCAGTTTCATCGCACGTCCAAAATTGGCGCGGCGCCCGGCAGAACGCGGCTCCGACAGATTATGCACTTTCAATCCCCTATCCCCAGTCACTCAGCCTGCCTGCCAGTCGGTAATCGCAACGCTGCGCCCGGCTCCGCCAGCCTAGACTAGATTTTGTCAACTTGACAACTGCCCAAAGCACTCGCCATTGACTTTGTCCAGCAAATAGCCACCCGCCCCGCCAGACCGGGCAGGTCGGGCAGCTATCTTTTCAGGCCGGCCGGATGGCGCGAACAAGCGGTTCACCCGACGGCAATCTGGAAGCGCATAAACCGCAGGAAAGGCGATTCCCACGCATCGCCGCAAGGTATGAATCAAGGAGAAACCGTGGTGCCGGCAAATAGAATAGCGAAATGGACGAAATTCGGGATTACGGGCGCTGCTGCCGCCGCCGCCATCATCGCATTGACGCCGCATATGGCGGGCGCCGCGACCGGTGAAGCAACGCTGGCAGGCCCCGAGGCTCAGGCGGCCCCGGCCGAGGCCGCCGCGGACGGCCTGAGCGCAGACCAGCTCGCCGCTGGCCGGGAGTTGTTCAACAACTGGTCTTGCGGCACTTGCCACGCTCTCAAGGACGCGGAAGGCTCCGGCCATGTCGGCCCCACGCTGGATGGCAACCCCCATCTGACCAAAGCGTTCATCATCGATCGCATAACCAATGGCGCCGGCCCGATGCCCGGCTTTGGCGGCCAGATGACTGACGAGGAAATTGCCGAGTTGGCAACCTATATCCAGCAGGTCGCCCTCAAATAAGCAGACCGCTCACCATCGTCTGAATGTCGAGCGGCACTGGAAAGGCAGGATATGGCGAGGCCGGCGGTCGCGCCATATCCTGAACCACTGACAACCGGCTGCATTGCCGGCCTCCTGTTGCCGATCCCACCTGGCCATTAGGCCCCGTTCACCGGAGGCGCGTCAGCGCTGCGCCGGCAGGTCGAGCACAGGCAGCGTCGTCGGCATATCGACCGTCACGGCCGGGGCGGCCTCGCTGATAGTGATGGCTGGCGGCGCCGCGCGGCTGACGGACGGCGCAACGATCGCAGGAGTCCGGGTGACCGCCGTTTGACCCATATCGTCCGCCCGCGCACTCCCGGACGGACGTGACGGCACCGGCACCTTAGGGCGCGCAACTACCGGCCCGGCTGACGGTGCCTTGGCGGGTGGAGGCATCACATTCGCACGTTCGACGACGGGCGCCGCGCGCGCAGCGGGCGGGGCGGCCCTCACCACCTTCGGCTCCGGCGTTGTCGCCAGCGGTGCATCGGCGGCATCGGCTATCGACTCTTCGTCTGAGGCCGGTTGCGTGGATATGCCTGCCTCCGGCGGAGGCAGCGGCACGGCAGAAGACGGCCGGGCACTGGCCTCCTCGGGGACGGATATGGGCGATGCTGGCGCGCTTTCTGGCGGAGCAGGCGATAGCAGGAACGCGATACCCGCCGTCGCCGCAAGCCCCGCAAGCACCATCACGACGACCGGCATGCGCGATCGCCAGCCATGCCCCCCGGCACCGCGCTGTTGCTCCGCGCGAGCCAGATGGTCGGCGCGCGCGCTGATCTTAGCGACCAGATCTGGCGGCAGATCGGGCTGGCGCAACAGGGCGCGTAGCGCCCCGGGGCGCAACGGAACGGGACGACGCGGTTCAGCCACGCCGGCCATGCCCATATGAGGCCGGCCCCGAGCCAGCTCTGGCGCCGATCGCTACGATCGGAGAATGATGGTCCATAGGGATGGTCTGCGCCGTCAAAAAAACCACTATAACCATGATCCGCATGGCAGCAATGCCACACGTCCGCAGACGGCATCCGGGCAGACGGCATCTGGCTTCATTCGGTCGGGCCTGTGAGCGCGCGAATCCAGCAAGTGCGCCTCGCACCGCTATTGCGAGCCTCAGGAGAGATCGGAACGGCAGCCGCTATCCAGCTACCCGACCCGCCGGGTTTCTTCCGGCGTGGATTATCAGCCGGTCGGGCGGTGGTCGGCACACCGCCCTGTTTGGCTAGTCATCCACCCCGAAATGGTCGGCAAGCTCCCGGCTGGTGAAACCGAAGCTGGGCGCATCGGGATCGTTCAGCATGCCGGCATTCCATTGCCCGAAGGCTTGTTTGAGCGCGGCGAAGGTTTCCGGTTGCCGATCCTTGAGATTGGCGCGTTCGAGCGGATCGGCGACGACATCGAACAAAAATTCATTGCCGGCCATGGAGAGATATTTCATCCGCCCGCGCCGCACGGCTTTCTGATCGTGATTTTTGAAGCGCCAGTAAAGCGTGCGCTCGGGCAAAAGCCCGCCCTCCAGCGCCGCACGGATATCGACCCCGTCCGTCGGATAATGCGGGTCCGGCCTTCCGCCCGCCGCTGCCACTAATGTCGGCAGCCAGTCCATCAACATGGTCGGCACATCGCTGGTGGAACCGGGCGCAGTGACGCCCGGCCAGCGGACGATCGCCGGGACGCGCAGACCACCTTCCAGCAATTCCGTCTTCTTGCCGGTGAACGGCCAGGTATCGGAGAAGCGCTCCCCGCCATTGTCGCTGGTGAAGATGACGATCGTGTCCTCTGCCATCCCCAGCGCGGCGAGTCTGGCCAGCACTTTGCCGATGTTGGCGTCGAGCGAGCGGACCATCGCCGCATAGGTCGCCATCTTGCCGCCATCATAATGGAAATAGGCAGCCGGGCTGGACGAAGCGTCGATGCGGTCGGACTCGGCCTTGCCCTCCGCGTCCGGCCCTTCCCATGGCCAGTGCGGCGCGGTGAAGTGCAGGCTGATGAAGAAGGGCTTGCCGTCGGCCTTGCGCTTGTCGAGCGTCTGGATCGTGCGATCGGCGAGCAGGTCGGTCAGATAGCCGGCCTCTTCCACTTTGGTGTCACCGTCCCACAGATCGAGCTGGCCGTTATATTTATGGTTATAATAATCGACCCCGCCGCCACGCAGGCCCCAAAATTCGTCATAGCCGCTCTTGAGGGGGTCATATTTGGGAAGCGATCCCAGATGCCATTTGCCGATGAGGGAGGTTGCATAGCCCTGGTCGCGCAGCAGCGAGGCAATCGTCGGCATCTCCGGCGGCAAACCGACATCCTGTAGCCCGAGCGGCTCCTGAAGGCCGATCGGCAGGCGATATTGATAGCGTCCGGTGATCAGCGCCACACGCGAGGCGGTGCACACCGCGCTGTTCGCATAGGCATGGGTGAACCGCATGCCCTCACGCGCCAGCCGGTCGAGAACCACCGTCTCATACTCCCGCCGGCCGTAGCAGGAGAGGTCCGCATAACCCATGTCATCCGCCATGATGTAAAGGATGTTGGGCTTGCGCGCTGGGGTTCGGGCAATGGCCCGCCCGGCGGCGGCCAGCGCCGCCGTGCCGAGCACTCCGCCAATCGCGCCGCGCCGCGTGAGGTGCGACCATGTTTGTGTCGTCATGCTTATCGTCCTTTATCAAGCGACCCGAGGGCGGTTTGCCGCCTCATCAGAAGTTGAGCTTCGCACCCATCGTGAAGCGCCGGCCCAGCTGATCGAACAGCACACTGTTCGCCTGGAACGGATGAGCGCCGAACGCACTCCAGTAAGGCGTCAATGGCGGCGCCTTGTCGGTCAGGTTCGTCACGGCGCCGAAAATCTCGATTTCGCTATTCTGCCCGAACGCCACCTTCTGGGTAAGCCGCAGATCGAGATAGAAGGCCGACGCGACCTTGTTGAGCGGACTGTCGCCCAGCGCATTCTCCTGCTTCCCGGAGCCGATATAGCGGCCCTGAAGGAAAGTGGAAAACCCGCCATTGGCATAGCTTAAATTGCCGGTCAGCTTGAATTTTGGCAGCCCGTAAGGCGCACCGTCTGATTGCTGGATGCCCGTCTGGCCTGCGCGATCAACGACAACGCCGGTCCCCAGCGTCTGCGAGTTCTGGAACAGCCAGCTGGCGAAAAGACGCGTGCCGATGCTTTCGCTGCCGCCGCCCAGCAACGTGAGCGGAACATTGTAATTCGCCTCGACGTCGAGACCGCGCACGCGGTTCTGGTTCACGTTGATGAAGATGTCGCCGACCAGCGTCACAGCGCCATTCGTGCCGAGCGTCACCAGATCGCAAAGCTGGGCGACAGCATCGTTAAGGCAACCATTGAGCACGGCCTGCGCGCCCAGTTGGCCGATCGCCCCCTTGATGCTGATGTCATAATAGTCAGCCGAAAGCGAGAAGCCCGGCAGCACCTCCGGCCGCAGCACCGCGCCGACCGTCCAGGTATCGGCCTTTTCCGGACTCACATTCGGATTGCCGCCCGAATAGCGCGTCACGGTGATCGTATCGCCCGAGCGCGGATCGACAATCGTGGTGACGCCGCCGGTTTTGTCGAACCGCTCGGAAAGATTGGCGGCGCGCACGTCGCGCGAATAGGTGCCGCGCAGACGCAGGAAGCTGCCAATCTCCATATCGAGGCCGGCTTTATAGGCCCAGATGGCGCCGGACCCCGAATAATCCGCCCAGCGCCCGGCCAGATGGAGGTTAGCCGAGCGGATCGGCCCCGCATCAGCCAGCAATGGCACCATCGTCTCGGCAAAAGCCTCCTTCACGCTGATCGATCCCATGATGTTGGACACCTTGGAATATTGCGAGCCCACCGTGTTGGTGCAGTCCGCCATCGGGACGCCGCGCAAGCCGGGGACCGCGCCATCACACAGCACCGGCCGTCCGTTGACATGATCGGATGACGGATTGGACGCATCCTGCACGAGCTGATTGATCGATTCCTTGCGCCAGGAGCCGCCAAAGGCAAGGCTGATCGGGCCGGCCCAGCCCTCCAGCAAATTACCGTTCATGGAAAATTCGGCGACATGCTGGCGCAGGCGGGTGATGCCGACCTTCGCCTCCTGCGTGGTGAAGGTCATCGTATCGCCACGCTCGAAACCGGTATCGGCATAATAGATCGGCGTGGTGATCGTCTGGCCGGGCTCATAGCCGGTCACATAATCGATCGCCGCCGCCGAGGCGTTGCCACGCCCGAACAGATCCAGCGGCTGACAACCGGGGAAGGCATCGCTGAACATCGACACACGGCAGACGATATTGCCATTGGCCGTGCCGGTTTCATATTCACCCTGATCCACCGCATCAAGCGCGGCGAACACGCGATCCACGCGCATCGCCTTTTGATAGGCTTTGCGGGTGTTGGTGCCATATTGATAGTAGAGATCCGCCTGCCAGCCATCGAACAGGCCGCCGCTCGTAATGTCCCAGGTCAGGCCACCGGCGAAGGAGTTCATCACATTATTATCGCGCAGCCAGATTTCGCGGGCGAGATCTTGCGGGCTGCCCATGCGCCGCAGCTTGAATGAGGCGATATCATTATCGATCATGGTCTGCCGCACGTCTGCCGGCAGGAAGGCATTGTCCTGGAAAATCGTCGCTTCAGTGGGGGTGCCGTTAAACGAGCCGGTCGGATCATTATAGCGGAACGTCTTGTTCTGGCCGCGCATATATTGCGCGAAGATTGTGACTCCGTCGGCAATTTCATAATCGGCAAAGGCGTAGATGCTGTTACGCTCGGTATCGGGGTAGAGCGTGTAGAGATCCCGACCGATATAGTCGCCGCTGCCGCCGCCGGTGATCGACTGCACGGCAGGCGGCGTCCCGGTGGTGCCGGAAGACACGCCACTACGCACGAATGGTACGATGCCGCTACCGTCGGGCAGGAACTCCATCCCCTGAAGCGGCGTGCCCGGGGCGAAGATGATGCCGTTATAGGACGAATTGGCCGACACGACATTCGGGTAAACCTGACCGTTCACCACACCTGTCGCATTATACCAGTTACGGCCATTATAATTATGGATGCCATCCTGCTTGGCATATTCGCCGGAGACGAGGATATGGCCCCGGCTGCCGAGTTTAGCGCCATAGCTGAGCGAGCCCTGGAAGCCATAATTATCGCCGCGCGAGCTGATGCTGTTCTGCGCCTCGGCGCGCAATCCGGTGAACTTGCGATCCAGAATGAAATTGACGACGCCGGCAACGGCATCGCTGCCATAAGCCGCCGAAGCGCCGCCCGTCACCGTCTCGACACTGCGCATCATCGCATCGGGAAAGACGTTGATGTCCACGCCGCCATAAGGGCCGGAGGACACCACCCGGTGCCCGTTGAGCAAAGTCAGCGTGCGATTGATGCCGAGGCCGCGCAGGTCGAGATTGCCATAGCCGCTGCGGGCGAACCAGCCGGTGCCGCCTTCACCCGACTTCTGCACCGCAGCGACAGACTGGCTGCCGAAAAATTGCGGCAACTGGCTGACACCCTCGACGAGGCCGCTCGGGCCCATTGCGCCGAGTTCATCCGCGCTGACGACCGTGACCGGCGTGGGGGACTTGGTGCCGTCCACCCGCAGCCGCGAGCCGGTGATGACGATATCGCCCGCGTCATTATCGGCCAGCGCGCTCTCCGTATCGCCGGGGCTTTGCGCCGCTGCCGGCAGCGCCCAGAGCGCCATGGCCAGCGCGCTGGCGCCCCCGGCCAGCATGTGTGACAATCTCGGGCGCGCGTGCATATTTCTGGTCATCCTGATCTCCCCTTATCTGTTAGCATCGCAAATCGCCGGAGCAGGGCGCGAAAGCAACGCATCGCGAGGTAATGACAGCCGATAATTTGTAGATTATGTTTTGACCGGATGTCATAATGTCGAACCTGCCATTCACCCTTCGCCAGCTGGAAGTCTTCTCCAGCCTTTGCGCCACGCGCAGCTTCCGCCGCACCGCGGAGAATTTGGGGGTTTCTCAGGCGTCGGTCAGCAGCCAGATGAAGGCTCTGGAGGCGCAGCTCGGCATCAGGCTGCTGACCCGCAGCCCGGGCAAGCGCCCCAGCCTGACTTCCGAAGGCATGGCCTTTCTTGAAGACCTGCATCATTTCGAGGCGGCCGGAAAGGCGCTGGCCGCCCATCGAAGAAGCGACCCCGCCTTGTCCCGCCCGGTTCGCTTTCGTTTACTGGTCGGGCAAGGGTTATGGGATAATTTCCTGCGGCCCAAGCTGGACAGCTTTCTGGTCGATAATCCGCTCATCAATCTCGATTTCGATGCCCAGTCGCCCGAAGACCGGGCCGCGCGCGCCAGCGATGAGGGCCAGTATGATTTCATGCTGCTGCATTTGCGGGCCGGCGCCCCGGTCGAGCGGCACATGCGCTCGCTGGCGCTGCTGCGCGGCGGGATTTATGGTCATCGCAATTTTGCCAAAGGGCGCGCCGGTCCGCTGGATGCGCAGGCAGTCTCCCAACTCCCCTTCATCCTGCCGCGCCCGGGCAGCGTGCAAGAACGCGAGGCACTCCGGGGACTGGAGCGGCGCGGTATCCGACCACGCCATGTGGTGTGCCATTCCCAATATTATGATGTCATTGCCGCCATGCTGGATCGTGGCGTTGCGGTCTCCAGCTTTGCCGAGGCGTTGATCCCGCCGACGATGCGGGAGGATATCATCCTGCTCTATCCACTGGAGGACTGGCGACTGGTCTGGTTCCGCAAGGATCAGGACGACGACCCGCAGCGCCGCGCCGTGGAGAACTTCCTGCTCAGCAGCGTCCTGCGCGACCCCCATTATCCCGCGATCGAAATCTACGACCCTGACTATCTCGGCCCGCAGCAGCAGCAGCCGAACCGGGCTTCAGAATCGGCGCGTGAGGTCTGAGGATTTCTGACGGACGGGTGCGCCAGACAACCCGGAACGGGCCGACAGGCAGCAGACCGATGGAGATCATCAGCGCCGGTCGGCATCGTCAATTCACCATGCCTGCGTGCCGCTACGCGTCGGCCAATGCCCTGGTCACCTCTTGGAAGCTGCCCCTCACCACGACATAATTGCCCTTCTCGAAATTCACCGCGCTGGTATCGCTTTCTCCCCGATAGCGCCGCACGAAATTCACGCGATCCGCATTGACCACCACCGGTTCCCCGTCAGGAGTCTGAAACTCTACATATCCGTTCATGAAATCCTTGCCTGTCAAAAATCACGCCAGCCGGGTGACGCCTCATAGCCTCTCGATATCGGCCATCGCCCTGCCCGTCCAATCCCGCCCCGCAGCTTGTCGGACCGGTGCGCCCTCCCCGACCGGCCTCGCATCGCCAAATTCAGGAAAGAAGCTTTCGACCGCCGCCTGCAAATCATGCGGCCCCGGCAGCAGGCCATAATGGTCGAGTAACGCCTCCACCCGCTGTGCTCGATGCGGGCCAATGCCCGGCAATGTTTCCAGTCCGGGAAAGTCAGCATCACCCAGCCGGTCTGCCAGCTCGCCAAGCATACGATATCCAGCAGCCTTCAAACTGCGTCGCAGGCCGGGCGGCAAAACGGACTGGCCGATCGGCAGGTCGCGCGCTGTCGCGCCCGGTTTCAGCCGGTGCAACCTCGTCTGCGCCGCTTTCGCGCGCTTCAGGGTCCGGCGAATATGGCCGAGCTGACCGGCCGTAAGGTCCAGCTTGCGGCGGATATCCCGGTAGCTATGCCCCGATGCGCGCAAGTCGCGCGCTTGCTCAAGGTTCAGGGCAGCCTGCTCAGCCTTGCCCGGCATCGATCGGACCTCCGCCGGGATCCCCATCCGCCTCTGCTCGACGGGAATCGTCCCGCCGGGTCGGTTCATCTCTCTGGCGGCCGGTTATCATCGCCATGCGGCACCAGCGCATGCTCCATATCTTCCAGCGTGCCGACATGGATGCGGCGCTCCGCATTCCCGTCACGCGGGAAGATCGCGTCCAGCCGCTGCCTGAGCGTTTCTTCAAACTCCGCGCGATTATAGCTGCGCGGACGCGAGACGGTGATCTCCCGATGGATCGCATCCTTGATATTCTGGATCGCGTCATCGTTCAGCACGCCCGCTTTTACCAGCTCCGCGCTGAGCTGCAGGAGGCCGACCGTTGTCGCATGCGCGCGAAGGCCGATAAATTCCAGCGTATGATGAAGCTCGATCGCCTGTTCGGTCCGTTCATTATCCATTGGTTTCCTCTCCAGATAAAGCCACATCATGCCCGAATGCGGCGGATAAGAGGATAGCCGCCGTTTGCGCCCGCGGCCATCCCGTCGCCCCTCTCAAAGCTGCCGCAAGGCGCGGGCGGGGCGCAGCGACATGAGCGGAATCGACCCGACAAGGCCGATGCCGAGCGTGAGTAAGGCGCCCCCGGCCAGGGTGGCGATGACCCGCGCCCAATCCGGCGCCCAGCCAAAATCGAACAACTGTACAATCACATACCAGGCTGCCATCGTACCCAGCGCCAGCGACACCAGCGCAAGCAGCGCGGCGAGCAGCGCATATTCAAGCGCCTGCATCCCCAATATCTGCCAGCGCGTCGCACCGAGCGTCTTGAGGATCACGCTATCATAGCTGCGTGCTTGCCGGGACGCCGCAATCGCACCGATCAGCACGGCGATGCCGGCAAGGATTGCAATCGACGCCGCCGCGACGATCGCGCCGGACATCTGATCGAGCAGCTCACTGATCTGCTCGATCACCTCGCTGACAGCGATGACCGACACGCCAGGAAACGCCGCCAGCAGCGCGCGTGTTACCGCCGCGCCCTGTTCGGGCGGCAGGGTGATCGTGGCCGTCAGGCTGTGGGGGGCGCCGGCCAGCGCATTGGGCGAAAAGACGAGGACATAGTTGAACCCCATCGTATCCCAGTTGATCTTGCGCAGCGAGGCGATCCGCGCCTCTATCTCACGCCCCAATATGCTCACGGTGAGGGTGTCGCCAAGCCCGACACCGAGCGTCCTTGCCGCTTCCGCATCGAATGAGACGAGCGGCGGCCCCTGATAATCCGCCGGCCACCATGTTCCGGCGACAAGGTCGCTCCCCTCGGGCAGCCCCGCGCTATAGGTCACGCCGCGTTCGCCGCGCAGGAACCATGCGCCATCGGGCAGCGCGG
>Ga0182736_1001964_pt1 | contig 17290 bp, 18 predicted proteins | sample eDN5th30CKraftBY_FD_128882 | JGI IMG/M metagenome (GOLD analysis project Ga0182736, IMG submission 128882) | Enriched backyard soil microbial communities from Emeryville, California, USA - eDNA 5th pass 30_C Kraft BY (version 2) (version 2) | ecosystem: Environmental > Terrestrial > Soil >... | reverse complement strand
CGTCCTGGTCGGCGCGGGAAATCTGGAAGTCGGTGGCGACGTTCTCGGCGGTCTCGGGCATGGAGTCGACGCCGAACGCCGCCTTCATCTTCGGGTTCACGAAGCGCCAGCCGATGGTGGTGTCGAAGATCTCCGCCTTGCGCGAGAAGGCCTCCGTCGCCTTGCCCATGACGAAGGGGGCGCGGCTCATGCTCTCCACGCCGCCGGCGATCAGGAAGTCCATTTCCCCCGACTTGACCGCCCGCCCCGCCGTCCCGACGGCGTCGAGTCCAGACCCGCACAGGCGGTTGATGGTGGAGCCGGAGGCCGCTTCGCCGAGGCCGGACAGCAGGGCCGCCATGCGCGCCACGTTGCGGTTGTCCTCCCCCGCCTGGTTGGCGCAGCCGAGGATGACGTCGTCGAGGGCCCCCCAGTCGGCGTTCGGGTTGCGGGCCTTCAGCGCCGCGAGCGGAATGGCTGCGAGGTCGTCGGGACGCACCTCCGACAGGGCGCCGCCGTAACGCCCGATTGGCGTGCGGATGGCGTCGCAGATGAAGGCTTCAGGCATCGCGTTTCCCCTGGTCTGTCTCTTGGCTCCTTTCATACCCGTAGCCGTAGAGCCAGTCGAACCGGCGCATGCCGCGGGACGGGTCGAGCCGGTCGAGCAAGGCGGCGGCCCCGAACATGCCGCGAGCGGGCAGGGGGGAGAGGTGGAACAGGTCCGCGTTGCGGCTGGACAGGGCCTGCACCCGCGCCGTCCGGTCCCGACGCTCGTTCTCATAGGCGCTGAGGGCCGCCGCCACGCCGGTGTCGCCGGAGAGGTGTCGGGCGAGGGCCTCCGCGTCCTCGATGGCCATGGCCGCGCCCTGGGCCAGGAAGGGCAGCATGGGATGGGCCGCGTCGCCCAGCAGGGTGGCGCGCTCCGCCGACCAGCGGGCCAGCGGCGGGCGGTCGAACAGGGCCCAGCGCCAGGCGGTCTCCACCGCGCCGACCACGGCCTGCACCGGCGCCGCCCAGCCGGCGAAGTCGCGGGCGAGCTCGGCCGGGTCGCCCCGCTCGGTCCAGGATTCAATGCGCCCGTCCGGCCGCTCCACTACCCCGACGAAGTTGACCAGGGCGCCGCCGCTCACCGGATAGCAGACGAAATGGCGGGCGGGGCCGAGCCATACCCGCGCGCCGGGCGTGCGCAGGGCCTGCGGAAGTCGCTCCGCCGGGACCAGCCCCCGCCAGGCGGTCTGTCCGGTGAAGCGCGGGCGACCGTCCCCCAGCAGCCGGTCGCGCACCACAGAGCGCAGCCCGTCGGCGCCGACCAGCGCGTCGCCGCCGACCTCGCCGCCGTCCTCCAGGGTCGCCGTGGCCGTCGCCGGGGCGATGGTGGTGATTCGCGAATCGAGGCGCAGGTGCGCGCCGCCTTCCGCCGCCAGGGCGTCCAGCAGGATGCGCTGCAGGTCTGTCCGGCGCAGGTGCAGATAGGGGGCGCCCCAACGGGTGCGCGCGGCCTCCAGCGGCAGACGAATCAGGGGACGGCCGGACGCGCCGTCGAACATCTCCACCGCGCGCGGTTCGCAGGCCGCGGCGCTCAACGGCCCCTCCAGGCCCAGGGCGAAGAGGATGCGCGACGCATTGGGGCTGATCTGCAGGCCGGCCCCGGCCTCTTCGAGGGCGGGGGCCTGTTCCAGCACCGTCACGTCATGGCCGCGGGCGCGGAGCGACAGGGCGGCGGTCAGGCCGCCGACACCAGCTCCGACCACGATCACATGCACCGTGCGCGCCCTCTCAATTGCGAAGCTGGCTTGACCGTTACCTCAAGGTTTCAGACCATTGGGTCAAGCGGGCGAACGGAAACGACCTCCGCGCGTTGTCCGACCGCGGATATTACCCAAGGGGGCGCCGTTAGTGTTCGAGCCGCAAGTTCGACCCCTCGCGACAGCCGCCAGTGCATCCTGGGCGACTGCCCCGTGGAGCGATCCCCATACGGCCCTAGTGGGCTCAGCCCACCTCGTCGACACCACCATGCTGTATGCGCCTCGTAGCGGGGGGGTGAAACGCTATCTCCTGGCCAAGCGGGCCTGGTTCGCCGAACACCGTCCCGGCGTGCGTCACAGCCTCGTCGTGCCGGGCGCAACCACCCGCAACAACGGCCGCGGCGTCCTCACGGTGGCGGCGGCGCGGCTGCCGTTCGGCGACGGCTACCGCTGCCCGGCCTCGGCCAAGCGCTGGGCGGAGCATCTCATCGCCCTACGGCCCCAGGTGATCGAAGCGGGCGACCCCTACGCCCCCGGCGCCGGCGCCCTTGAGGCCGGGGAGCGCCTCGGCGTGCCGGTGGTCGGCTTCGTGCACAGCGATCCAGCGGCGCTGGCGGCCCTGCACCTCGGCAGTTGGGCCGAACCGCCGGTTCGCCGCCGATGGGCGCAGTTCTACCGGCGCTTCGATCAGGTGGTGGCGCCGTCCCGCCACATCGCCGACCGCCTGCGCGACGCGGGCGTGCCCGACGTGATGGTGCAGTCCCTCGGCGTGGACACGGACCTGTTCCACCCCTCGCGGGCTGATCCCGACGGCGTTCGGCGCGAGCTGGGCCTGAGCGCCGACGCCAAGCTGCTGGTGTTCGCAGGCCGGCCGGCGCGGGAGAAGAATATCGATGTGCTGCTCGACGCCGTGGCCCTGCTGGGGAGCGGCTATCACCTGCTGCTGATCGGCGCCGGCGCAGGGGCGCGGCCGCAGGCCAACGCAACCTTCATGGATTTCCAGCGGGACCCGCGCGAAGTGGCCCGTCTGCTGGCGAGCTGCGACGCCTTCGTCCATGCCAATCACCAGGAACCGTTCGGCCTCGTCGCTCTGGAGGCCATGGCGAGCGGCCTGCCCATGGTCGGCGTCGCCACCGGCGGCATCGCCGAACTGGTCGACAGTCAGGTGGGGGAGCTCGCCCCCCGCGCCACGCCTGAGGATATGGCCGGCGCCATCACCGCCCTGTTCGAACGCGACCTCGGCCTGCTCTCGGCCAGCGCCCGCGACCACGCCGAGAGCCGTTACGCCTGGAACGCCACCTTCGAGGGGCTCAGCCGCCTCTATGGCGACCTCGCCGCCGCGGCCATCGCGCCCCCCGCCCTGCGCGTTTTCTGACGAACGGACTTCTTTTCGTGAACCCGATCTTCTCCGGTCTGCCGACCACGGTGTTCGACCTGATGAGCGGCCTCGCCCGCAAGCATGGGGCGATCAATCTCGGCCAGGGCTTTCCCGATTCCGCTGGCCCCGAGGATGTCCGCGCCAAGGCGGCGGAGGCGGTGCTCAGCGGCTACAACCAGTATCCGCCGATGACCGGCCTGCCGGAGCTGAAGCACGCGATCGCGGCCCACTACCGCCGCTTCCAGGGCCTGACCGTCGACGCAGACACCCAGGTGGTCGTCACCTCGGGCGCCACCGAGGCCATCGCCGCGAGCCTGCTGGGCCTGATCGCGCCGGGGGACGAGGTGGTGATGTTCCAGCCCGTCTACGATTCCTACGAGCCTCTCGTACGGCTGGCCGGGGGCGTGCCGCGGCTGGTGCGGCTCGAACCCCCTGAGTGGCGCATCACCGAGGCCGCGCTGGCCAAGGCCTTCAGTCCGAAGACGCGGGTGGTGGTGCTGAACAATCCGCTCAACCCGGCGGCCGTCGCCTATGACCGCGATCAGTTGGCGATGCTGGTGGACTTCTGCGTGCGCCACGACGCCGTCGCCGTGTGCGACGAGGTCTGGGAGCATGTGGTGTTCGGGCCGGCGGCGCATACGCCGCTGATGGCCTTCCCCGGCATGGCCGAGCGGACCATCAAGATCGGCTCGGCGGGCAAGATCTTCTCGCTCACCGGCTGGAAGGTTGGGTGGGCCATCGCCGCCCCCCCGCTGGCGACGGCGGTGGCCAAGGCGCACCAGTACCTGACCTTCACCACCGCGCCCAATCTGCAGGTCGCCGTCGCCTACGGCCTCGGCAAGGCGGACGATTATTTCCAGGACATGCGCGCCGGCTTCATGCGGTCCCGCGACCGGCTCGACGCGGGTTTGCAGTCGGTGGGTTTCGTCACCCTGCCGAGCCAGGGCACCTACTTCCTCAGCATCGATCTCGCCGCGTCGGGGGTGCATACCGACGACCGCACCTTCTGCCTACGGGCGGTGGAGGAGGCTGGGGTGGCGGCCATCCCGGTGTCGGCCTTCTATCTGGAAGAGCCGGTGACCGACATCGTCCGGGTCTGCTTCGCCAAGCGGGATGAGACCCTGGATGCGGGGATCGAGCGGCTTTCGACGGCGAGACGGCTCTTTAACTGAGTCCTGAAGCCGCGAATTAAGGAATTTCCGCCACAGTCCCTTCTCCAATAGGGCAGGTGGCGGATCGTCCATGAAGGCTCAGTTCCACAAGCACCAGAAGGTCTGGGTCGAAGCCGTCGGCGCCTGGGCGTCGGTCGAACGCATCGTGCCGACCTGGGCCAGGGGCTTCGACGAGCCGGTCAAGATCACCTACGACGTGGGCCTGGGGCGGGAGTTCACCGCCGCCGAACTGCGCCCCGCCGAGGTCGAGGAGCTGAAGGACCACCAGCTCGGCGACGAGTGGCGGCTGATGCGCGCCCGCAACAAGTGGCAGACCGCCGACGACTGCGCCCACCATCCCTATCCGGGCAGCTTTCCGGTGGTGGTCACCGATCCCAACGACTGGGGCGGCTGGCGGGTGCCGGGGGCGGAATACGACCGCAATCCCGAGAAGATCGAGTTCCAGGCCCGCCTGATCGCCCGGGCGCCCAAGCTGTTGCTGCTGGCCAAGGAGCTGGCCGCCTTTGTGGGTGAGCACACCGAGGAGGCCCCGGCCGAAATCCTCCGCCTCGGCCGCGTCGCCGACGCCATCGTCAAATCCCTCGCCCAAGTTCCCGCGCCCCTGGATGGGGACGAGACGAAGAGCGAAGCGGCCTAGGCGCGTTTGCTGGTGGGGATCCCAATGCGGCGAACCCAGCCCTAACCCTCCAACCTCCCAGTTTCCCCATGAAGACGGGGAACCAGTTCCCGACGTCAGCACGCTGCGGGCTAGGCCCGCCCGCGTGGGGAGGCGGAGGGGTCAAAATAATTCCACAAGCACCGCTTGCGAGTTCGACTGGGTTTAGATATATCAAAGCTCGATATATCGAATTTAGATATATCTCGACACGACGGAGAATATCACTTGTTCAGACACCATCACAGGCATCACGCCTGCCATTCCCCCGGCGAATTCGGGTTCAGCGGCCGCGGCTTTGGCCGGGGCATGCACGGTTGGGGACGCGGCGGCCCGCGCGGCCGGGTCTTCGATCAGGGCGACCTGCGCTTCGTCGCACTGAAGCTGATCTCAGAGCGCCCGCGCCATGGCTATGAGATCATCAAGGCCATCGAGGAAGATCTCGGCGGCGCCTATACCCCGAGCCCGGGCGTGGTCTATCCGACCCTGACCTTCCTTGAGGAACTGGGTTACGTCACCGTCCAGCCGGGCGAGGGCAGCAAGAAGCTCTACGCCATCACCCCGGAGGGCGAGGCCTTCCTGCAAGAGAACGTCCAGACCATCGACGCCATCTCGGCGCGGATGGCCGAGGCCAAATCCCGCAGCGGCGGCCGCAACTTGGCTGTCATGCGGGCCATGGAAAACCTGCGCACCGCCCTGAAGCTGCGCTTTGGCCAGGGCCCGCTCACCGAGGCCCAGCTGAAGGCGGTGACCGAGGCGATCGACGCCGCCGCCCTTGCGGTCGAGCGCGCCTGACCGGGATAGGCGCGTGACGGACGCCGAAGCCGGCGTCCACTTTCAGCGCCGCTAGTGCGACTGTTGCACAGGCGGGGCGCCCAAGCGGGCGGACATCGCCTATATACGGCCGCGATGACACGGCCGTTTCTCAAGATGAACGGGCTCGGCAACGACTTCGTCGTGGTCGACGCCCGTAGTGGAGGCGCTGGCGCACCCTTTGCGCCCGGCCCCGACGCTGTACGTGCGCTGGCGGATCGCCAGAGCGGCGTCGGCTTCGACCAGCTCATCGCCATCGAGCCATCGGCCCGCGGCGACGCCTTCATGCGCATCTGGAACGCCGACGGCGGCGAGGTCGACGCCTGCGGCAACGCCGCCCGCTGCGTGTCCTGGCTGGTGATGGAGGCCAAAGGCGGCGACGCGACCATTATCGAGACCAAGGCGGGTCTGCTCAGCGCCACCCGTGCCGGGGCCGCCGCGGTGACCGTCGACATGGGGCCGCCCCGTCTCGACTGGCAAGACATCCCGCTGGCCGAGGAGATGGACACGCGGGGGATCGAGCTGCAGGTCGGGCCGATCGATGCGCCTGTCCTGCACACTCCTGGCTGCGTCAGCATGGGCAACCCGCACGTGGTCTTTTTCGTGCCTGACGTGGAAGGGGTGGACGTGCGGGCGGTCGGGTCGCTGATCGAGCATCACCCCCTGTTTCCTGAAGGCGTCAACGTCGGCTTCGTGCAGGCCCTGGCTCGGGACCGCCTGCGCCTGCGGGTGTGGGAGCGGGGCGCCGGCCTGACCAAGGCCTGCGGCACCGGCGCCTGCGCCGCCCTGGTCGCCAGCGCCCGCCGCAATCTGTCCGATCGCGCCGCGACGGTGATCGTCGACGGCGGCGAGATGCATATCGAATGGCGCGAGTCCGACGGCCACGTGCTGATGACTGGCCCCATCGCCGTTGAGTTCACGGGGACCCTCCCGTGAGCGACGGGGTGGAGGTGCTGACCTTCGGCTGCCGGCTGAACGCCTACGAGAGCGAGCAGGCCAAGGCCCGCGCCCTGTCCGACGGCCTGACCGACGCCATCATCGTCAACACCTGCGCCGTCACCAACGAGGCGGTGCGCCAGGCCCGCCAGGCGATCCGCAAGGCCCGCGCCCGCCGCCCGGACGCCAAGCTGGTGGTCACCGGCTGCGCGGCCCAGATCGATCCCGCCGCCTTCGCCGCCATGCCGGAGGTCGACCTCGTGCTCGGCAATGCGCTGAAAAGCGCCGAGGGCTCCTATCGCGACATTGTTTCCGGCGGTCCGGGCCGGGTGCGGGTCAACGACATCGCCGAGGTGCGCCAGACCGCGCCGCACCTGTCCGCCGACATCGCGCCGCAGGGCCGCGCCCGCGCCTATGTGGAGGTGCAGAACGGCTGCGACCACCGCTGCACCTTCTGCATCATCCCCTATGGCCGCGGAAATTCCCGCTCGGTGCCCGCCGGGGAGGTGGTGGAGGCCGTGCGCGCCCTTGCCGTACAAGGCTATGGCGAAGTGGTGCTGACCGGCGTCGATATCACCGCCTGGGGCGCCGACCTGCCGGGGACGCCGACGCTGGGCGGCCTCGTCGCCCGCATCCTCAAGCTGGTCCCGGATCTGCCGCGCTTGCGGCTGTCGTCCATCGACGCGGCCGAGATCGATCCCGAATTGCTGAAGTGCCTCGCCGAACAGCCGCGCCTCGCCCCCTATCTGCACCTCTCGCTGCAGGCCGGCGACGACATGATCCTGAAGCGGATGAAGCGCCGCCACTCCCGCGCCGACGCCCTGGCGCTGATCGCTTCGGTGCGGGCTGTGCGGCCGGACGTGGCCTTCGGCGCCGACCTGATCGCCGGCTTCCCCACGGAGACCGACGAGATGTTCGAGAACACCCTCGCCCTGGTGGAGGAGGCTGGCCTCGCCTACTGCCACGTCTTCCCCTTCAGCCCCCGGCCGCAGACTCCCGCCGCCCGCATGCCCCAGTTGTCCGGCGTGGTGGTGAAGGCCCGGGCGGAACGGCTGCGCGGCGCCGCCTCGGCAGCCCTGTCGCGCCATCTCGACGGGCAGGTGGGGCGCACCGTCACGGCCCTGGTGGAGCGGCCCGGCCTCGCCCGCGCCGACGACTTCACCGAGATCGCCTTCGAGGGGGAGGCCGCGGCCGGAACCCTCGTTTCCATGACCATCCGCGCCCACGACGGTCGTCGGGCGCTCGCATCCTTGAATCTGGCGGCATGAGCGACACACAGTCCGAGCGTATCGTCGTCCCGATCCCGGGGACCCAGCCGCGCAAGAGCTGGCTGGACCGGCTGGGGGTCGGCCTCGCCAAATCCTCCAAGCAGCTCACCGAACAGGTCGCCGCGGTCCTCACCAAGCGGAAGCTCGACCAGGCGGCGCTGGACGATCTTGAGGAAATGCTGATTGAGGCGGACCTCGGCACGGCCGCCGCCGCGCGGGTGACGGAGGCGTTCGGCCGTTCGCGCTTCGGCCGCGAGGTGGATGAGAACGAGATCAAGCTCGCCCTGGCCGAAGCCATCGCCGCCGAACTGAAACCCCACGAGGGCCGGTTCAATCCGCTGCTGGGCGCCAAGCCCTACGTCGTCCTGTTCGTCGGTGTGAACGGGTCGGGCAAGACCACCACCCTCGGCAAGATCGCCGCCGACCTGACGGGCAAGGGCGCCAAGGTGATGATCGCCGCCGGCGACACCTTCCGCGCCGCCGCCATCGAGCAGCTTTCGGTGTGGGCCCAGCGGTCCCGCGCCACGTTCGTCGCCAAGACGCCGGGCTCCGACGCCGCCGCCCTCGCCTACGAGGCGGTGACCAGGGCCAAGGAAGAGAATTTCGACGTTGTGCTGATCGACACCGCTGGCCGGCTGCAGAACAAGTCCGGCTTGATGGACGAACTGGCCAAGGTCGTGCGGGTGCTGAAGAAGATCGATCCCGCCTACCCGCACGAGACCCTGCTGGTGCTCGACGCCACCGTCGGCCGTAACGCCCTGTCGCAGGTGGAGATCTTCGGTCGCATCGCCGGGGTGACCGGCCTCGTCATGACCAAGCTCGACGGCACCGCTCGGGGCGGCGTGCTGGTGCCGGTGGCCGAGGCCAGCTCGGCGCCGGTGAAGCTGATCGGGGTGGGGGAGGGGATCGAGGATCTGCAGCCCTTCGATGCGACCGAGTTCGCGCGGTCGCTGGTCGGCCTGGACGGCCGTAAGGAATAGTCATGAGCGAAGCCGCCAAGCCCAACATGACGGTGCGCGCCATCGTCGACTACATCGGTCCGGCCGCCTTCCTGGTGGGCTATCTCGTCACCAAGAACATGATCACGGCGACGTGGTGCCTGGTGGCGGGCTCGGTCGTCGGCCTCGGGGTCGGCTATGCGGTGGAGAAGCGGGTCGCCCCCATGCCGCTGCTGGCGGGCGGCGCGGCGCTGTTCTTCGGCGTCCTGACCCTGGTGTTCAAGGATCCGCGCTTCATCAAGATCAAGCCGACGGCGATCAATCTGCTGTTGTCGGTGGTGTTGTTCGGCGGCCTCGCCCTGCGCAAGAGCCCGCTCAAGGCGCTAATGGGCGACGCCGTCCGCCTGACCGATAGCGGGTGGAAGTCGCTGACGGTGCGCTACGGCATCTTCTTCGCCTGCGTCGCGGCGCTGAACGAAGCGGTATGGCGGACCCAGCCAGATACGGTCTGGGTGGTGTTCCGCATGCCGGGCCTGCCCCTGCTGGCGGTGGTGTTCTCGCTGCTGCAGGTGCCCTTCATGATGAAGGAAATGAAGGCGGTTGAGGGCGAGGCGGACGCCAAGGCCCTCGCGGCTGACGCCGCCGTGCGGGCCGCGGAAACCCAGGAATAATCTAGACCCGGATGTCCACCAGCGAGCCGGGACGCAGGATGCGATCCGGCGGCAGGTCGCCTACCGCTGCGTTCAGCGGGCGGGTCGCCGTGCTTGCCTTGGTCTCCGTCCGGACCGGCGGCGCCTGAGGGGCGATCTCCCGTCCGCTGAGGGCGGCCTGAAAGAAGGCCCGCTGCGCGGCGACAGCCGCTTCCGCCCGCGCCGGCGCGCCCGACCGGACGGTCGGGATTGGCAGGTTGGAGGTGATGCGGGTGTCGGCCATGATGTGTTAACGGTCTGAGCCTTGCTCCGATCCGCGTCAAGACATGGTTAACGGGCGCCGATCTCGGCCTGTTCCATCAGTTTGTCGGCCACATCGGGGGTCAGCGGGCCGACATGTTTGGCGACGATCACGCCTTTGGCGTTGACCAGAAAGGTCTCCGGCACGCCGGAAATCCCAAGCTCGATACCCGCCCGGCCGTCGCGGTCGGTCAGCACCGTGGCGAAGGGGTCGCCGAGCCGGTTCAGGAAGCTCTGAGACGCGCGGGGTTCGTCCTTGTAGGCGATGCCGACGATATGCGCCCCTTGCGCCTGCATCGCCAGCAGGGCCGGGTTCTCTTCCACGCAGGGCGCACACCAGGAGGCGAAGGTATTGATGAAGCCCGGCTTGCCCTGCAGGGCCGCACGCAGCTTCACCGGGTCGCCGCCGGCGAGGGGGGGCAGGGTGAGATCGGGGGTGGGCTTGCCGACCAGAGCGGCCGGCTTGACGGTCGGGTCGTGCTTCAGCGCATAGCCGGCGAACAGGACGGCGAGGGCGGCCAGCACCAGCAGGGGCAGGAGGACGACGAGCCGCTTCACGGCTTCGGCTCCGCCGGCCGGGCGCCCCGTTCGGCGGCCTTCCTCCAGCGGCGGGCGCGCAGCAGGCTTTCGATCACCAGCGCGCCCAGCACCAGGACCGACAGGCCATAGGCGGGCAGGATGTAGATGGCGTAGCGTCCAAGATCCATCACGTCACACCGCCGCTGCGGCGAGCGCCTGGGCGCCGGCCCGCCGCCGCCAGACCTCGGCGCGGGTGCGCACCAGCCAGAGCGACAGGAAAAGGAAGATATAGCCGACGCCCATCAGGGCGAGGGGGGCGAGATAGACCGCCGGCAGGCCGGCGCCGCCGGGGCTGAGCACGGTGGCGCCCTGATGCAGGGTGCTCCACCACTCCACCGAGAAGTGGACGATGGGTAGGTTGACCAGCCCTACCAGGGCCAGGATGGCCGCGGCGCGGGCGGCCTTGGTCTCGTCGTCGATGGCCGCCTGCAGGGCCATATAGCCGAGGTAGAACAGGAACAGCACCAGGAAGGAGGTCAGGCGCGCGTCGCCCCATTCCCACCAGGTGCCCCACATGGGCCGTCCCCACAGGGAGCCGGTGGCGAGGCCAAGCGCGGTGAAGCCTGCGCCCAGCGGCGCCAGGGCGCGGGCGGCGGCGTCGGCCAGGGAGTGGCGGAAGACGAGGCCGAAGAAGCTCATGCCGCCCAGGCAGACATAGGCGAACATGCCCACCGACACCGCCGGCACATGCACGAACATGATCTTGACCGTGGCGCCCTGCTGATAGTCGTCCGGGGCGGTCCAGCCCAGCCATAGGCCGGCGGCGAGCAGGATTGCAGCGGCGGCGCCGAACAACGGCGCCAGCCATCGGGACAACGCCATGAAGCGGGCGGGGTTTGCGAGCCAGGCGAACATCAAGCCGAAATAGGCTAGCGGGCGTAGGGGGGCAAGGTGTGGCTGCGTTTGCAAGCCTGCTCATCCCGGCGAATGCCGGGAGCCAGGTCGTAAGTCACTGAATTTTGAATCAATTCACCCGTGGTGACCGATCATGACCCGGCTAGAAACTCAGCCTGCAGCGCCGCGCTCTATGACGTGGGTCCCGGCATTCGCCGGGATGAGCGGGTGTTGCTGAAGCCTACAGGCCCGGCAGCTTCACCTTGCCGCCCGGCTTGGCCTTCTGGATGGTGATCGGCTGGTCGCCGGTCAGGGCCTTGACCTTGGCGGCCTCGGCGGCGGGGTCCAGGGGCGTGTCGCTGGTCGCGGCGGCGGCGGCTTCCTTGCTCACGGGCGAGGCGGTCGGCGCCGGGGTTTTCTTCCAGAACATCACCCGGTCCGAGAAGCTTCGGTCCTTGTGGGTCACGTCGCCGAACTCGTCGTCGACCACATAGCGGATCAGCGGGTCGGCCCGGGTCGCCCCCGCCTTTTCCGTCAGCAGGTTTTCACCGGGGCTGCGGGCGGCGTCGTTGCGGCCCATCAGGGCGAGGCGGGCCTGGGATTCAGGGGCCAGTTCCTGGGGACGGGGCTCGCCGGGGGCCGGCGGGCGCAGGGCGTAATCCGGCGGCACCACCAGGGGAGCTTTGGAGACCACGCGGAATTCGTCCGGGGTGACCTTCTCCACGCCGAGGGCCTTGCCCGCGGCGGCGCAGCCGGCGGAGGTCAGAACTGCGGCGCCGAGGCCGCCCCAGAGGAGGATCGCCGTCGCAAGGCGAGCGTTACGCTTCACAGTCATGACCAACTCCGTAACCACGCGCCCCCGATTGTGGTCGTCTGGTTATCCCATTCCGGGGCCGGGCGCAAAGGCGCCGGTCGCCGCAGCCCGGTTCACGCCTTGGGGGCGGCCTTCGGCTGGCCCACGAAGCTTTCCAGCAGGAGCAGGATCACCCCGACGGTGATGGCGCTGTCGGCGACGTTGAACACCCAGGGGAAGTGCAGGCCGGAAAAGTCCAGGAAGTCGGCCACAGCGGCGAACCGCACCCGGTCGATCATGTTGCCGACCGCGCCGCCGATCACGAGGCCAAGGGCGGCCGCCCGCAGGGGATGGTCGGTGCGCCGCGCCCAGATGGCGAGGCCGATGGAGACGATCACAGAGAAGCCGACCAAGGCCCAGCGCGCCACGTCCTGTTCGGCCCGCAGGAAGCCGAAGCTGACCCCCTGGTTCCACACCATGGTCAGGTTGAAGAAGGGCGTCACCTCCACCTGGCCGCGGCTCGGCAGGACGAAGATCTCCAGGATCCAGAACTTCGACGCCTGATCGAGCAACAGGGTCAAGGCCGCGAGGGCGTAGGCCGCCCAGCCGAGGCGGGTGACGCCCGGTTTGGCGGGAGAAGTCACGGGGCCTCCTTCACGGCGTCGGCGCAGCGCAGGCACAGCTCGTCCTCGACTTCCGGCAGGATGCGCCAGCAGCGGGCGCACTTTGCCCCCTCCGCCTGGAACGGCCGCACCACCACGCCGGGGACGTCGATGAGGGCGAAGCCGTCGCCGACTTCCTCACCCGGAACAAGCGTGGCCTGACTGGTGCGGAACACCTCTGCTGGATCGACCCCGGCGAAGGGGGCGGCGTCCGGCAGGAAGACCTCGGGGGCGGCCTCCAGAGCCGATCCGATCCGCTTCTCGCGCCGCTCGCCTTCGAGGGCGCCGGTGACCACGAGCAGCACCTTCTGGATCTCGCTCCAGCGCGCGGCCTCGGCGTCGTTGCGCCATTGGTCCGGCGTGTGCGGGAAGACCCGCAGGCAGTTGGAGCCCTCGTCGGGGAAGCGGGTGGTCCAGGCCTCTTCCATGGTGAAGGGGACCAGCGGCGACAGCCACACGGTCAGCCGCTCGAACACCGCATCCATCACCGTGCGGGCGGCACGGCGGCGGATCGAGTCCGGGGCGTCACAATAGAGGCTGTCCTTGCGGACGTCGAAATAGAGGGCCGACAGTTCCTGGGCGCAGAAGTCGGCCACCGGGCGCCACACCTCGTCGTAGCGGTGGGCCTCGTAGGCCGCGCGCACCCGGGCGTCGAGTTCGTACAGCCGGTGCAACACGAAGCGCTCCAGCGGCGGCATATGGTCGTAGTCCACCGCCTCGGCGGGATCGAACCCGTCCAGGGCGCCCAGCAGGTAGCGCACGGTGTTGCGCAGCTTGCGGTAGCTGTCGATGGTGGTCTGCAGGATGGTCTTGCCGATCCGCAGGTCCTCCGAATAGTCGGAGATGGCCACCCACAGACGCAGGATCTCGGCCCCGCTGTCCTTGGTGACCGATTGGGGCTCGGTGGTGTTGCCCTTGGACTTGGACATCTTCTCCCCGTGCTCGTCGAGGACGAAGCCGTGGGTGAGGACGCCCTCGTAGGGGGCGCGGCCGCGGGTGGCGCAGGATTCCAGCAGGGACGACTGGAACCAGCCGCGGGCCTGGTCGGAGCCTTCGAGATAGAGGTCGGCGGGCCAGCGGCTTTCGCCAGGCCGGGGCTCCAGCACGAAGGCGTGAGTGGAGCCGGAGTCGAACCAGACGTCGAGGATGTCCTCGATCTTCTCGTAGTCGGCCGGGTCGCGATTGCCCAGGAACTCGGCGTCCGAATGGGTGAACCAGGCGTCGGCGCCTTCCGCTTCGACGGCGGCGAGGATGCGGGCGTTGACACCTTCGTCCTGCAGCGGCTTGCCCGTGGCCTTCTCCACATACATGGCGAGCGGGGTGCCCCAGGCGCGCTGGCGCGAGATCAGCCAGTCGGGGCGGCCCTCGACCATGGCGCGGATGCGGGTCTTGCCGGTCTCGGGATAGAATTGGGTGGCGTCGATGGCGGCCAGCGCCGTCTCGCGCAGGGTGCGGCCGTCGGCGAGCTTTTCATCCATGCGGATGAACCACTGGGGGGTGTTGCGGAAGATCACCGGCGCCTTGGAGCGCCAGGAGTGGGGATAGGAATGCTCCAGCCGGCCGCGGGCCAGCAGGTTGCCCGCCTCGATCAGCTTCTCCATCACCGCGCCGTTGGCGGGACCGAACTTGCCGGCCTTCTTTCCCTCGGTCTCCAGCACCTTCAGCCCGCCGAACAGGGGGACGCTGGCGTAATAGGCGCCGTCGGGATCGACAGTGTTGGGGATGTCGCCGCGGCTGCGGCCGGACTTCAGCCATACCTCATAGTCGTCCGCGCCGTGGCCGGGGGCGGTGTGGACGAAGCCTGTGCCGGCGTCGTCGGTGACGTGGTCGCCGGACAGCATCGGCACGTCGAAGCCATAGCCGGGATCGAGGGCGGCCAGCGGGTGGGCGATCTTCAGCGCTTCCAGCTCGGCGGCGGTGGCGTCGCCGAGGCGGACCCACGAGGCCGCGTTGGCGGCGGCGAGCACCCCGTCGGCCAGCTTGTCGGCCAGCACCAGCTTGTCGCCCGGCTTGGCCCAGGGGGTGAACTCCAGGCCCTCCTTCAGGCTCTCGACGCGGTAGACCCCGTAGTCGATGCCAGGGCCGAACGCGACGGCGCGGTTGGCGGGCAGGGTCCAGGGGGTGGTGGTCCAGATCACCACCGCCGCGCCCTCCCACATGGGGCTGGCCGGGTTCAGGACTGGGAACTTGACCCAGACGGTCGGGCTGATGTGGTCGTGGTACTCGACCTCGGCGTCGGCGAGGGCGGTGCGCTCCACCGGGCTCCACATCACCGGCTTGGAGCCGCGATAGAGCTGGCCGGACATCAGGAACTTGTGGAACTCGGCCACGATGGACGCCTCAGAAGCGTAGTCCATGGTGGCGTAGCGGCCGTCCCAGTTCCCCAGCACGCCGAGCCGCTTGAACTCGGCCTTCTGGGCGTCGATCCACTGGCCGGCGAAGGCGCGGCAGCGGGCGCGGAACTCGGCGACGGGGATCTCGTCCTTGCGCTTGCCGGCCTTGCGGACCTCCTCCTCGATCTTCCACTCGATGGGCAGGCCATGGCAGTCCCAGCCCGGCGTGTAGTCGACGTCGTAGCCGAGGGCGAACCGCGAGCGGACGACGAAGTCCTTCAGGATCTTGTTGAGCGCATGGCCGATGTGGATGGCCCCGTTGGCGTAGGGGGGGCCGTCGTGCAGCACATACAGGGGGGCGGTGGTCGCCTGACGCGCCTTGCGCATCGCCTGATAGAGGTCGGCCTCGGCCCAGCGGGCCAGAATCTCCGGCTCCTTCTGCGGCAGGCCTGCCCGCATGGGGAAGAGGGTCTGGGGCAGGAAGACGGTGTCGCGGTAGTCGCGGGCGGTAGATGAATCGTCGGCCATGGAGATCTGGTTCGCGGAATAGAGGAAAGGATGTAGCGAACGGTCCCGGCGGACGCGAGGGCGCTTCGGCCCGGCGGCGTCACGCCGGGCGGATAATTCGCCGCCTGTGCTTGCGAACCGCGTTCATGAGCCGGGCATGTAGCAGAGCCCGGGGCGGCGAGATAGGGGCGGTCAGAACGGCGGCATCAGGATGGCGCGGGCGGCGGCGACGTCGTAGGCGATCTGGGCGGTCATGGCCTCCAGGCCGTCGAATTTCACGTCGCCGCGGATGAAGGCCACGAGGTCTGTCTCAAGGGTCTGGCCGTAGAGGTCCTCGTCGAAGTCGAACAGGTGGGCCTCCAGGCGTTCCTCCACCCCGTTCACCGTGGGGCGGCGGCCGATATAGGTGACGCCGGGAATCTCCCGCCCATCCGCAAGCCGGGTGCGCGAGGCGTAGATGCCGAAGGCGGGGCGCAGATAGTCCTCCAGCCCGATATTGGCGGTGGGGAAGCCGAGCTTGCGGGCCAGCTTGGCGCCGTGGACCACCGCGCCCTCGATGGCGAAGGGGCGACCCAGCAGGGCGGCGGCCTCCCCGGGGCGGCCTTGGCGCAGGTGCTCGCGGATGATGCTGGAGGAGCATTTGCTGCCGTCCGGCCCGGTCACGGGGGGGGCGATGGAGACGCCGAAGCCGTACTGCTCGCCGTAGCGCTGCAACAGCTCGGGATCGCCGCTGCGCCCGCGCCCGAAGGTGACGTCGAACCCGCCGGCGACATGGCGGACGCCCAGCCCCTCCACCAGCACCTGCCGCACGAAGTCGTCGGACGACAGCTCGGCCATCTCCGCGTCGAAGGGCAGCAGGTAGAGGCGCTCCACCCCCATGTCGGCGAGAACCCGCTCCTGCTGGGCGAGGCTCATCAGGCGGAAAGGCTCGGCGTCGGGCTCGAACCAGCGGCGGGGGTGGGGCTCGAAGGCGATGACCCCAAGATTCGCGCCCAGCGCCTGCGCCGCCTTCGCGGCGTGGGCGATGACGAGCTGATGGCCGCGGTGAAGGCCGTCGAAGGCGCCCAGCGCCACCGCGGCGCCGCGCTGCTCCGGCTCGAGGCCGCGCCAGCCCTGGATGGGCCTGAGGCTCATGCGGCGCCAGCCCGGGCCCGCTCGGCCCGTGCGCGCCGGGGCGCATTGACCACCGCTTCACCGTCCACGGCGACCTTGCCCTTGACCAGACAGGCGGTGGCGAGGGTCACGTGCGCCTGACGCTCGTCGATCGCGGTCACGGTGGCGCGCACCGTCACCTCGTCGCCGATGCGGATGGGGCGTTTGAAGTTCAGCTTCTGCGAGACGTAGATGGACCCGGGCCCCGGCAGCTTGCCCGCCAGCAGGGCGGAGATGTAGGCGCCCGCCAGCATGCCGTGGGCGATGCGCCCGCGAAACGGGGTAGTGGCGGCATAGGCCTCGTCGAGGTGCAAAGGGTTATTGTCGCCGGATACTTCGGCGAATCCCACGATGTCCGCGTCCTGCACGACGTGCACGGCCTCGGCGCTCTGCCCGACGGTCAGATCTTCGAGATAAAGCCCCTGGATCACGCTCGCTCCTTCCACCCCCCGCGGGCGGCGCAACTCATACAGGCTCTAGAACGCATTGGGCAAAGGGGGGAGGGGGGACGCGCGACAAAGCGCATCACCAGATCAGGGCGGGGGCGGCGTAGCGGGCGTGCACCCCCTGTTCGGCCAGCAGGACCGCCAATCGCT
>Ga0182736_1001963_pt1 | contig 17301 bp, 16 predicted proteins | sample eDN5th30CKraftBY_FD_128882 | JGI IMG/M metagenome (GOLD analysis project Ga0182736, IMG submission 128882) | Enriched backyard soil microbial communities from Emeryville, California, USA - eDNA 5th pass 30_C Kraft BY (version 2) (version 2) | ecosystem: Environmental > Terrestrial > Soil >... | reverse complement strand
TTCAGGGCCGGAACCTGCGTATCCAGCACGGGCGCCTGCGCCAGGCCCTCGATGTCCTTGGCCGTGACCAGAAGTTGGCCGGTCAGCAATTGGCGCTCGCCGAAACGCTGGATGGCAACCCGCGAGTATGAGGCCAGCGCGGGCCCGTTCAGCTCTCCCACGAACTCGCTGCGCGGCAGCGGATCGCCCATTGGGATGATCTGATAGATGCCCCGGGCCAGCACGGCGGCGGTGATGACCGCAAGGCCGGCGGCCACGAGTCTGATGGTCTTGGGTCCAGGCATGCTGGGCATAATGCCAGCCCCCCGCGCCGCCAGCCAATTATCGAACGGACGAAACTATAGCGCGTTGCGCCCGGTTCTCTATACTGGCGTAACGCATGCTCACGTCTTGCCGGACGCGCGCCCCTGCCCCGACACCACGGAACCGCCCATGACCGCAAGGCCTCCCTCTGCCCTATTCGCCCTGGCCCTGTTTGTCGCGGCAAGCGGCAGCCCGATCGCGCACGGCGCCGCGGCCAACGATCCGGCCTGGGTGCCGGTCGACCCGCAGGCGATGCCGGGGGTGTTCTATGACAGCCATTCGATCCGCACCGTGTCGGAGAATCCGGCTGTCAGGGCAGTGACCGTGGCCTGGTTCTACGCCCAGCCCCGGATTTCCGAGGCCAACGGGCAGCCCTACGGCTCGGTCACCCAGCCGGTGACGATGAACTGCAGCGCCAACACGTATACCGTCACCGAAGTCTTGCACCACGCGGGCAACGACGCCACCGGGGCGATCGTCGAATCGATTCCGGTGGCGGGCATCCGCAACGCCCCCGTCACGCGCGACCCGGTGCAGCGGCGGCTGCGCGACCTGGTGTGCGCGGGCAACGGGAAGAGCGCGCGCAAGTAGCGGGTGGCGAAACGGAGTAGCCAGGATCGTTACTGCCCGCGCCAGTACCGGTACAGCGCCCGGGCGCTGGCATCCAGCAAAAAGCCCAGCACGCCAATCATCAGCACCATCGCCATCAGTTCCGAATACGCCAGACGGTCGCGCGTGTCCAGGATGAAGTACCCCATGCCGGCCGACACGCCCAGCATTTCGCACGGGACCAGGACGATCCACAGAATGCCGATCGCCAGCCGCACGCCGGTCAGGATGTGGCCCATCACGCCAGGCAGGATGACGCTGCGCAGCGTCTCCCAGCGGGTCGCGGCCACGCTTTGCGCCAATTGCAGCCAGCGCGGATCAAGCTGCTGCACGCCAGCAGCCGTATTCAGCACGATCGGCCAGACCGCCGCGAACGCCAGCAGGAAGTAGACGGGATCGTCGCCCACGCCAAACACCATGACCGCGATCGGCATCCACGACAGCGGCGAGATCATGCGCAGGAATTGCATCGCGGGCGATGCGGCCGCTTCCAGCCGGCGCCAACTGCCGATCGCCAGGCCCAGCGGCACGCCGATCGCCAAGGCCAAGCCCAATCCAACCGCGATCCGCCGCAGGCTGACCAGGATGTGGTGAGGCAGGTCCGAGCCGGACAGCAGTTCGCCCAGGCTGACGAAGGTGGGCCCGGGCGCAAAACGCCTCGCCATGCCGCCCGCAGGCGCCAGGACTTCCGTACCCAGCCACCACAGCGCCAGCAGCAGCCCCAACCCGCCAAGCCCGAGCGCGTAGCGCGCGCCCAGGCCCACTCCCGCGGCCGTCTTGGCGCGCAGAGGCACCGCGGGCTGCCGCTGCGCCTCCGGCGGCGCCTGCTGCACCACGAACTCGCGCTCCGTCACGCCTGCACCAGCTCGGTCCGGTTGTACGCGTCGGGAAAGCCGAACCGAGTCAGGCCACCAGCCGATTCGATTGCCCGCCGGACATAGCGATCGTCCACCAACTCGGCCGCCGCGCGCGCCGGATCCAGGTCATCCAGGAATCCGCGGTCCGCCTCGATGAGGGTGTCGCGCAGCCGCCGCACCAGTTCCTCGGTGTAGCTGGGAAACGGATACGGCTGAAAGTCGATGCGTCGCTCGTCCCAATCGGCATGCCGGATCGCACCGCTGGCCAGGTACTGCTCGCGGTCCTCGGGCGGCGGCGCAAGCACCTTGGACAGCGCCGGCAGGGTGTGCGGGGTGTAGCGGTTGATGCCTTCCTTGGACAGCAGCCGCGCCGTCTCAGCCCGGTTGTCGCGGATCCAGAGCTGCGCCCGCACGATGGCATCCACTACCTTCTGCGACCATTCCGGCCGCTGCGTCAGGTCGCGCTCGTGCATGAAGACGACGCAGCACGCATGATTGCGCCAGATGTCGCCCGTAAAGCGCAACACCTTGCCCACGCCCAGGGTTTCTGCTGCCGCGTTGAACGGCTCGGCCACGATATAGCCCGCGATGCGCTGCTGCGCCAGCGCGGGCGGCATGTCCGCGGGCGCCATGACGACCAGATTCACTTCATTGGCGGCCGGCGCGCCGTCCTTGCGCGCCACCGGCGTCAGGCCGTTTTCGCGCAGCAGGTACTGCAGCATGACGTTGTGGATGGAATACCAGAACGGGATCGCCACCGTCTTGCCGCCCAGTTCCTTCACGGTGTTGACGGCGGGCGCCACGGTCAGCCCGGATCCGCCGACGTGATTCCAGGCCACCACCTTGGCGGGCACCTTGCTGCCAAAGCGCGCCCACACCGTCATCGGCGATAGCAGATGCACCACGTTCACCTGACCCGAGATGAAGGCTTCGATCACCTGCGCCCAGCTGCGCAGCAGCACGGGCTTTTCGGCCTTGACGCCGGCCTTGTCGAAGAGGCCATTGTTATGCGCCACGAGCAGCGGCGCGGCGTCGGTGATCGGCAGGTAGCCGATGCGCACGGGCGCGTCGGGCTCGGACTGCGCCCGCGCGTTGAAGGCCGACAGCAAGGATGCGGCCCCGCCGGCGGTCAGAAGGGCCGAAAGTTTCAACCAGTCGCGACGCGACATGTGTTCAAGGCACATCAGAAAGCTCCTAGCGAAGTTGGTCAGGCAAGCACGGCGGCGCCGCGCGCGTTCCGCAGCGCGGCGCGCAGGCGGGTAAGGATTTCCAGGCGCAGCGCGCCCATTTCCGGCAGCAGGTCGGCGCGCGGTTGCGGCAGGTCGACCTGCCACACGCCCAGAATGCGCCCAGGCGCGCCGCCCAGCAGCACGATGCGGTCGGCCAGCAGCAGCGCTTCGTCGATGTCGTGCGTGATCAAGACGGCCGCCGTCTGGAAGTCGGCCACCAATTTGCGCAGCAGCACCTGCATGTCACCGCGCGTGACCTCATCCAGCGCGCCAAACGGTTCGTCCAGCAGCAGCACCGACGGCTGGCGCGCCAGGCAGCGCGCCAGCGCCGCCCGTTGCGCCATGCCGCCCGACAACTGCGCGGGACGCAGATGCCGCGCGTGCGCCAGTCCCACTTCATCGATGGCCTGCGTCACGCGCGCGCGGCGCTGTGCATCCGTCAGCGCCGGCTGATGCTTGAAGTCCAGCCCGAAGGCGACATTGCGTTCCAGCGACAGCCAGGGCAACAGGCTGGAATCCTGAAACGCCACCGCCACGCGCGGGTGCACGCCCGTGAGCGGCACGCCTTCCATTAGCAGCGTGCCGGCGGTGGCGGGCTGCAGGCCGGCCAGGACGCGCAGCAGGCTGGATTTGCCCGCTCCGCTGGCGCCCAGCACCGCGACCACTTCGCCGCGCGCCAGATCCAGGTCGACGGCGTCAAAGACGGCGCTCTCCGCGCCGGGGTACCGCAATGCCAGGCCCCGGGCCTGCAGCACCGGCCGCGGCGCCGCCGTCATGACGCGGCCTGCGCGGCAAGCCGGGCCTGGCGCTTGGCCAGTTCGGTCTTCAACTGCACCAGGCTCGGCGTGACGATGGGCAGGAACGCCGCTTCGCGCCAGCGCCGCGCAAAGCCTGCGCCCCCGGGCTTAAGGTAGGCCGCGCCGCCGCTGGCTTGCAGTTCAAGCTGTACCGCCGCGTTAGCGGCATCGGCCAGCGCAATGCGAATCTCGAACAGGGCCCACGGTTCGGCCACAAACCGCTGGCTGCGAACGCCGGAGATAAGGCGGGCTGTCAGGTCCTCGAGCTGCGCGGACAGCGCCTGCAAGGGTTGGGCAAGGATGCCGCGCGACGCGTGGCCCTGCCCCACTTGACCGGCGGCCTGCAAGGCCCTGCGCGCCAAACCGATCGACAGGCCGCACTGCAACCCGGCAAATGCGGGACGCGCGCCCGGCAGATACTGCCGCGCGTCGGGGTGGATCAGCCATTCCGGTCCGATGCGCACGCCGCGCACGTCCAGCGCGGCGGTGTTGCTGGACTGCAGCGCCAGCAATGACAGGTCCGCACTACGTTCCAGTCCGGCGATGTCATGCGGCAACGCGACGACGGCGGGCGTGCCATCGGGCGCCGTAACCGCCGCCGCGACGAGGAAGCCCTGCGGCCGCAGATTCGTCACCCAGGGCATGCGGCCGTCCAGCGTCCATTGCACGTCATCGCCCTGCGCGGCAATCTGCAACGATTCGATGCCGCTCAGGAACTTCATCGCGTTCGACAGCGCCGTGGCGCCCGCCAGTTCGCCGGCAAGCAACGGCGCCAGCCAGCGCTCGGCCAGCGCCGCATTGGGGCTGGTCAGCAGGTATTCGATGAAGACACGCTGGCCCCATGCGACGAATGCGCTGGCGACCGACAGTTCGGCCACCTGCGACACCGCCTCGATCGCATCGCCGATATCGGTGCCGGCCAGGCCGCCCTGCGCCTCGGGTACACCAACGCGGAACAGCCCCGCCGACGCCAGCCGCGGCAGCACCGTGACGGCGTCAAGGCTGCCCGCATCCAACGCCTCGGCATGTTGCTCAAGCCAGTCCCGCAAGTCCTGCGGCAGGATCGGACCACCGGCCGGGTCGGTGGCGTCATGATGCGGGGTCGCGGTCTGTGCCGTCATTGCGCGCCGCTCCAGGCGTATTCGCTCAGCTGTTCGTTCAAGGGCGTCTGTGCCAGGTTGTTGGCGAAGTTGCAGATCGTGGCCAGGCCCACGCCCAGGATCACCTCGAGCGCATTGCCCTCGGTGTAGCCCGCATCGCGCAAGGCTTTGAGTTCCGCGTCGTCGACACGGCCGCGCGTGCGGATCACGGCTTGCGTGAATGCCGCCAGCGCCTGCAACCGCGCGTCGGGTAGCGTGCCCTGGGCGCGCAGCGCGTCCACGACTTCGGGAGACAGCTTGGCCTTGTTGCGCGCCAGCGCGGTGTGGCCCGCCACGCAGAAGGTGCAGCCGTGCAGCGTGCCGGCCACCAGTTGCACGACCTCGCGCTCCTGTAGCGTCAGGCCGGCGCGTGCATTGATCTGCGACAGCGTCTGATAGGCCTCGAGCGCGGCGGGCGCGCTGGCCAGCACGCCAAGCAGGTTGGACAGATACCCCGCGCCCTTCTCGGCCGCGGCCAACGCCGCCTGGGTGGGTTCGGGCGCGCTTTGCGCGGTGTGCACGGTCAGACGGGCCATGAAAATCTCCGTTGGGCTATCGATTGAAACCACCATTTTGCGTGCAGCGCCCCGCAAGCGACAATGCACGAGGATCGCAACTTGATGCTCGATCTTATCGACTTTCAGCTATGCGCTTATAACTGTTGCCTACCTTGACCCTCGATCCCGCCCTTACCGATCAAGCTGCCGTGGACGCCGTGCTGCTGTCCAGCCTGGAAGTGCAATCCAGTCTTTACCATCTGGGCCAGTACTGCGGTAACTGGACCGCCAGCACCAGCGGACGCGCCCGCGCCAGTTTCCACCTGATCCTGCACGGCCGCTGCCGCGCGGACATCGCATCGCGCCAGGAATCGCACACGCTGGCGGCAGGCGACGGCATCTTCTTTCTGCGCGACATCGCCCACGTGCTGACGCCCTTGCAGCCGCCCGCCAGCGTCGCTAGCGGCCCGATGCAGCCGCTGTCACCGCGTCAGCCTGACGGCACCGGCCTTGCGTGCGGGTTCTTCCAGTTCCGCCCGGGGCTTGCCGATTTGCTGGCCGACACCCTGCCCGACTATCTGCTGCTGCGCGCGGACGACGACCGCTTTCGCGCCGCGCGCGGCGTGTTCGACCTGATTCTGGACGAGACCACACGTGAGCCATCTGCCTCGCCTGTCGTGCTGGAGCGCCTGACTGATCTGCTGATCTTCTTCATGCTGCGCCACCTGGCCATTCAGGACCGCCAGGCGCACGGTCTTTTCGTGCTGTCGCGCGATCCCGCAATGGCTGGATTGCTGCAGGCGATACAGGCCGAGCCTGCCGCGCCCTGGAGCATGCAGGACATGGCCGACCGCGTCCATATGTCCAAGGCCACCTTCCACCGCCGCTTCACGTTGCAAAGCGGCACGACGCCAGCGCAGCTATTGCAGTTGCTGCGCATGCGCGTGGCGCGGCGGCTTCTGGATCAGGGCATGGGCATACAGGAAGCCGCCGAACGCGTGGGTTATCAATCCCAGGCCGCATTCAGCCGGGTATTCCAGCGCACGGAAGGCGTGGCGCCGTCCGCCTTGCGGCGACGCCGTCCCGCATCCGCCTGATTGCCGCGGCCTGCCCGCCGGAGCTTGAATCCGGGAGCGTGACCGCAGGACCTGACTGCCATGATGGCCGCCCCAGCTTTCAACCCAGGCCGAGCAGCAGATCGGCCAGCAACTGCGGATGCGTGATGTGGGCTTCATGCGGCGCGGCGATGTCCACCCAGTTCCAACCCTGCTGCGATTTCACCAGCTTGCGCGAATCGTCCAGCACCGCCAGTTCAGGCTGCGTGCAGTGGATGTACGTGCGCGGCCGCCCGTTGCCGATGGGGTGCTTCAGGTTCAGCGGTGTGGTGTAGCTGGCCAGCGGATGCGTCGTCAGGCGGCGCTTGACCCAGTTGTAATCCGCGCTGCCCGGGGCAAAACCCCATGCGGCGGGAAGCGGATCGGGGATGGGCACGGCCAGGCCGCCCGTCGCCTTCGAGGCTGCGGCAATGCGCGCGTCAGCATCGGCCTTCGGATAGACGGAAAACGCGTTCTGGCCGTTCTGCAGCACGATGGCGTCGAAATAGACCAGGTGCGCCAGGCGATCCGGAATGCGGTCGGCCACCCCCGTGATGGGAATGCCGCCAAAGCTGTGGCCGACCAGGATCACATCGGAGAGCTCCTGCGTCTGGATGACCTGCACCAGATCTTCCACGAAGGTGTCGATGGTGATGTCCTTGCTCAGCAGGTGCGCGCGGTCGCCCATGCCGGTGTAGCTGGGCGCATAGACGCGATGGCCCGCCGCCTGCAGGCGGTCGGCCACGGGACGCCAGCACCAGCCGCCGTGCCACGATCCGTGCGCCAGGACGTAGGTCTTTGCTTTCTTGACGGGCGCGGCGGCAAGGGCCGAGGCCCCCGCCGCCAGGGCCGGCAGCCCGGCCGCCAACTTCAAAAGGGTTCTGCGGGGAATCATCGTCATGCTGCTTACACCTGTGCCAGCGCCTGGTCCAGGTCGGCGATCAGGTCGTCGATGTGCTCGATCCCGATGGACAGGCGCACGGTTTCCTCGCGCACGCCGGCCTTCTTCAGCTCCTCGGCATTGAGCTGGCGGTGCGTGGTGGACGCCGGATGCGTCGCCAGCGACTTGGAATCGCCAATGTTGACCAGGCGCGTGAACAGCTGCAATGCATCCTGGAAGCGCGCGCCGGCCTCGCGGCCGCCCTTCACGCCAAACGTGAAAAGCCCCGGGACCTTGCCGCCCAGGTACTTCTTGGCGAGCGCATGGTCGGGATGGTCCGGCAGACCCGCGTAGTTCACCCATTCCACCTTCGAATGCTCGCGCAGGTAGCTAGCGACCTTGACCGCGTTCTCCACGATGCGGTCCACGCGCAGGGCCAGCGTTTCGATCCCCTGCAGGATCTGGAACGAGTTGAACGGCGAGATCGCGGCGCCGGTGTTGCGCAGCGGCACCACCCGCGCGCGGCCGATGTAAGCGGCCGGTCCGAAGGCCTCGGTATACACCACCCCGTGGTAGCTGACATCCGGCTCGTTCAGACGCTTGAAGCGCGCCTTGTGCTCGGCCCACGGAAACTTGCCCGAGTCGATGATGGCGCCACCCAGGCTGGTGCCGTGTCCGCCCAGATACTTGGTCAGCGACTGCACCACGATGTCGGCGCCATGCTCGATGGGACGCAGCAGGTACGGCGACGGCACGGTGTTGTCGACAATCAGCGGCAGGCCGTGGCGATGCGCCAGCTCGGCCAGCGCGGCGATGTCGGTGATGTTGCCCAGCGGGTTGCCGACCGATTCCGCGAAGATGGCCTTGGTGCGGTCGTCGATCTGCGCCTCGAAGGCGGCCAGATCGGACGGATCGGCAAAGCGCGTGGTGATGCCGTACTGCGGCAGCGTGTGCGCAAACAGGTTGTAGGTGCCACCATACAGCGTGCTGGACGACACGATGTTGTCGCCAGCTTCGGCGATGGTCAGGATCGCGTACGTCACGGCGGCCTGGCCCGAGGCCAGCGCCAGCGCGGCGATGCCGCCTTCCAGGGCCGCCACGCGCTGCTCCAGCACGTCGGTGGTCGGGTTCATGATGCGGGTGTATATGTTCCCCGCGACCTTCAGGTCGAAGAGGTCCGCGCCGTGCTGCGTGTCGTCGAACGCGTAGGCCACCGTCTGGTAGATGGGCACGGCTACCGCGCGAGTGGTCGGATCGGGGCGGTAGCCGCCGTGGACAGCCACGGTTTCCAGGCGCCAGTTGGGCTTCTTCGCTTCAGTCATCAGTCTCTCCGGTAAATAAGTGATTGAAAATTCAGATCAGGCGGCAAACGCGCGCGCGGCGCGCAGAATGCGTTCGATGTCTTCATGGTTGTTGTAAGCGCCGACAGACAGGCGCACGTAACCATACTCCACGATGCTCGCCACGACACCTGCCTGCGCCAGGTGCGCCAGCGCCGCGGCGGGGTTGGCGACGCGCAGCGCCGTGGTGGTGCTGCGCACGTCGTCGCCCGGCGGCGACACCACCTGGGCGCCCAAACTCCGCAGTCCATCGCTCAAAGCCTGCGACAGCGCCAGCACCCAGGGTTCGATGCGCTCGGGCCGCGCCTGTTCGATGATGTCCAGCGCGCCCGCCCAGCCCGCAAGGCCGGGATAGTTCAGGTTGCCGGTTTCCAGCCGGCGGGCATCCGTCGCGTCAGACACCGCCACCTGCCATTGCAGGCCGGACTTGTCCAGCGTGGTCACGCCGGACGGGCCGACGTAACGCGGATCCAGCGCCGCCAGCAGCCGCGGCGACACGTGCAGCAGCCCCACCCCCAGCGGTCCCAGCATGCCCTTGTGCGCGCCGCACGCAAACGCATCGACGTGCCATTCGTCCACCCGGGCGCGCAGCAGGCCCGCACCCTGGATGCCGTCGACCACCAGCCAGATGCCGCGTTCGGTGCAGCGGCGTCCCAGTTCCCGGATGTCGGTTCGCAGTCCGGTGCCGTACTGCACCCACGACACCGCGATCAAACGCGTGCGGCCGTCGACGTGCTGCCACAGGTCGTCCACCGTAAAGCGATGGGCGCGTGCCTGCGCCACGCGCACCTGCACCCCGCGCCGGCGCAGATTCAGCCATGGCAAGGCGTTCGACGGATGTTCCTGGTCGTCGACGATCAGGTTGTCGCCGTCCTTCCAAGCCAGTCCTTGCGCGACCGTGTTCAATCCCTCGGTGGTGTTCTTGGTGAACGCCAGCCGGTGCGCGTCGCCGCCGATCAGCCGCGCCAGCCGCACGCGCAACGCGTCGGCGTCGCGCAGCCATTGCGGCTTGTCGCTGCGGGCATGCGTGATGCTGTCGAAGAATTCCCCCACCGCCGCCGACACGCGCGGCGACAAGGGGCTGGTGTACGCGATGTTGGCGTAGGCCTTGTCGCGCGTGATGGGAAACAACTGTCTGAATTCGTCCTGCCAAGCCATGCGCAACCTACTCCGCCAGACCATCCGGCATGCGGGCATTCTAGGTATATGACGCGAATCTGGATAAGGCTTAGTTTTCATATTGATATGCGTATTAAGTCGCTCGGCAAACCGCGCCCCGCCCATAGAATTCGTGCCTCTCTTGCACACAACAACCTTGGGAACAGCATGCGTTTGATTCATCTATTCAAGGCCGCGGGCGTGGCCGCCGCGATGACGCTTGCCGGCACATCGCAAGCCGGCACGGTGGACACCATCAAGAAGCGCGGTGAACTGGTGTGCGGCGTCAGCCAGGGCTCGGCAGGCCTGTCGATCGCGGACAAGCAAGGCCGCTGGACCGGCCTTGACGCGGACCTGTGCCGCGCGCTGGCGGCCGCCGTGCTGGGCGATCCGGAAAAGACCCGCTTCGTGCCGCTGAGTTCGCAGCAGCGCTTTCCGGCGCTGCAGTCCGGCGAGATCGACGTGCTGAACCGCAACACCACGATCACCTCGGGCCGCGACTCGGGGCTGGGCATCGTGTCCGCCGGCATCGTGTTCTACGACGGACAGGGCTTCCTGGTGCCGCGCAAACTGGGTGTCAAGAGCGCCACCGAACTGGAAGGCGCGCAGGTTTGCGTGCAGCCCGGCACGGTGAATGAGCAGAACCTCGTCGACTACTTCAAGAAGAACAAGCTCACCTATCGCCCGGTCGTCATCGAAAACCTGGTCGAACTGGAGCAGGCCTTCTACGCCGGCCGCTGCGACGTCTACCTGTCGGATGCCTCCACGCTAGCCGCCAGCCGCGCCGCGCGCGCCAGCAAGCCGGACGACTTCGTCATCCTGCCCGAGCGCATCAACAAGTCGCCGCTCGGACCCTTCGTGCGCCAGGACGACCCGAACTGGGCCGCCATCGTGCGCTGGACGGTCAACGCGCTGGTCGCCGCCGAAGAGCTGGGCATCACCGCCAAGAACGCCGACAGCCAGGCGCAAAGCAGCGACGCGCAGGTGCGGCGCCTGCTGGGCGTGGATCCCGGCATTGGCAAGAGCTTCGGCCTGGAAGAAACCTGGGCACGAAACGCCATCAAGGCCGTGGGCAATTATGGCGAGGTGTGGGACCGCAACCTGGGCGCTGCCACGCCGCTCAAGCTGGAACGCGGCCTGAATGCGCAGTGGAACAAGGGCGGCCTGCTGTATTCGCCGCCGTTCCAGTGATGCGTGTCGCTTGATGCGTATCGCTTGATGCACACCTTGTGATGATTCGCGGGCGGCCCACGGGGTCCGCCCTCTTGTTTTTTCTTCTGCCGCACGCCCCGCCATGACCGCCACCACGCTCCCCTTCCCGTTGACTGCGCCCTGGCGCCGCTGGCTGCCTGCGTTGGCGTGGGGTTTGGGACTGGGCGCAATGGCCGCCATGCTGGTGCTGCACATCGAATCGGTGCAGGCCGCACGCGGTATCCAGGGCGGGTTCGGCTTCCTGCTTCAACCAGCAGGATTCCGCATCTCGGAAAGCCTGCTCAATGTCACGCCCGAAGATCCTTACTGGATGTCCCTTGCGGCGGGACTGGTCAATACACTGACCGTCGCCTTCGTGGCGATACCGCTGGCGACCGTCCTGGGCGCGGGCCTGGGATTCATGGGGTTGTCGTCCAACCCGCTGGCGGCGCGCGTCGCCGCTCTCGTCATTGCCCCCTTGCGAAACACGCCTGTGCTGTTGCAGCTCTTCGTCTGGTACGGGTTGCTGCTGCGCCTGCCTGACTTGCGGCAGGCATGGTCGCCGCTGCCGTCCGTGCTGCTGTCCAATCGCGGTTTGGCCTTGCCCGCGCTGCATGGCTGGCTGCCTTATGCGGGTGTGGCATTGGCCACGCTGGCGCTGGGATGGCAAGCCCGCCGCCGGTGGACCAATGCTGCCTTGGCCGCCGCGTTGACTGCAATATTGACCGCCGCCGGAATCGCGTGGGCACTATTGCCGGCCATGCAGATCGACCTTCCCGTCAAGCGCGGGCTCGGCTTGCACGGCGGCTGGCAACCCAGCATCGAGTTCGCCGCCTTGACCATCGGCCTCGTGGTCTTTCACGCCGCCTACATCGCCGACATCGTGCGCGGTGCGGTGCGCGCGGTTCCCGTTGGCCTGGTCGAAGCCGGCCAGGCCATGGGCCTCACGCCTTACAAGGTGCTGCGGCTGGTGATCGCGCCCTACGCCACGCGCGTCGCGCTCCCGCCCTATGCCAATCAATGCCTGGCGCTCGTCAAGAACAGCACGCTCGCCATCGCAATCGGCTACCAGGAGCTGATGGCCGTCATCAACACCGCCATCACGCAAACCGGACTGGCGCTGGAAGGCATTGCGCTTGCCATGGCCATTTACCTGACCTTGGCGGTCTGCCTGGGCGGCGGACTCTCCGCCTGGAATGCGCGCAGTACCCGACACGGCCCGGGCGACACGCACGGGGCGCGCCTGGGTGACCGGGCGTGCTGGGATGGCGCTGGAGGCAAGGTCAGGACGCTTCGACGCAAAGCGATGTCGGCCGTTCTGACATTGCTGCTGGCCGCCGTGGCCTGGTCACTGCTCGACTGGGCAGTGCTGCGCGCCGTGTGGTCGGGCGGTCCGGCGACCTGCGCGAGTGCGGTGGGCGCCTGCTGGGCCGCCGTGGGCGAAAACCTGCCGCTGTTGTTCTACGGCACCATGTCCGAAGCGCACCGGGGGCCGGCGCTGATCGCGTGCCTGGCGCTTTTGGCCGCCATTGCCGTCTTCCTGGGCGCACGTCACGTACCGGCGCGCTTGTGGATTGCCCTGTTGACTGCGCTGTCAGGCATTACCGTGGCAGCGCTGACGGGCTGGCCGTGGGGCGGCGACCTCATCGGCCCGCAACGCTGGGGCGGACTGCTCGTCACGTTGATCCTGGCAATAGCAGCGCTGGTTACGGCCGTGCCGCTCGCCTTCGCGCTCGCTTTGCTTCGCCGGTCCGGCAGCCCAGCCGGTTCACTGGCCGCCGCCGGTCTGATCGAAGCGGTACGCGGCGTGCCACTGGTGACTCAGCTGCTGTTCGCGTCCTTTGTGTTGCCCATGCTGTTGGGTGGTGGCGTGTCGAAGTTCAGCATGGCGCTGGCGGCGCTGACCCTGCATACCGCTTGTGTGCTGGCCGAAGTGCTGCGCGGCGCGCTGCAGGCGATTCCGCCCGGCCAGATGATGGCTGCGCGCGCCTTGGGCATGCGGCCCGCGCTGGCCTATGCGTGCGTGATCTGGCCACAGGCCCGCCGCATCGCCTCGCCCGCCGCGCTGGGCGTGTTTGTGGGCGCGGTCAAGGACACGTCGCTGGTCAGCATTATTGGTGTGTTTGACGTGTTGGGCGCGGCCAAGGCAGTGGTGGCGGGCACCGACTGGCGCCCGTATCACGTCGAGGTTTATCTGGCCGTGGCGCTGCTGTATCTGGCCGCCAGCCTGGGGCTATCGCGCGTGGCACGCCGCATGGAAGGCCGGCGTGCTTGAACAGCGGGGAGATCAGCCGCCTGCCCCGCCCGCCATGCCGCTGTTTGCGGCAGTCATGCGTTGCAGCCACGCCGGCCGGGGCGCCGCGTCCAGCCAATTCTTGACGATCAACCCCAGTTCGGTGTCGCCGGCGATACGCAGGCGGCGCTGGAAGAACAAGGTGTCGGCATCGGTTTCCTCGCGCATGAGCGCCAGGAAGTCCGCGAGCTTTGCGCCCAGTTCAAGCTCCGCGGCGCCGGTGGACGCGCGGTTCCAGAGGGGGCGGAACGCACCATCGCGCACGACAAAGCTGCTGCGCAGACCCAGGTCTTCGACGGTGATGGCAAAGCTGCGGCCGTTCAGTTCCGCGGGTGGCTCAAGCCACTTCAGCTGGCGTGCAAGCTCAAGCCCCGCGACGAAATGCAGCGACACGAACGGGCCTGGCACGCGGCGGCCCAGCTTGGCGAGCACAGGCGGCAAATTCAGGGCGGCGCTCATGCGACGGCCTCCTCGAGGCCGATGCCGGCCTTGCCGTAGTAGTAACCGTTGCAGCGGCCGATGCCCGCGGGCGGCGACACCGGCTCGGGCCTGGAGCCTTGACGCATCGCATCCAATGCGGCAATGGCCTCAAGCGTGCCAGCCGATTGCGGGCTGACGCGCAGCACATCCACGCCCATGCCCGCCAGTTCGGGCGCTTCGGCCAGCAGGTCCAGGCAGGCGGCCGACTGAACCTGGATGCCGTTGATACCCAGGAACTCGCGCGATTCGCGCGTGCGCATGTCCAGGCCATCGGGATGCTCGATGCAGCGAAAACCGCAATCGTCCTTTTTCAGGCGGAAGTGGCGAGCCGTGAAGCAGCGGGCGGAAAACGCCAGCGCCATCCTGCCCCACACCATCACTTCGGCTTGCATGCCGGAAGGACGCTCTTGCAGCAGGCGCTCGAGCGTGGTGCCGTCCATTTCAAGCGGCGCGACGAAGCGCACGGCGCCGCGATTGGCCAGCCAGGTCAGCGTGCCCCCGTGGTAGGCGTTGATGTGCGGACCGGCGACAAAGCCGCGGCCACTCAGGTGGCGCACCGCGCCCAACTCGCCCGCCTCGACCATGAAATCCTGCTGGTCGCAGAGCTTCTTCAAGGCGTTGGCCTCGGCGCCGGTCTCGATCAAGGTGCGGCCCGACAGCACGACCGTCTTGCCCACTGCGCGCAGGTCGCGCGCCAGTTCAAGCCAATCGTCGGCGCGCAGTTCGTGACGCCGGCTACAGACGGTCTCGCCCACGTAGATGATGTCCGCGGGACTTTCGGCCAGCGCGGCGTAGAAATCCATGGTGCGTTGGCGCGGCCAGTAGTACAGCAAGGGGCCGACAGAAATCTGGAATGGGATGGGGGTCATTTCCATGGACGTTCGAAAGCGCCTTGTGTGACTTGTGAACCCTCAGCATGGCGCGCCAGCATGGCGTTCCATTCGGGGCGCGGAGAAAAGCGCGACGCGTCCGCGTGCACGCTGTCCAGCGCGGCGCGCAGCGTGGACACCACCTGCGTGACATAGGCCGGGCTGCGCTGGCGCCCTTCAATCTTGATGGCCGATACGCCCATCTCCGCCAGCTTGGGCAACAAGCCGATGGCGTTCAGGCTGGTGGGTTCTTCGAGGGCGTGATCGGCTTGCCCGTCAACTTCGAAGCGCCCCTTGCACAACGTGGGATACGCCGCGGGCTCGCCCGGTTCGTAGCGGTCGATGAGGATGCCCGACAGGCGCGCATCCATGCGGCCGTCTTCTTCGACCCAGCGCACTGCGTGCGCGGGCGAACAGACACCCTTGTTGTTGGGGGAATCGCCGGTGGCGTACGACGACAAGAGGCACCGGCCCTCGGCCATCACGCACAGGCTGCCGAAGCCAAAGACCTCGACCTCGACGCTGACGTTGGCGCAGATGCGGGCAATCTCCGTCAGCGTCAGGACGCGCGGCAGGACCACGCGGCGGATGCCGAACTGCTCTTTCATGAGTTCAATGGCGTCCGCGTGGGTGGCCGAGCCCTGCACCGACAGATGCAGCCGCAGGTCCGGATAACGGTCGCTCGCGTAGGCCAGCAGTCCCGGGTCAGCCATGATGACGGCGTCGGCGCCCAGGTCGTGGGCGGCATCGACCGCGGCCTGCCATTCGGCCATGCGGCCCGCCTGCACGAAGGTATTGATGGCAAAGAGCACATGCCGGTTGTGGCGATGCGCCAGTTCGACGCCGGCGCCGATGTCGGCTTCGGTGAAATTGAGCCCGGCGAAATTGCGGGCGTTCGTGGCGTTCTTGAGCCCGAGATAGACGGTGTCGGCGCCCGCTTCAATCGCCGCTTTCAAGGCGGCCAGACTGCCTGCCGGGGCCACGAGCTCTATGGGAGAGGTTCGAGTTTGCATGACGGCCAGTCTATGGGCCGCCCGTCCCCCGGGCCTTGTCGAAAATCAAACGGCATGGCGCGCGCGGCGCCTTTTTGTGCGGCCTATTCCTCGGTGTACAGGCCGCGCTCCACGGCATAGACAGCGACCTGCACGCGGCTCGTCAGATTGAGCTTCTTCAGCACATTCTGCACATGGATCTTCACGGTGCTTTCGCTCACGTCGAGTTCGCGCGCGATGACCTTGTTGCTGGCCCCGCGCGCCAGCCATTGCACGATCTGGGTTTCACGCGCGGTAAGACGATGGCGCTCGGCCGAGCCGGGCGGCGGCGGCGTCTGGCTGGCCTGGCCGCGGAACTGTTCGACCAGCTTGGCCGTCATGCTGTCGGCAATGACGGCTTCGCCGTTGGCGGCGCGGCGGATGGCGGACACCAGCGCGTCCGCGTCGATGTTCTTGACGAGATAGCCGCGGGCGCCGTCGCGAAGCGCCTGGCCAAGCTCATCGGCCTCTTCCGAGACTGTCAGGATGATGACCGCGCAATTGGGCAGGTCCTGCGTCAGCAGTTGCAGCGTTTCCAGCCCCGACAGGCCGGGCAGGTTCAGGTCGAGCAGCACGACGTCGGGTTTGAGCTCCTTGGCGCGTTTCAAGCCTTCGACGCCGTCGCCCGCCTCGGCCACGACCTCAAAGTCGGGCTGGCGCTGCAACAGCAGGCGGACACCGGAGCGGAACAGGGTGTGGTCGTCGATTAGCAGGATGCGGATGGTCATGATGGGCCAGGATGTCAGGCTGCCTGGCGTTCGGCGCCAGGCAAGGTGAGCGCCACGCGCGTGCCGGCGCCGGGCTGCGATTCGAGTTTTATCACGGCGCGCATGCGGGCGGCGCGCTCGCGCATGATGTGCAGGCCGACATGGGATTCGCCCCGTTCGGCGACATCGGCCGGGTCGTAGCCCTGGCCGTCGTCCGAAATCAGCAAGGTGAAATCCCTGCCATTCTCAACGGCGATCCGCACGCGGCTGGCTTCCGAGTGCTTGCGCACATTGGACAGCGCTTCCTGCAGGATGAACAGCACCTGCAACTGCTGCTCCGGTTGCAACGGCGCGCCCTCGCCCTGGGTAAACGTCAGGTCGGTCTCGATGGCGGTCTGGCGGCGAAAGCGCGAAACCGTGTCCTCGATGGCGGCTTGCAGGTCGCCCTGCGACAACTTGCTGCGGAAGTTGGTCAGGAGCTCGCGCACGTCCTGGTAGCTTTCGTCCACGCCGGTGCGCAAGAGCGGCAGGATCTCGCTGACTTCTTCTTCGTCGCCGCGCTTGATGGCGGCATCGAGCATCTGCAATTGCAGGTTCAGGAAATTCAGGCCTTGGGCAAGGCTGTCGTGCAGGCCCTGCGCCACCAGCCCGCGCTCCTGGACCACAGCCAATTGGCGCGCCTGCGCGCTCAGCCGCCGGTTGTCCAGCGCAACGCCCAAATGCTGGCCCAGCGTTTCCAGCAGTTGCGACTCGGACGCGGCCAGCCGGCGGTGGGTGCGGAAATGCAGCGAATACGAACCCAGCACTTCGTCGCGCGTCACGATGCG
>Ga0182736_1001962_pt1 | contig 17310 bp, 13 predicted proteins | sample eDN5th30CKraftBY_FD_128882 | JGI IMG/M metagenome (GOLD analysis project Ga0182736, IMG submission 128882) | Enriched backyard soil microbial communities from Emeryville, California, USA - eDNA 5th pass 30_C Kraft BY (version 2) (version 2) | ecosystem: Environmental > Terrestrial > Soil >... | reverse complement strand
GCCGCTTCGGCAGCCGGGACGGTGCTCGCGGCGATCAGTGACAGCGCGGCAGCCCAGGGTGAATCGGCCGAGAAGGCCGGCAACAACGCCGAGGCCCACGGCGTCGACTTCGAGCAGCTGCGGTCGAAGGTCGCCTACCAAGATCCTGGGCCGTACAGCTTCTGGCAGCAGTTCTGGGACAGCGCGTGGGGTCCGGCAGGGAGCTGGCTCGGCACGCAGTCCGACTACCGCGATGCCCTCGAGCAGAACGAGGCCGCCCGCGGCGAGGCGGTCCGGGCGATGTACGACTACGAGCAGCAGGCCCGCGACCGGGTCGCGACGTTCCCGGCCGCGGTCGACGACCCGAGGCTCGGCGGCGCAGGCGGGGGCGGCAGCCCGGGCGGCGTCGGCGGGATCCCGCACGTGCCGCCCGGCGGGCTCGGCGCCGGAGTTCCGGGCGTGGTGCCACCCCCGGGCGGCGGCACCGGGCTCGGCGGGGTAGGCGGCCTCGGTATGGGCGGCGGGGCGGGCAGCGGCAGCCGGGCGGACGGCGGGCTCGGAACCTCAGCAATCGGACCACCCCGACCCGGCGCCGCGGGCAGCCCGGGAGGTCCGGGCGCCGGCGCCTTTTCCACACCGCAGGGGATCACTCCCGCCCCGCACCCGAGCGTCCCCGCACCAGGCGGAAACCTGCCCCCACCCGGTTCGGCGGTCCCGGCGGCCCCACCCCCGCTCGTACCCGGGATCCCGATCGGCGCTCCGGTGCCGCCCGGCTCGTCGGCCCCGCGATCGTCCTCGGCGGGGCCCCCGTCGACGGGCCGGGCGTTCCGCGCTGACCTCCTCCGGTCCGCCGAACCGAACCCGGCGGGCCCTCGCGGCCCGGGCGGCCGGGCCACCGAACCCGGCACGCCGGCCCGCGGGAACAGCGGCGCCACGAGCTCGAGCGTGTATCCACCCATGGGCGGGGCGACCGGCCGGAACGGCACCCAGTCGCACCGAACGCGGTACAGCATCCCCAGCTCCGACCCGTTCGAGGTCGAGGTCCCGCACGTCGCACCGGTCATCGGCGGTGAGGAGCCGTGAGCACGGTCGACTGGGATGCCGCGGCGGTCCTGACCCTCACCGAGCTCGACGTCGCGTGGGAGCTCGCGGGCCTGGGCGAGCCGCCGTTGGAGCTGGAGCTGCCGTCGCCGGGCACGACCGTCGCCGAACGGGCACACATCGTCGCGGATGCGACGAGCAGCCTCGCCCGGCGCGGTCTCGCCGAGGACCGACGGCCGAGCCCGTGGCTCACCGCCCTGCTGACGACCCTCGCGCGCCCCGACGTCTCCGTCGACGTCCGGGTGCGTGGGCGAACCCTCGTCGGCGGCGTCGCGGCGCGCCGGGCGGGCGCCGCGGTGCTCGCGGTCCGACATCGCGACGAGGTCGCCGTCGTCCCGATCCCCCCGACCCGAATGCCCGCGGCGGTGGTCGAGGTCGTCGGTGACGTCCGCCCCGGGGCCGGCAAGCCGGTCTCCGTCGCGCGCGTGGACCTGGAGGCCGCTCTGGATGCCGGCGATCCCGTCACCGCCGAAGGCGGGCATCCCCTCAGCACGGACGACGAGCTCGTCCGCGGCCTGTCCCTCTCGGCGATCTCCGCGATCATGCGGATGTACGGGGACGTCGACCGGCACGGTCAGATCGGGGTGCGTGTCGGCGGCCGTCGCTCGGCACACGTCGTCGCGGTGCACCGCGGCTCGACGGGCTGGTTCGCCCGGGTCGACCACCGCGACCACGTCACGGTCGCGCCCGTCGACGGCCCAGGCCTCGTCCGTCGCATCGAGGACCTGATCGCCGAGGCCACCTGAGGCGAGGGCGAACGAGCCGACACCGACCCCGGGGCGGGGCGGCCGAGCCGCGGCAGCCAAGCCGAGACCGAACGGGGCCCCAACCCGCAGCGCGCAACCTCATCGTCGAGCACCGGCCCGAGAACGACGATGAGGTTGCGCCCGGACCGAGGCGGCACGGCTCCTCGCTCCCGGCGGCCCCCGCAGCGCGCCCGAACCAGAGCCGCCCGCCCACTCCCCCGCGCACGGCGCCGGCAGCGCGCCCGGACCACGCCACTCCTCGCGGCCGACAGCGGCCGCGCCCGAAGATCCCGCGCCAGGGCTGCGCCGCGCAGCCCGGGATCGGACTCAATGTCCAACGACCGCCCTGCGCACACATCCGGGCCGGCCGCGCGGTTCAGAGCGAGGGCGCCGGCCGGGGTTCGACGCGGCCCGCCGCGGCAGGCGGCAGGGGGTCGTCCACGGGGGCGAGGACGCGGTGCGAGTAGGGGTCCTCGACGACGCGGTCGGCGGAGTCGCGGTACTCCAGCTCGCCGTCGGGCCCCAGGTCGGCGACGAACCCGGTCGCGGCGAGCTGCTCCTCGTCGAGGTCGGCCAGCACCTCCCACCGGCTCGGGACGACGCGGTAGTCGGGCCAGGGCTCGTTGGCGTAGGCGTCGTGCAGGTCGGCGAGCAGTCCGGTGAACACCTGCTGCCAGCGCAAGGGCATCGACTGCGCGAGCACCCGCGGCACGACGAGATAGTTCTCGTCGGCGCCGGGCGCCGGTCGGTCGAGGTACTCGCGCAGCGGCGTCGTCGACGCCGGGGCGTGGGGTTCGTCGCGTGCCATCGATCCTGCTTCCGGAGTCGTGCGCGGGCGGTGACCTGCCGCCCGGTCAAGCGTCGTTGGGCGTGGTGCCGGGCCGCGTCGCGAACGGCACCAACTCCCGATAGTTCCACGGCACCGGCTGCACCCGGACCGAGGCTCCGGTGTAGGGGGCCTCGACCATCTTGTCGTCGCCCATGTACAGCGTCACGTGGTGGATGGTCGACGGATCGCTCGGGTCCGTCGCGTAGAACAGCAGGTCACCGGGCTGTGCGTCGCGGACCGGGACGTGCCCGCCCGCGTTGTACTGGTCGCGCGACACCCGGGGCAGCTCGATGCCGGCCGCCTGGAACGCGCGGAGCATGAGGCCGGAGCAGTCGTAGGTGTTCGGGCCCGTGGCACCCCACACGTAGGGCTTGCCGACCTCCTTGAGCGCGAACGCGATCGCGGCGCCGGCGGCGCCCGGGGGCAGGGTCGCGGTCTCGCTGCTGCACCGGGCGGGCAGCGCCGCCACGTCGGCCAGCTGCCCGACCAGCGCCGCCGCCAGACCTTCCCATTTCGCGTAGGCGTCGGGGAACGCCGACCGTTGGACGGTCTGGGCGGCGACGGTCACCGGCAGCGTGTCCCAGCCCGGGACCTGCAGCAGGTGGGTCAGGAACGTCCTGGTGCTGTAAACGGGATCGGTGACCTGCGCGGGCGATCCCCAGCCCTGTGAGGGGCGTTGCTGGAACAACCCGAGCGAGTCGCGGTCGCCGTAGTTGATGTTGCGCAGTCCCGACTCCTGCATGGCCGTCGCGAGCGCGACCAGCCAGGCCCGCGGCGGGGCACCCATGTCCTTGGCGACGCCGATGATCGTCTGCGCGTTGTTGCGCTGCTCGTCGGAGAGGTCGGCGAGCGTTGCGCCCGACCTGCCCGCACCCCGGGAGACGCCGAGGCCGGTGTCGCAGGCGCCCGACGTCGCCACGCCGCCGCTGCTGCCCCCGCCGATGGTGAACGCGATGAACCCGACGCCGAGGAACAGGCCGAGAGCTGCGGCGATCGCGACGATCGGGACGAGCAGGCGCAGCGGCCGCAGCGGCGTGACCACCGCCTCACGCCTTGTCGGAGTCGGAGACCCGCCAGCTCGAACCGTCGTTCACCACGAGGAGCACGAGGGTGAGCGCGTCGGTGGGCACGGTGACGTGCACCGAGGCCGGGGAGACGCGCACCGGCGTCGGCGGTCCGGTGACGCGCGACGCCGGGACGTTGCCCGGGTCGACGCTGCCGAGGACGCCCAGGTACTCGTCGGTCGTGTACGGCCTGAGCCCGGCGAGCCACTGCGCTGACGTCGTCCCCGACGGGTGGTTGACCCAGGCGGCGGCCCAGGAGGCGGCGGCCGCCAGGGCCTGCGGCGGGGCCTGGTCGAGCGGCAGCGTCGTCGGGGTCAGGGGCGTGACCGGCGGCAGCACCGTCGGCGAGGCCCCGGCGCCGCCGCTGCCGACCGGGGCACCCGCGGACGGCTGCCCGGCGGTGGGGCGGGCTGCGGACGCCGGCTTGGTGGCCGTGATGGCGACGCTCACCAGCGCGGCCAGCGCGATGACCACGACGACCGTCCCGGCCAGCCGCAACGGTGAGCGCAGGGGCCACTGCCACAGCGCCCGGTAGGCGGCCGAGCGGCCGCGGGGAGATCTGATCGGCACCGTCAGCCGTCCTCGCTGCGGCCGTAGGCAGGTCGTGCCCCGGCCCGGGGCCGGTAGATGCGGTAGACCGGGACGCCGTCGACGAGCTCGGGATCGACGGCACGCGGGCGCGTCCGCGTGGGCGCGGCGTCGGGGCGGCGGTAGATGACGCGCTCGTCGACCTCACCGGGGTCCGACCGGCCGGGCACGCCAGCAGCACGAGCCGTCCCGCCACCCGGGCCGGCGGCGAGGGCCCGCGGGCCGGATCCGGCGCCGAGCGCCGCGGTGCCGGGCGCCTGCACCTCGTTGCGCCGTCGAGACTGCCGCGCGGCGGAGCCGCCGCCGACGACGGTCGCGGTGGCGGTGACGGTCTCCGGCCGCCCGGCGTCGGGGTCGTCGGCGGCGCCGCCCGCCTGCCGCTCGGTCCACCAGCGCGACTGCCGGTCGTCGGCGGGGGCGCCGCGGAAGCGCCGCCACACACCCGACATCGGGCCGCCGCCCACTCCCGGCACGATGCCGCCGAACTGGTCGCGGGTCAGCGACACCATCGACACCAGCCGGCGGAACGGCCGCGCGACGGCCCACATCACGACGGTGACGACCCCGGTGACCAGCAGCGCGAGCCAGAGGTCGATGCCGGAGTCGGGCCGGAACAGCGACACGACGAGCAGCGCGTGCAGCCCCGCGAGCGCGCCGACGACGAGCGTGTTGACGATCGCCGCGCCCGCGACCCGCAGCAGCGCGGGCAGCACCTCGGGTTTGAGGACGGCCACGACGGCGATGGCGGGCGCGCACATCACCATGAGCCGCAGCAGCAGCATCGCGACGAGCACGAGGACCTTGGACAGCAGCTGGAACAGCGCGATGCAGATGGCCTGTACGACGGCGAGCAGCCCGGCACCGATCCGGCTGCCGGCCTTGCCCTGGAAGTAGGGGTAGCGGTCGCCGAGCTGACCGGCGATGTTCGTGAAGTCGGTCTTCTTCTGCTGCGCGAGCTGGGCGTTGTCCTGGCCGTCGAGGACCTCGTCGATCGTGAAGGTCTGGGCGCGCAGCAGGTCGCGGCCGAACTGCTGGGCCTGCGGCACGTCGGGGGAGCCGAACTCGCCGCGCTCCCAGTTGCGGTAGATGACCTGGTCGACGAGGACCGTCGGCAGGGTGTCGCGGGTGCCGAGACCGACCTGGGAGAGGAACCCCTCCTGCATCTGCGTGACGCCGTCGAGGAGCAGGTTGTCGGCGGCCTTGGACCAGTCGACCGGCGTCAGGTACGCGGCCGACCCGATCAGCAGCGCGAGTGCTGCGAAGGCGGCACGTTGCGTCTGTCTGGCCAGGTCGCCCCGCATCGCCAGCACGATGAGGATGACCGCGAGGATCAGCAGCGCGACGCCGATGAACGTCGTGAAGACGGCGTCGTACATGGCCTTCGTCGCCGTCGAGATGATCGAGTCGAGCGGGCTGAGCAGCGCGCCGCCCGAGGCGATCAGGTAGTGCGCCCAGTTCACCCCCGCGACGGTGAGCTTCGCGATGTTGAACGTCTGGTTGCCCAGCCAGGTGTCGGTGGTCGTCGCGGGGTTGAGGACGGCCGAGCCCGCGCAGCCCAGGTCGTAGTTGTGCCAGACCATGCCCGCGTAGCCGACCTCGCGGTAGACGCTGCCGGGCTCACCGGCGTCCGGACGCAGCGCGTCGAGCGAGCCGACGAGGCCCGTGCCCGGCCGGTCGGGCTCGGGCGCCTCCTTGCAGTCCAGCGGCTGGGCCATCGCGGGGGTGCCGACGAGCGCCGACCCGCCCATCAGCGCGACGACGACCAGCAACGCGGCGGCACGCCTCGGGATGGGCCGGACGGTGTCGGAGCGCTCGGCGAGGAACCGGGACGGGTCGCCGACGTCGACGAGCGCGGCGCGCCGCTCGCGCAGCCGTCGTCTGCGGGCCGCGAGCACCGCGACCAGCACGACACAAAGGACGACCCACGGACCTGCGCCCGCGGTGGGGTCCGCCCCGGTCACCGCCCGGCCTCGCCGGCACCCACCCCGGTGGAGGCACCGTCGACGACGCCGTCGTCCGCTCGCCCGCCGTCGTCCGCCCGCCCGCCGGCGGCGTGGTCGTCGTCGAGAAGGCCGTCGTCGAGGTGGTCCTCGTCGTCGAGCAGCGCGAGGTCCTCGTCGGCGAGCAGCTCGGCCTCGGACGGGACGACGGTCCCGCGTTCGAGCACGACGTCGTCGGGCGCGGCGGGCCCGAGCACGACGCGCTGCCCGTTGCGCAGGGTGCCGAGCTCCTCGAGGTCGACGTCGCCGTCGAGGTCGAGCCGGCCCGGGCGGAGCCGTTGCGGCACGGAGCGGTCCGTCGGCTCGTCGGGCGCGCGGACCTCCGGTGGGATGCCGGGCGCCGCGACCCGGGTCGCGTCCGGGTTCGTGTCGAGCGCCTCGCGGACGTGCTCGAGGTGCGGCGCCTCCAGGTCGATGCGGATCTTCTCGACGCCGCCGTGGCCGTCGGCGAAGACGAACTGGCGCGGGGTGTCGTCGGGGCGGTCGTCGTGGCGGGGCCGCGGCGACAGCGTCCCCAGCATCTCCTCGTAGCCGACCCCGGTGGGCACGCGCAGCAGCCGCAGCGCGTCGCCCTGGGCCTCCTCGTCGTCGGTGCGCCCGACGAACACGGCGTTGACCAGCGACGCGAACCCCGACACGCGCAGCAGGTCGCCCGCCAGCTGGGAGGCGAAGAGGGCGCGGACGTTGAACTTGCGGGAGTCGCGGGCGAGCCGGTCGATCAGCACCTTGCCCGTGGGCACCTGCGAGAGGAAGTGCGTCTCGTCGAGCGCAACGCCCTTGCGCAGGTTGCGGTCGGACTCGTAGATCGTCCGCTGGGTCAGCCACGACGCCAGGTTCAGCAGCTCGACGGCCAGCGACTCGGAGTCGGTCCACTCCTCGCGCGGGCTGCCGGGCCGGGGCAGTGTCATGCCCTGCATCGTCAGGACGGTGAGCCGGAAGTCCTGGTGGGCGGCCCACGGATCCTCGCGGGAGGTGTCGGGGAACAGCAGCGCGGCCTGCGGCAGCTCGCGGCGCTCCTCGAGGAAGTCGGCGACGACGCCCGCGTGCTCCTCGCCCTCGCGCGCGTGCCGGCGCAGCGCGTCGATGACCTGGCCGGGGTGCCGGTCGGTCGCGCCGCCGACCTCCCGGACCGCCCGCAGCAGCACGATCCTGGTGTGCGGCATCCGCGCCACGTCGTAGGGCAGCAGGCCGGTGAGGACGTCGAGGACGAGCCTGCGCCGGGTCGCCGCGGCCAACGACCGCTCGCGCCGCCACGCCCGCTCGGGGTCCTCGTCGTCGGCGAAGTGCTCGAACCGCGGCTCGGCGACCACCCGGTACGGGTTGAGGATGCCCGGGTCGGCGCGCAGCAGGTTGATGTGCCGCGAGAACGGCGCGAGCTCCGGCAGGCGGGTCAGCTCGGCGAGCGGGCCGGAGGGGTCGAGCAGCGTCCAGCGCGCGCCCGCCCGCAGCGTCTTGTAGACGATGAGCCCGGTGAGGAACGACTTGCCCGAGCCCAGGCCGCCGACGATGGCGGTGAGGCCGGAGGCCCGTCGGACCTCCTGGGCGAGCCAGGGGTCCCACGCGACGGGCCGCCGCGTCGCCGTGCAGGTCTCGCCGATCATGATGCCGCGCCGGTCACCGACGCTCGCCGTCGCGGCGGGGACGGCTGCGGCCGCCCACGTCACCGAGCCCCGCCGGCGGTACGCGGTCGACGCCAGCGGCTCACCCGGGATGAACTCCCGCGCGTAGCGGTACTGCGCCTCGGGATGCTCGATGAGGACCTTGGGGCGGTAGAGGTCGAGGACCTGCTGGGCACGGGTGACGGCCTCGGCCTCGTCGCGCCCGGAGACGGCGATGCGCCACCACCCGTAGAGCCGGGTGTTGAGCTGGGTGAGCCCGCTCGTGACCTCGTCCTCGACCTGCAGCACACGGTCGGCCTGGCGGGCCAGCGACATCGGAGGCTCGAGGTCGTGGTCGTGGGTGTAGTGCCGGATCTGGCTGCGCACCTTGCCCATCTGGCGCTGCAGCTCGCCCGTGACGTCCTCGGGGCGGCGGATGTACATCCGCGCGGACCACTCGACGGGGAAGGGCAGCCGGTCGGAGTGCTGCATCCACGGGTCGTCGACCTCGGGGATGCGCAACCCCTCCATCAGCCCCACCGACAGCACCGCGACGTTGCGCTGCACCGTCTGCGAGCGCACCCGGCCGATGACCTTGACCGTCGGCGCGTAGGGCTCCTGGGTGACCGAGACGCCCTCGGTGAACGTGGCGAGGTCCTCGACCTCCCACCGGCCCGTGCCGCTGGGCACCGACGCCAGCGACCGCGGCGCGGGCAGCCCCAGCGCGACCGACCGGTGCATCAGCCAGGCGATGTCCTCGGCGGAGGCGGGCACCGCGTCGAGGCCGCTGCCCGCCACGACGACGTCGAGGTGGTTGACCTCGGACTCCAGCGCCGCGAGCTCGGCGCGCGCGGCGGCGGGCAGGAACCGGTCGAGCACGGGCGCGGCCAGGTCGGCCCAGCGGTCGAGCATGCCGCGCCCGGAGACCTCGATGCCGAGGAAGACCTCCTTGTCCGACATCGACAGGCCCATGAGGTGCCGCTGCTCGCCCTCGAGGAAGCCGTCCCACCCCAGCGCGCCCGCGACGTCGGGCATGCGCCCCACCGCGTTGTTGTCGAACGACTCCGCCCAGACGTGGACGGGGTACGGGCGGGTCGTGACGCGCAGGTGCAACCACCGGCCCTGCAGCTCGCCCAGCTGCGCGGCGATCTGACGGATCAGGATCTCGCGCTGGCCGTCGCTGCGGAAGCTCCACGCCTGCGCGGCGAGCCGGTACCAGGCCATGACCTGCGTGCCGGTGCGGGTGAGGTGGCCGTCGATCGAGCGGAGCGCGATGTCGGGGGTGTAGCCGTCGGCCTTCAGCTCGCCCGCGAGGGAGCGTCCGCGCCGCCGCCTCGGGCCGGCGGTGGCGACGGAGTCGCGGTCGCGGGTGCTGTCCCCGCCCCTACGCCGGGCCACCGCGGGTTCCGTTGACGTGGTCGGCGACGGTGCGCACCGGACGGGCCGGCGGCGGGGGCGTCCGCCCGACGATCCGGCGCCCGCCCCTCGCCGAACGGCGGCTCGGTTCGTCGGGCTTCCCGGGCGTTCCGACGCGGACGGGCGCCGCGCGGCCCGGTCCCACGGTCCAGGGACGCGGCGGCTGCGCGGCCGCGCGTGGCCCGGCGGGCTCGGCCACACGCGCCGCGGCCGGGTCGACGACGCGCGATCCGGAGCTGTCGTGGCCCCGCGGGCCGGTGGAACTGCCCTTTCGGCGGGCCGTCCGGGCGAGCGGAGCGGACTGCCGGACGGTGACCCGGCCGGTGCGGATGACGCCCCCGCGGACCGCGGTGCGCTCGCGGGGACCCGTCACCTCGTGCCGGAACAGCGAGACGATCTGCCCGAGCGGACGGTCGTAGTTGATCCTCTTGCCGATGAACCGGGTGATGACGATGGTCAGCAGCAGGGCCCAGGCGACCGAGAAGAAGTCGAGGCTGATCCCGATGCGCCGCTGCACGAACATCACGACGATCATGACGAACAGGCCGAGCCCGTAGCTCACGTAGCGCGCGCGCCACGGGAAGGTCGCGCGCGGGGGGCCCAGCCAGACGGCATCGACGCGGTACACCTCGTCGTCAGTGCGGACGAGCACTCGATCACCCGGTGATCAACGAGGCGAGGAAGCTGCCGACCTGTGGGCCCGTCCCCGAGACGGCGATACCCAGCGCGACGAGGCCGATGATGAGACCCACGCTCCGCCTGGCGACACCCGCGTTGTCACCCCGGCCACCGATCCAGAGCAGGATGATCGCGATCCCGAGCAGGATCAGCGGAACGATGTTGTTCTGGATCCAACCCTGCAGGCCGTTGGTCGTCACCTGCGCAACCCAGAGGGTCACCCCTCCCGCGGCGGCGCTCATGACGATTCCTCCTCGTGATGTCCCGACGGCGACATCGTGTGCACCGTACCGGGGGCTCTCCCTGACGGCCCGGGGGCGTGGGCCGACCGAGTCAAGCATGCCGACCGGACGAAAATAAGCGTCAGGCGACGACGTTGACCAGTTGTCGGAGCGGTTCACATGCGGACTGCGACGGTCTCGCGACACCTTCATCCGAACGGGCGACGCTACAAAGCGTCACAACGGTGTTACGTTCCGCCATCCGCGCCCGGCCGCCCGAAGGGAGGCAGCCGGGCACGATTCAGTCACGTGTTGGCATCCTCCCCGACGGGGCTCTTCTCACCGGTCGTCCCGGCGCCGTCGGCGCTCCCGTCGCCACGCTTCACCGCGGCCAGCAGCATCTGGGACACGTCCTGGATCTGCACACCCTCGTAACCGCCGCCCGACTGCTTCTCGGTCAGCCCGTCGGAGAGCATCGTCTTGCAGAAGGGACAGCCGACGGCGATCGTCCCGCCGGCGGCGGCACCGTCGGCGCCGCCGACGCCCGACAGCGTGTCGAGGGCCTCGGTGGTGCGGGTGACGTTGACCCGCTGGCCGATCCGCTCCTCCATCCACATCCGGGCACCGCCCGCGCCGCAGCACATCGAGCGGTCGGCGTGCCGCGGCATCTCGGTGAGCGTCGCGCCCGCGGCCGCGACGAGCTCGCGCGGCTCGGCATAGACCTCGTTGTGCCGGCCCAGGTAGCACGGGTCGTGGTAGGTGACGGGCGCACCCTTGTCGGCCGCGGGCTCCGCGACCGGGACGAGCTTGCCCTCGCGCACCAGCTTGTTGAGCAGCTGGGTGTGGTGCACGACCTCGTAGTGCCCGTCGAGCTGCGGGTACTCGCGGCCGAGGGTGTTGAGGCAGTGCGGGCACGTCGTCACGATCTTGCGGGTGCCGGGCTCGCGCCCCTCGAACACCGCGTTGAGCACCTCGACGTTCTGCATCGCGAGCATCTGGAAGAGGAACTCGTTGCCGGAGCGCCGCGCCGGGTCGCCGGTGCACGACTCCTCCGGGCCGAGCACCGTGTAGCCGACGCCCGCGCGGTGCAGCAGCTCGGCCGTCGCGCGGATCGTCTTCTTCTGGTTGTCGTCGAAGGCCCCGGCGCAACCGACCCAGAAGAGGTACTCGGTGTCGGCGGAGAGCTCACCGTCGAAGACGGGCACCTCGAAGTCGAGGCCCTTGGTCCACTCCAGGCGGTCCTTGGCGTTCTGGCCCCAGGGGTTGCCCTTGTTCTCCAGGTTCTTGAAGAGCACGCCGAGCTCGGAGGGGAACTCCGACTCGATCATGACCTGGTGGCGACGCATGTCGATGATGTGGTCGACGTGCTCGATGTCGACGGGACACTGCTCGACGCACGCGCCGCATGAGGTGCAGGACCAGAGCACGTCGGGGTCGATGACGCCGTGCTGCTCCGCGGTACCGACGAGCGGGCGCGCCGCCTGCTGCGGACCCGAGCCGAGGACGCGGCCGAAGCCCGACTCCGGGACGCCGTGACCGTGGCCGTTCGTCGCGGCCTCGAGGACGTCGAAGTCGACCGACTCGACCTCGGGCAGGTCCTTGCCGCCGATGATGTAGGGCGCCTTCGCGAACAGGTGGTCGCGCAGGTCCATGATCACGAGCTTGGGGGACAACGGCTTGCCCGTGTTCCAGGCCGGGCACTGGCTCTGGCAGCGACCGCACTCGGTGCAGGTCGCGAAGTCGAGCATGCCCTTCCAGGTGAAGTCCTCGATCTTGCCGCGGCCGAAGATCGCGTCCTCGTCGGGATCCTCGAAGTCGATCTTCTTGCCGTCCGACATCATCGGCAGCAACGGACCCAGCGCCTTGGGCATGCGCTTGGCCGAGACGTTGATCGGCGCCGTGAAGATGTGCAGGTGCTTGCTGTAGGCGACGATCACGAGGAACACGAGCATGACGCCGATGTGCAGCAGCAGGCCGACGCTCTCGATCACCTCGAGGGTCCCCTGCGACACGCCGTCGAACAGGTGCCCGAGGCCGATCGAGGCCCACGCGCCCGACTTGTAGGGGAACACCCCCAGCGCCGACGAGGCGGCACGGAAGAAGAACAGCGTCCAGAGGACGTTGAAGATCATGAACAGGATCAGCCAGGCCGGACCCGTGTGGCTGCCGTAGAACCGCGAGGCACGCGCCTTGCGGTCGGGCGCGTTGCGGATCCGGATGACGGCGAAGACGACCAGCGAGAGCAGGCACAGCACCGCGATGGTGTCCTGCAGGAAGCCCAGTACCGGCCAGCGCCCGACCCACGGGATGTGGAAGTCGTGGTCGAACAGCGCGCCGTAGGCCTCCAGGTAGACCGTCGCCAGGATGACGAACGCCCAGAAGGTGAAGAAGTGCGCCAGCCCCGGCACGGACCACTTGAGCAGCTTCCGCTGACCGAACACCTCGACGAACTGCGTACGGACCCGCGCACCGAGGCCGTCGCGGCGGGCGTCGTCGGGCTGGCCGGACTCGACCAGCCGGTAGACCTGCAGCGCGCGGCGGCCGGCGACGGCGACGGCGGCGACCGTGATCACCAGGCCGATGACCAGTCGGACCAACACGTGTTCCTCCTCGAACAGCCGGACTCCGCGTGTGGTGGGACGCGGCCCCGTTGGGGCGGGAGAGTAACGCTCCACGCCACCGGGCGCTGGGAAGCACCCGGTTCAATTGTTTAACTAGTTACTGGAGAGTAACAAAGCCGAGGTGAACAACCTAACTCGTGACGAGTCGGGCGCGCGCGGCGAGGCGGCGCCCCGAGGGTCGCGGCGGACGGACACAGCGGGACCCCGGCAGGGACCCGGCAGCAGGGACTCAGCAGGTACTCAGCAGGGACTCAGCAGGGGACGAAGGCGGTGATGGCGTAGCGCCGCGCGGTCGGGTTGGTCCACGTCACGGTGACCCTCCCGAGCTGCGGTCCGGCCGCGGCCGCCCAGGCACTCGTGCAGGTCCCGACGGTGTAGCTCTGCTGGCTCGTCATCGGCACGGCGTCATGGGGGACGTCGGTGACGGGCGCGGGGCCACCCCCGGAGGCCGCCCGCCGCTGCTGGATCGCGGTCACGGCGGCGGTGCAGTCGGCCGTCCCCGTCGCTGCCGTGAGCTGTGCCGCGGCGGCCGGGGACACGATGCGGCACACCGGCTCCGGGTCGGGAACCGGGCCCGAGATCGCCCGATCGAGCAGGGGGCCGACCTCCTGCGCGTTGGGCACGCCGCCCACGGTGGCCCGCACCTCGTCGCCCGCGTGCGCCTCGATCTGCGCCTGCTGCTGCGTGATCTGGCCGGCCCGGACGCTGAACCCGACGAGCGAGACCGCGCACAGGACCGCGCCCACAACGGCGAGCTCCGGGCGCGGCAGCCGCAGCAGCCCGACGAGCAGCACCCCGACGCTGAGCGCGAACGCCCACGCCCACGGGTTGGCGCTCGTCCAGACGACGAGGGCGCCGACGAACACGACCCCCGCGACGTGCCACGTCCACCCCCGCAGCAGCCGGTCGAGCCGCAGCACCGACAGCAGGATCAGCGTCCCGAGCCCGATCGCGAACGGCGGCCACCACTGCGCGACGGGCCGGTCCGGGTCGAGCGTCGGCCAGAGGAAGAAGGGGATGAGCAGCAGCGCGGCGCCGGCGATGCCCACGCCGATCGCCAGCCGCCATCCCCGGGCCCGGATGCGCTGCCACGGGGTGGGCTTCGGGGGCTCCTGGGGTCGTGAGGGGTCCTGCGGAGGCGGGGGGACGGCGTGCCCGTGCGACTGCTGCTGCCACTGCTGGTAGTGCCACTGCTGGTCCTGCCAGTGGGGAGGCGGCGTGGCCCACGTGTCGACCCGACCCGGATGTCCCGCGGGCTGCTGGTCGCCACGGAGCGCGGGTGGGTGGGCGAGGCCGTGGTCCGCGGGCTGCGGGTGCACCGGCGCGCCCTCGGGCTGCTCCGGGGGCTGGGGCGGGCGCGGCTCCTCCATCGGCGGCCAGCCTACTTGTCGCGAACACCGCCGTCCGTGTCCTCGCCGACGCGCAGCGTCACGTTCCTTCCGACGGACGCCCCGACCCCGGCCGCAACCTCACCGCTCCGATCCGCGCTCAGCCCGACCGTGAGGTTGCGCTCGGGGTGGGGGCTAGAGCCAGCCGTGGTCGCGGGCCAGCCGCGCGGCCTCGGAACGGCTGCCCGCCCCCAGCTTCTGCATCGCGGACGACAGGTAGTTGCGCACGGTGCCCGGGGAGAGGTGGACGCGGCGGGCGATGTCGTTGGCCGTGCCCGAGTCGTCGACGTTGCGCAGGACCTCCAGCTCGCGGTCGGTGAGCGGACAGTCCTCGCTGGTCAGGGCCGTCATGGCCAGGTCGGGGTCGACGTAGCGGCCGCCGCCGTGGACGCGCCGCACCACGTCGGCCAGCACGCTCGCCGGCGCACTCTTGGTGACGAAGCCCGCCGCCCCCGCGGCCAGCGCCCGGCGCAGCACCCCCGGGCGGGCGTGCCGTGTGAGGACGATGCAGCGCGTGCCCGGCTGGTTCTCCGCCACCCACTGGGCGACCTCGGCGCCGTCGCGGCCCGGCATCTCGACGTCGAGCACCGCGACGTCGGGCGCGTGCACGCGGATGACCTCGACGGCCTCGTCGCCCGTCGACGCCTCGGCGACGATCCGCAAGTCGCCCTCCAGGCCGAGCAGGGCGCCGACCGCGCCACGGGTGAGCGCCTCGTCGTCGGCGAGCACGAGAGTGATCACGTCGTGGCCGACAGCGCGGCGGCGGGCAGGGACGCGTCGAGCCGGAAGGTGCCGTCGGGGCCGGGGCCCGCGTCCAGCCGGCCGGCGTGCTCGTCGAGGTAGCGGCCGAGCGCGACGAGCCCGGTGCCGGTCTCGTCGGCCGCGGCCCCGGCGGACACCCCGTCGTTGACGACGCGCAGGTGCGTTGCACCGCCCTCGACCTGGATCTCGATCGTGCAGCGGCGCGGCTGGGCGTGGCGCAGGACGTTCGTCATCGCCTCGCGCAGCACCCGGCCGAGGACACCACGGGCCGGCCCGGCCACCGTCGCCGGGTCCCCGCGCACGACCAGATGCACCCCCGCCGACTCCAGGACGGCCCGCGCCCCGGCGAGCTCCGTCGCCAGATCGGTCGTACGGGTCTCCCGCACCAGCGCGCGCACCTCGGACAACGACTGCCGCGCGACGCGCTGCACGTCCTCTAGCTCGGCCTTGGAGCGGGCGGCGTCGACGTCCATGAGCCGCGTCGCCAACTCGCTCTTGAACGCCACGACCTCGAGGGCGTGACCGAGGATGTCGTGCAGGTCGTCGGACAGCCGGAGCCGCTCGCGGGCGGTCGCGAGCTCGGCGGCGACCCGGCGCGACTCGTCGAGGTCGGTCACGGCCTTGAGCCACCACAGCCGTTCGACGTCGACGCACCACATGATGCCGACGTAGAACGCCGCCAGGCCGGGCGCGATCCACGTCGGTGCCGGGAACGGGTAGACGGTGTTCGCGCTGATCAGCCAGCCGAAGCCGAACACGGCGGCCGTCGCCGCGGCGACAATGCCCACGCTGGGCCACAGCCGGCCGCCGGACACGACGTCGCCCAACAGCACCCCGCTGACCAGCGCCCAGGTGAACCCGACGAACGACGAGGCGACCCCGACCAGCGCCAGCGCCAGCGCGACGGCGAGCGCCACGGCGACGAACCACGGCTCGGCGGGCCTGCCCAGCGACCGGACGTGCTGGCGGATCCGGTGGACGTGCAGCGCGAACGCGACGACGTAGAGCGTCAGCAGGATCGCGGCGTACGGCGCGGCGGGCAGCCCCGACCAGATCATCGACGCGGGCACGAACAGCAGCCACGCGACGGTGATGACCATCCCGATGACGCCGAAGCGCCGGGCGGCCCGCACGCGCCGCTCCTCGGCGCCGCTCAGCGCGTCCACCCCCGAACCGTAACCGAGAACCCGAGGTGACAGCTGTCATCAGATCGCGGACGTGGTGTCACCGCGGCCGATGACCGTCGTGACTACCGGTGACGGGGCCGCACCCGGCACCGTCGACGGCATGACACAGACGACCACCCGGCAGGCGGAGCACACCGCCACTGCGCGGGCATCGGCCGTCGAGGTCCGGGGGCTGCAGGTCGCGTACGGCGACTTCGAGGCCGTCCGCGGGATCGACCTCGACGTCCGGACCGGTGAGGTGTTCGCCCTGCTCGGCACGAACGGTGCCGGCAAGACGACGACCCTGGAGGTGATCGAGGGCTTCGGCACCCGCTGCGGCGGGAGCGTCTCGGTCCTCGGCATGGACCCGGCGACGCAGCGCCACGCGCTGACCCGCCGGATGGGCATCCAGCTGCAGGAGGGCGGGTTCGTCGACGAGCTGACCGTCGGCGAGACGCTGTCGCTCTGGCAGCGGTTGTCCGATCGGCCGGACCGCGTCGAGCGGCTGCTCGACCGGTTCGACCTGGCGCGGCGCCGCGACACGCCGGCGTCGAAGCTGTCCGGCGGGGAGAAGCGTCGGCTCGACCTGGCTCTGGCGGTGTGGGGGTCGCCAGAGCTGGTCGTGCTCGACGAGCCGACGACAGGCCTCGACCCGGAGTCGCGGCGCCGCACGTGGGACGCGATCCAGGAGCTGCAGGAGGCGGGCCGCACGGTCCTGCTGACCACGCACTACCTGGAGGAGGCCGAGGCACTGGCCGACCGCGTCGCGATCATGCACGAGGGCCGCGTCGCGGTGTCCGGGACGCTCGCGGAGATTCTCGCGACGCGCCCGGCGGGCTTCTCCGCGGTGCTGCCGGCCGACGCGCCGACGGACCTCCCACGGTTCGCGGGCAGCACCGAGATCGGCGGGGGCCGGCTCTCCGTGCGCACGACCGAGCTGCAGGCCGATCTGACGGCGTTCCTGGGTTGGGCGGCCGGCCGGGGGGTCCGGCTGTCGGACCTGCGTGCGGCGCCCGCGTCGCTCGCGGACATCTACCACGCGGTGCGCACCGAGACCGGGACGACGGCCGCGCGCACCGGGACCGACACGACGGAGGTGGCCCGATGACCACGGCGCTGGCGGGAACGGGTCCCGCGCAGAAGGTCACGGCGT